>Ga0316187_10005666_pt1 | contig 10779 bp, 8 predicted proteins | sample CroRivburrow1_MG_FD_204927 | JGI IMG/M metagenome (GOLD analysis project Ga0316187, IMG submission 204927) | Coastal sediment microbial communities from Maine, United States - Cross River worm burrow 1 | ecosystem: Environmental > Aquatic > Marine > Coastal > Sediment | place: USA: Maine...
CGTATGCCTGGAACCAGGGGGTAACGCCCGACGTCTCCGAGGTCGAGACCGTCCAGGACCTCATCCTCGGCGGAAGCCGACCGGCAGAAGTCGCCCCCGGGTTCAGGGTGCCGACGCTCGATGGGGGCAGCTTTTCACTCGAGGACCACTTCGCAGACAGTGGCGCGCCCGTGTTCTTGAACTTGTGGGCCTCGTGGTGCCCGCCCTGTCGCGCCGAGATGCCGGCCATCGATGCCGCCGCCTCTCGCCACCCCGAGGTCAAGTTTGTCGGCGTCGCGGTGCAGGATGACTTTCGGGCGGCAGCCCAATTCGCAGAAGAGATCGGGGTGTCATACACCATCGGTTTCGACGAGAACTATGAAGTCAACTCGTTATACCCATCGGCCGGCCTCCCGGTCACGTTCCTCATCGGAGCCGACGGCACAGTACTCCAGGCGCTCTACGGACAGCTGGACGAGGCAAGGATTGATTCGTCGCTCGAAACCTGGTTCAGCGGCTAGACCCACGACGGTGACTTAGTCGGCGCCGCCGACCTCAAACTCGATCATGTCGGTAAGGGCGCCTGGGCCCGTGGGGTTCTGCCGCGGCGGCAGGTAGTCCTCGGGTTCCGCTGATGGCACACCGAGCGGCGTGTCTTCCGCCGCCTCTCCGCCTCCCGCTGCATCCGGCTGCATCGTGGCCGCGGCATTCTCGAGGGCGGCGATTCTCTGTGCTGCGGCGTTGAGTTCCTGCTCCTTGTCGGCAAGGGAAGAGTTCCGCTGTGCCAGCTCGTCTTCGAGCGTGTCGACGACAGCGGCTCGCGCCTGCAACGCCTCGAGGTCGTCTGACGGCTTGTACCTCGCTTCGGCCTCGCGCAGCTCTTCGAGCTTTGTGTTCTGCAACGACAGGCCGTCGATAGTCTCCTGCGCTCCAGCGAGCTTGGCTTCGAGGCTCTCGCTGCGCCCCTGGGCGGCCGCCAGCCGTCGTTCGATTTCGGCCCGGTCCGGACCGGCGGTCGCGGCGGCCCTCACGGTCTGCGGGCGGGGACGCCGAATCAGTAAGCCGAGCAGCAGCCCGAGCAGGCTGGCGCCAACGATGAACACAACTATCTCACTGATTGCATATAGCGATCCACGCATCACGCGCCTCCTTGTGGTGCTGGTCCCAGGAAAAACTCGATTCGACGGTTGGCAGCCCGACCTGCGGCGGTCGCATTGTCGGCGATTGGACGGGTCTCGCCGTACCCGACACCGATCACCCTGTTGGGGTCGACGCCGGTCCCAGCGAGATAATCGATGGCTGCCTGGGCGCGATTTTCACTCAGTGTCTGGTTGAAGCCTTCGCTGCCGACGTCATCGGTGTGTCCGGCAACCGTGCCAACCAGCGTGGGGTTGCGCGTCAGGATCGCCGCGGCAATATTGAGCAAGCCGGCCAACTCTTCGGTGACTTCAGAACTGCCGTACGCGAAGGTCGCCCCTCCCTTGAGCGCGCCGGTAATCGCATCGTCGTCGATGGAGAATTCCCATTGCGGGACTACCGCAAACAGGGTAAACACCACCGGGACGCGAAAAAGTGAGAAGGTCTCGGCGACACCGGAGCGCACCTCCAACGCGCTGGACACATTGTCGGCACCGTAGACACCGGCGGCCGCACCGACGATCCGGTCAGCCACGGCTTGATTGGGGACAACTCCCCCGATGACCAATGTGCCGTCCCCCGGCGCCTCAGCTGTGAAGAATGGGGGCTCGAGGTTGGTTACCTGAATGGATGACTTTACGGTGACATCCGGTCCCAGCGCTTGCGCGAGCGCACTTTCGAGCTGTGCCTTGCGGACCTCAGAAGGTGCCCGCGCGGTGATGATCGCTTCCGACCCCACAACCTCGACCGACGATGTGCTGACGACGGGGAGCACCGCGATTATCTGGGCTGCGTTTGCCACCCACGGCGTCGCCTTGAGCGAGGTGTCGACTTCGATCGACCCCTCGACAAATGGCGCGTATATCAACTCGGCGACGGAAGCGATCCCGGCGGCGGCCTCGGGGCTGGGCACGGCACCCGACAGCCGGAGGACCCCCTGCTCAAGAGAAGCGGAGATGTGAGCGCTCGTCTCTGGATTGCCACTTGGTTCTGACGATGTCGGCGGTGCGGTCGCCCCCGGTGCCGATGTCGTCGCGGGAGGGTCGCTTCCAGGAGGAGTCGTCGTGCCGCCTGGCACGATGACGATGGGCGGGAGATCGTTCCACTCCACGATGCGAACACCTCTGACGTTCCGGACGATCGCGTCGGCCTCGGCTCGTTGGGCCGCGTCAATCGCGCCCGCGAGGGCCACGTCCCGTCCATCAATATCGATCTCCTGGATCCGAACGTCACCCGAGGCCAGAGCGGCGTGGACCCGATCCTGGAGGTCGTTCTCCTCGTTTTGCACTCCCCAGACAACTGCAGTCCCGAGCAGTAATACCCATAGGCCCAGCACTGCTCCTATGAGCAAACTCCTGGTGACTCCTCGATTGGCGGCCATGTAATCCTGCGATTGTGGAAACCCTTGCCTGATGTCCTTAACGAACAACGGTGCCCACTTCTTGAGCACAGCTTTCAAATATTGGGCTTGGCGAGCGTCACAATATCACTGCTGCCCAGTCACCACGTGGCGCTCCTCGCAGCTGCCCGCCTCGGGAACCACCCTGCGTTGTTCGCCGAAATCCAGGGCGTGGCTATCGTCCTCCTATGACCTGGCTAGTGGCAGTCCTTGTTGTCTCTGTGTTCGTATCGGTGCTGCGCGGCGGCAAGCTGTCGAACCTCCCCGACATCTATGCCAGAGCGTGGTGGCTGCTCTTTGTCGGTTTCGGAATGCAGATCATCGCCAACGCTGTCAGCGATGCCCGGGTGGCAATTTCCCTCCTACTCGTGTCGTACGTCGTGTTGCTCGTGATGGTGTGGATGAACCGATCCGAGCCAGGAATGTGGATCGCGGGCATCGGGCTGTTGATGAACTTCGTGGTGATCACGCTCAACAACGGGATGCCCGTACTGCCTGAAGCGATAACTCTTGCCGGCGGAGCCCAGGATGTCGTGTTTGATGCCAAACACGTCATCCTGGACGAGTCGAGCCGGCTGCCCTTCCTGGCAGACGTCATCCCGTTGCCGGGAAGCGTCATCTCGCTTGGTGACGTGTTTCTGGCCGTTGGCCTCGGGGTGTTCATCGAGGATCAGCTCAAACAGCCACTGCGCCTGTTCCGCCACCGCGTGCAGGGAGTCCCCGGATCCGCCGCGGAGCGTTAGGCAATGCGCCAGGTCGAAATTGCCTAGCTCATCACACCAAGGTCACCGCGGGCACCGACGACTCGCCGTAGGGATGCCGTGATGTCGGGGTCATAGTCGTACGTCGAACCGAGATGAAGCAGTTCGAGCGCGTCGACCGGCGAGAGCATCTGATCGTGCAAGGCCTGGTCGTACGAACTGGCGACCTTGATGATCTTGGACGCCAGCGGCACGGTCTCGTCGCGCTCTTCGCCGATGCTGCGATAGGGCCGATGCTGCTCACGCACTAATTCGCCGACCTTCTCGAGGAACGGTGCCTCACTGATGATCTGCGCCCCCCAGCGAGCCAGATCCTCGTCGGTGTATCCGGCACGAAGGATCGCCGGTTCGTTGAGCGTGATGCGGCCAATGTCATGCATGAGCGCGGCGTACTCGAGTTCGCCCACTTCATCAGGGTGCATCCCAAGGTCGCGCGCTATCGCTACGGCAACGGATGCGGTGCGCTCGGAGTGACCGGGAGTGGCCAGGCCGGCCACCTCAGGGATTTGCGCCAACGCTCGAATGGTCTGTCCGTAGGTGATACGCGTGTTGTTGTAGCGGACGAAGGCGAGATGGCTGAAGGCGTACGGCAGCAACGCCAATGGGACGGCCCACCATCGCATGTGGGGGAAGGCCAGGCCGAAGAGGGCGCCCGCGGTGAAGAGGCTCACGATGACCGCCCAGTCTTCGAGGGCGAGCAGCCACAGGAAACGTGCGGACAGGTCCTCTCGCTCCAGGCCCGCCAGCGAGCGAGCCATCGCCCGCACCGCGAACCACACAATGCCGGCAGTTGCGACGACAGTCAGCACCAGGGCGTGGGCGTCGGCGTCGTAGCCCGAAGGTTGTCGGAGCACAACCACTGTATTGGCAAAGGCCATCAAGGCGGTGACCTCGCCCAGGTACTGTGAACGACCCGACATGTTGTTCGATCGCCTGGCAATGAGGATCAGGTAGGCAAATGCCATACCGAGCGACAGCGTCGCCAGCAGCGCGGCGGGATCGTGAACGAGGAAGGCGACAGCCGTTGCCGCACCGATTCCCAGGTAGAGGTGTTCACCGCTTGGCGCGGGCACGGTGACAAGGTGCGCAAGCGCGACGATTGCGGCCCCAAGAAGAATCGGCGGCAGCTCAAGCCCGGATCTGATCGCCATCCACCAGCCGAACCCCAGGCAACAGAGAAACAGCGCGAGGGAGATCCGATGTACTTTGCGCTCAGCCATCGAGACGGACTCCCTCGGCGCGCCGCCGGGCCTCTTCTTCGCTATCGACGTCCGGTGAACCGTATCGTTCACGCCGCGACTCGATGATCTCGATGAGCGCTTCAACAACCTCGGGGTCGAACTGGGTGCCGGAGTGTTTCCGCAACTCGTTGAAGGCGTAGTCCTGCGAAAGGGCTACTCGATAAGACCTGGTCGAGGTCATCGCATCGAACGAGTCGGCGACGGCGAGTATTCGTGCCTCCAGCGAGGGGGTGCCCTCATGCTTGTGGCCCCCGTGGTAGCCCTTGCCGTCAAAATGCGCATGGTGGTGAGCCGCGATCTCAACCATTGGCTGGAGGAAATCGACCTCGGCGAGCAGATCCTCGACGAGATGGACATGGGTCTGCATCTGTTCGTACTCGTTCCCTGAAAGCCGCGCCCGCTTGCGGATCAGGTCGCGGGGAACCGCCAGCTTGCCGACATCGTGAATCAACGCGGCCCAGCGCAGTTTCTCGAGCCGGGTCCCGTTGAACCCCATGCGAGTACCGATGAGCTCGGAGAAGTAGGCGACCCGCTCCGTATGGCCCCGGGTATAGAGATCCTTGGCCTCGAGCGCCTTCACAAATCCGCGCAGCGTGCTGTCCTGCGCCTCGCGTAGCCGGGCATACGAGACGAACGTCATCTGCGAAACGAAGAAGACCACGAAGATCAGCGGCAGGGTAATGAGCGACAGGGTGAGTGTGCCCTCTTCTTCTGTGATCATGTGATAGGCGCCACCCAGCAGCGCCGCCAGGAGTCCGGTGCCCAGGTAGGGCAGCATGATGTTGAACATGTTCGACCACGGCCGTACCTGGCGGGCCCCGAAGACCGTGCGGAAGATGAACTGCACGAGTGTGAAATTGAGCGCACCCTGGAGAACCGATGCTGCGGTTGCGGCGAGCACAAACCGCGGCAGGTTCTGGGCGGTGACTGCCTCATTGGGAGCGATGAACGCGAATAGCGAGATTGCGGCAGTTGCCGAGATCACCAATTGGCCGAAATTCACCGCGGGCTCAAACCAGCGGCGCATCCTGAAGTCGATCGGTTGGAATGGGCTGAGAGCGGCGATGATCGCAACGGCTACAACTGGCTGTGAATCGGCGAAAACGACGGCGGCCGTGAGCTGGACCAGCGAAGAGGTACTGATGACAAGGTGGTCATTGATCTCGACGGCCGTCCAGTCGAAATAGACCCCGACGGCGGCGAACACAACGAGCAGCGGCAGGGGGTTCGGAAGCTCGCCCGGAAGCAGCAGCCACACGAGAATGCCGGCGCCCGCCAGGACGAATCCGACGGCGAGAAACACCCGGACTCGTTGCTGTCGCTTGAGATTCTGCTGATTCAACTTGTTCCTGGCCTGCAGTCAAGAAGGATGTGGAGCGATCGCCCGGGCTACTCAGATTTCGGTCACGTAATTTTCAAATTGGCCGCGCCGGCCAACAGGGCCGTCAACACGCTTCCAACGGTCAACGCGAGCTTCACCAAACGGCTTTTCACTGGTTGAATCATCCTCAGGATTGTTGATCTCGGATTCGGCATGGTTTCGCCGACTCGAGTCGTGATCCGCTCCGCTGAGAAGGAATTTCTTCCGGGTAGTCGCTTGAGCAGCACCGGGCGTCACCCCCAATCCTGCCGGTTCAAAAGAACCCGCAGGAACACCTTCAGTTGTCTATGTGCACGCCTGCCCCAAATACGAGACGGCGCATCAGCACGGCGCCGTTTCAGCCCACCCAAAGGCTATGGAAGGAGGATTCCCCTCCCGCCATCGGCACAACATAACGGTGCAACGGCCCTCGATGCAAGCTTCAATTTCGCGCACTCTGCCACTCCCCGTAATACCCAGCTACGCTACGGGGCCGTGGAGGCTGGATGCTGAACTATCAAGAACTCGAAGAGACCCTGAGCCGCCTCGATTCTGTCGATGCGGTTCGGGTCGTGACCGATGGAGATCGAGTCGCCGAGGTGCACATTCTGGCAGCAGCCTCGAAGCCGCCGAAACAGGTAGTTCGCGACGTGCAGTCGCTGGCGATGGCGCGCTACGGGACGAACATCGACCGGCGCGTGATCTCCGTCGTGCAGCTGGCGGCGCAGGCAGTCGCCGCCCAACCTGAGTCGCGTCCGCGACTCATCAGCATCCGCGACGAGGTCGAGGGACCCCGGACCACCGTCAACGTCACGCTCGCCTGGCAGAACGGAGAACACACGGGTACATCCATGGGCCCGATTGTGGGATCGGCCCGGTTGCGCTTGGTCGGAGAAGCGACATTGGACGCCCTCGACCGGATCTTCATCGACCTCCCTCCCCTGGTACTCGACTCAATCGGAGTCGCCACAGTGGGGATGCGCCGTATCGCCATCGGGGTCGTGGTCGGGGGGGATTCCCAGAACAACGAACTTGCGGTCGGCTCGGCTCTCGCGGGAGAAGATGAATCTGAAGCGGCGGTTCGGGCGGTGCTTGACGCACTCAACCGCCGTCTGCCTACTCTTACCGAGTGAAGACCAGCCCCCCTCCTCGGCGATCCGACGAAGCGACCTTGATTGTTGCCGGCAGCCGCGGCACCCGATACGCGACAACCCCTCACCTGCTGGCGAGCCAGGCAGCGCTGCAGGTCATGGAACGGGGCGGCAATGCGATCGACGGCGCGATAGCGGCCAACGCGGTCCAGGGGGTGGTCGGCCCGAACACGTGCGGAATCGGGGGCGACCTCTTTGCGCTGATTCACCGCCCGGGTGACGCGGCGCCTGCCGTTCTCAACGCATCCGGTGTCGCCGGTTCGGGAGTATCGGCCGATGCGCTGCGCCGATCACACAGCGAGATGCCTTATCGACACCCGTGGACGGTTACCGTGCCGGGCTGCGTCGCCGGTTGGGTGGAGCTGTCAGAGAAGTGGGGCGTGCTCCCACTGGATTGGTCTCTGGAGCCGGCAATCCAGCTTGCCGCCGACGGGTTCTCGGTCTCGGACGAATTGTCCGACTCTCTGGGCCAGATCCAGGATTTGATCCGGTTCCAACCTTCATCGGCGCCGCTCTATGTGCAGGGCGCGGCGCCGGAGCCCGGAGCGAAGATTCGGCGGCCGGGACTCGCTCAAACGCTCGAAGGTATCGCCGCCGCCGGCCCCGATGCGTTCTATCGCGGCATGGTCGCCGACGAGATCGTCGCGGTCACCGCCGGCGGGCTCACCCGTGATGATTTGGCAGACGTGAGGGTCGACTGGGTTGACCCGATCGGCGTCGACGTGTTCGGGCTCACCGCCTGGACGGTTCCGCCCAACAGTCAGGGATATCTGACGCTGGCGGCCTGTTGGTTGTTCGAGCAGCTGGCGCCGCCGCGGGACCCCGCCGACCCGGCGTTTGTGCATGCTGCCATCGAGGCATACCGTGCCGTCGCCTGGGAACGCGACGACCTCGTGTCGGACCCGGCGACCGCCCCCATGGATCAGACCGAGTTGTTGTCTACGGAACGACTGGGCGCCCGCCTCGGCTCGCTGAGCCTCGACACCGCAGCGCCATGGCCGTCACCGGCCCCGGCTCCCGGTGGCACCGCTTACATGTGTGTGCGCGACGGCGACGGTGTCGGCGTGTCGCTGATTCAATCCAACTTTGCCGGCATCGGCTCCGGCCTCTCCGCCGGAGACACCGGGGTCTTCCTGCAAAACCGCGGTGCCGGATTCAACCTGATCCCCGGTCACCCCAATGAGCTGATGCCGGGACGGCGACCGCTGCACACCCTCTCCCCGACCCTGTGGACCAAGGACGGCGGACTGCGCCTCCTGCTCGGCACCCGTGGCGGCCAGTACCAGCCGCAGCTCCTGCTCCAGGTAGCGGCGCACCTTCTCTACAGCGACGCTCCGCGAGCAGCCAGCCAACCCGATCCGCGGTGGCAAGTCGATGGGTGGGGTGCCGGAGAGGAACCGATCGTCAACGTCGAAGAGCGCACCGATCCGGCCGTCGTCGCCGGCCTCGAAGAACGCGGCCATCGTGTGCAGCAGGTCTCGGACTGGGAAGGTGGCTGGGGGCCGGTCTCGCTGATCGGCGTCGCCGATGACGATGTCTATGCGGCGGCCGACCCCCGGGTCGGCTCCTCTGCCGCGCTGATGAGCGACTGACACGTCAGCTACAGTCCGCGCATGCGGGTCACAGTCACCCAGTTCTCGGACACCGTGCCAGTTGTTGAGTGGATGGCGCTGGCCGAACACGTCGCGGCCGAGTCGACAGAGCTGGTGGTCCTCGGCGAGATGCCCTTCGCCCGCTGGCTGGCAGCGACCAATCGAGTCGATCCTGCCGAGTGGCAGCAAGCTGTGGACCTGCACCACGCGTGGATCGACCGGTTCCCGGAGCTTGGCGGCGCCACAGTCGCCGGCAGCCGGCCCGTGATTCGGAGCGGAGAGCCCCACAATGAGGGCTTCATCTGGTCGGCGACCGATGGCTACCGCCCCACACACCTCAAGTACTACCTCCCCGACGAACCGGGATTCTGGGAGGCGAGCTGGTACCGCCGGTCTCCAGAGAAGTCATTCCGACCGGCTCCGCTTGGTGAGATCTCCTGCGGCTTCATGATCTGCACGGAGATGTGGTTCACCGAGAACGCCCGCGGCTACGCGGCGCAGGGCGCCGAGCTGCTGCTGATTCCGCGTGCCACCGAGTTGTCCACCGGTGCCAAGTGGCTGGCGGGAGGCCGGGTGGCCGCAGTGATGGCCGGCGCCTTCTGTCTCTCGTCCAACCGACAAGGCCCAGCTGAAGGACTCCGTTTCGGTGGCGCCGGATGGATCATCGACCCGGAAGGCAACGTCCTGGCAACGACAACCGACCAGGAGCCGTTCGTCACGGTCGAAATCGACCTCACCGAGGCGCGAGCCGCCAAGAGGTCATACCCGAGATACGTAGCCGAGTAACGGCCCGCGAGTAGTTGTCCGCGCGCTGGAAGATTGACCGATCGACGGCTTCGGCGACGCTCCGATGATCGCGATCGAGCGAGGAGAGATGAGCGCCCGCAGGGACATGTCGAATCCGCTACCAATAGGTCAGCGCGGCAAGGCCAAGATCGACACTAGGCGGGGCAGAGTTGACGGCAAGAACCGTCGTCCCTTCCCGACCGCCGAGGGACTACCCGACCCAACGCCCAAGGGGGCTCTGCGGCAGCCCCGGCGATAACTGGAGGGACCGACCCTCAATCGTCGCTCGTTGCCTCGGCCGCCATTGCGGCGATGTCGCTCACGATGTCGGCGTTCGCCAGAGTGGTCACATCACCAAGTTGGCGCTGCTCTGAGATGTCTCTCAGCAGGCGCCGCATGATCTTGCCCGACCTCGTTTTCGGAACGTCCGGCGTGAACACAATGCTCGCCGGCTTGGCGATCGGCCCGATCGACGTCGCAACATGGTTGCGCAGTTCGACCAGGAGGTCGTCGTTGCCCTCGAAGCCTTCCCGCAGACTGACAAACGCCGCGATCGCCTGGCCGGTCAACTCATCCTTCCGACCCACAACCGCAGCCTCGGCGACGGACGGGTGCGACACAAGCGCCGACTCCACCTCCATCGTGGAGATGTTGTGCCCGGCGACCAGCATCACATCGTCGACGCGACCGAGGAGCCACAGGTAGCCGTCCTCGTCGATCTTGGCACCGTCGCCCGCGAAGTACATCCCATCGAAACGCGACCAGTAGGTGTCGACATAGCGATCGTCGTCCCCCCAGATGGACCGCAACATGGAGGGCCATGGCCCTCTGATGGCGAGGAAACCGCCCTCGCCACGAGAAACCGAGTTGCCCTCCTCATCGACCACGTCGGCCTGAATACCAGGCATTGAGATCGTTGCCGTGCCCGGTTTGGTTGTTGTGACACCCGGTAGCGGCGAGATCATGATCGAGCCGGTCTCGGTCTGCCACCAGGTGTCGACGATCGGCGCGTCGACCGGCCCGATGTTCTGCTGATACCACATCCACGCCTCGGGGTTGATGGGCTCGCCTACCGTGCCGAGCAATCGCAGGCTGGACAGATCGTGCCGCTGCGGGTACTCGACGCCCCACTTCATAAACGCCCGTATCGCCGTCGGCGCCGTGTAGAGCTGCGTGACTTTGTACTTCTCGATGATCGCCCACAGTCGGTCTTTGTCCGGGAAGTCGGGCGTTCCTTCGTACATGACGCTGGTCGTCAAGTTGGCAAGCGGCCCATAGACAATGTAGGTGTGGCCCGTTACCCAACCGATGTCGGCGGCGCACCACCAAATGTCTTCCTCGGGCTTGATGTCGAACACGTAGCTGTGGGTCGC
>Ga0316187_10005667_pt1 | contig 10778 bp, 10 predicted proteins | sample CroRivburrow1_MG_FD_204927 | JGI IMG/M metagenome (GOLD analysis project Ga0316187, IMG submission 204927) | Coastal sediment microbial communities from Maine, United States - Cross River worm burrow 1 | ecosystem: Environmental > Aquatic > Marine > Coastal > Sediment | place: USA: Maine...
ATCCTGGGCGGTAGCGCGTATCGCCTGACCCATGCGGCTCGATTTCATGAAAATGATGACGCCGCCGGCGAGCGACATCGCCATGCCCACGCCGATCAACTTGGCGATCGGCAAATCGATGAAGCCATCGAAGAAGTGCAGCGTGGGGTAACCGAGATCGACACTCTGGGTATCGGAGCCGAACATCAGGTTCATGATCTGCGCCATCATGATTGCCAGGCCAAAAGTGGCCAGCAGGGAGGTGAACAGATCGCGTTCGATGACGCGCGTAATCACCAGTTTGTAAACGACCCAGCCGATGCCCCACATCACCACGAAGGCGACCGGCACACCCAGCAGGGGTGGAAAACCGTGTTGTACCAGCCACCAGGAAACATAGCCCCCGGCAATGACGAAGTCGCCCTGGGCCAGGTTCTTGACGTTCATCACGCCCCACACCAGCGCCAGACCATAGGCCGCAAGGGCAAACAGCGCACCGATCATGATCCCATCGAGAATGATCTTGAGATTTACGATCGGAAATTGGAACAGTAAATCGATATTACCTAGAACTTGATCCATGCGCGTGAAGCTCGATTATCAACCTGAAAAAAAACAGGATGAATGCTTGCGCACTCACCCTGTTCTGTTTTACTTCAACCTGGTTGCCACCTACATGCGCGGCCAGTTGATCTTGTGCGAAGCAAATTTCGACGGCGCTACCACGCGGTATTCGCCGTTTTGAATCTGGCGCAATACCATCGGCTTGGCGATGTTGTTGCCCGCTTCGGAAAACTTGATGGGACCGTAGAAGGTCATCAGGTCGGTCGCGGCGATGGCGTCACGCACCTTTTCCTTGTCGATGGATCCGGCACGCTGGAATGCATCCATGTAGACGTAAACGGCAGCGGAAGCCTGCGCAATCTGGTAGGGCACGGTCTTGTCGGCATATTCGGGAAACGCTTTCTTGAAATCGACGTTGTATTCTGCGGCACTGCCAAACATCGGGTCCTTGTAGGCCAATGTCTCGTCCCATTGGGTCGAACAAAGAATATCGTCGGCGGCCTTGCCGTAGTTGCCGGTAACGTCGGCGGCTTCACAGTGCGTCAACGCGATCATCGGTACCTTGATGTTCTGTTCCTCGATCTGGCTTACCGCGGTGGCGGCGCCCTTGGAGTGGCCGCTGACGATCAGCAGGTCGGGCTTCAACAGCTTGACCTTGGTCAGGATGGCGCTCATGTCAGACAGGTCGCGGGGCAGCTTCTCATCGATGATGACCTCCATGCCGAACTTGGCCGCGTCCTCGGAAACACCGGCGCGAATGTCGAGCGAGAAGGGATCGTTTTCAACCGCGATCGCAACCTTGACGGAGGAAGCCTTCTTGCCGCTCTCCTCGGCCTTTTCTGCCGCCAGGGATACCGCCGAAGCGAGGTATAGCTCGGAGGTCGACAGCACCGCAAACAGGTACCTGTAACCCTTGTTGAACAACGAACGTGATGCGCCCTCGGCCTCGACCATCGGGATCTGGTATTTCTCCGTGACCGGTGCAATTGCCTTGGTCATCCCCGAAGAGTACGGCCCCAGCATGAACTGGACATTGTCCTGGCTGATCAGGCGTTCGGCGAGCGTCGCGCCGCGGTCGCCCTTGGATTCGTCATCATAGTAGATGACCTTGAAATTATAGCATTTGTCGCCAATCTTGACGCCACCGGCATCCTTGATTTTCTGGACTGCATATTCATAACCGTTTTTGGCGTGAACACCGTTGGTGGCGTACTTGCCGGTCAGCGAGATCGCCGAACCCAGCACGATTTCACCACAGGCTGCCACACTGGCCTGCGAAAACAACAACGAAAGGGTGGCCATCAGGATTGATAGCAAGGATAGCTTCTTCATTTTCTCCTCCTGGAGTAAACCGCAGTTATCTGCTTGGTGTGTCAATTATTATAAGTGCACGATTCTATGATGATAAAGGGGTTAGAGCAAGTCAGATCAATTCATCCTTGCGGTCGTCGGTTTCACCGTAACGCGCCAGCGCGGGGGCCTTGAGCCCCGCGTAAACTGCTTCCAGGTTGGCATTGATCAACTTGCCGTGTTGTTCAAACAGACTGTTGCCCGCAAGATCGCTTTCGACCAGGAAGGGGCCGAAGTTTTCGACCTCGAAGATCCACATCGCCTGCGCATTACCGAGTTCCTCGAGCCAGTGCACAACTTTGACGCCCTTGATACCGCGTCCCAGCAGCGCACCGGTGCCATATCCGACCGTGGTCAGGTAGATCGCGCCCGCCGGCACCAGGATATCGCGATAATCCTCGACCGACATGCCACCCTTGCCGATGATGATGCGCGCACCCGACAGTTCCAGCCAGGCACGCATCCATTTGGAAAAGCGGAAACTCGCGGTCGCCGTAACACCACCCACCGTATAGCTGCCGTCAGCTTCGACCGCGGCTGCCGGTGAGCAGTGAAAATTAGCATTGCTCAGCTCGGTGAGACCCGCAGGCAAGGCCGCGCCTTCCTCGATGACTTTTTTGTAAACCCCCTCGCGCCCGGTATAAACCACGCCGTCCAGGTAAACCACGGTGCCGATTTCGAGACCGTCGAGGTCCCCGTCGCGGATCGGGAGTTTTAAACGGACTGTTTTTCGCTGTGCTTTGCTGTCGGCCATTCGACTGTCTCCCGGCGCATGTAAGGGGTGAACCACTGCGGATCGTGGCGATATTCGCAACTGCCGTCGGCGTGGATGCGCACCGTGGCGCGCCGCGACGACAGGCAAAAGGTGTGCACGCTCATCGGCATGCCGCCGGTGTGGGTGTAGCCGACCTCGATGTGACAATCGGCGACCATCGCGTTACCGGTAAAACCCATCGCGCCCATGCCGATACTGTTGCCCATGCGTTTCAGCTCGAGTTCGAGTTCGGCGATCTTCGGATCGGGGTTGCGGTCGCCGACGGTGCGCAGGCAGGCGGCCTGCTTGCCGAGCACCATGGTGACGTCCTTGGAGCCACCGAGCCCGATGCCGACGATGGCCGGCTGGCAGGCGAGCCCGCGCTTGCCGAAGGACACCAGGGTATCGAGGAAGAAACGCTTGATGCCGTCAATACCATCGCCCGGAAACAGCATGCGATAGTCGGTGCCGAACAGGCCGCCCTTGTGCACGGTGGTGATATCGACCCAGTCGACATCGGGTTCGAAACTCCAGTCGATCTCCGGCGCATTGATGCCGACGTTGTTGTTGTTATCGCTACGCCACAATGGGTGGACGCGATTCGGGCGCAGTGGAATATCATGCGTGGCGAGCGCGGTTGCGCTGCGCAAGGCGCGTTCCAGGCCGATGAAACCATCCGCAAGGCGCGCGTCGTTGCCGACCTTGACGTAATAGCGCGGCAGGCCGGTATCGGCACACATCGGGCGCCGGTCCTCGGTTGCGGCCTTCCAGTTATCCATCATGGTTTGCAACACGAAGCAGGACAGATCGCCCTCCTCCCATTTGGACATATCCTCGATCCCCTGGCGGTAATCCGCCGGGATATCGATCGCGGCATTGGCCATGATCCGGCGCGCCGCGTCTTCTATGGTTTGATATTTAATCATTTCAGATCTCATCTACAAGCAGGGACTCACCCGGCTTGACTATGGAAAAAACGACTGGCTGACGCTCGACCGTAAGCCGCTCCTGATCGACCTGGGCGACCGTGAAATACGAATCATCGAGACTGCCCACCTGCGGGAAGTCCTCGCGGTAATGCGCCCCGCGCGAGTTCTCGCGCGATAATGCCGCCGCGGCTATCACCTCTGACACTTCGATCAGGCTATTCAGGTTGAGCCAATCGTGCCAGCTGAGGTTGAACACGCGGTTATTATCGGCGAGCCCACTGGCGTGTAATTCGGCCTTTAACTCGACCAGGTCCTGCTGCGCCCTGGTCAATCCGTCCGCGTCGCGCAATACGCCGACACCATCCCACATGGCGTCCAGCAGGCGATCGCGAATGCCGTTGATGTCGCCGACCGGTTGTTGAAAAGGTGCCAGGCTGCGCGCCATGGCTTGATCGACTACTTCAGTATCCACCTCGGCCCAGTGTCGTTGCGCAGCCGCCTGCAGCGCCATTTCGTCGCCGGCAATGCCACCGAACACGGTCGAATTGGCGACACCGTTACCGCCGAGCCGATTGGCGCCATGTGCACCACCGGCATCCTCTCCAGCGACGAACAGACCGGGCAGTGCAGTACGTGTATCGGCTGTGACCACCACGCCACCCATGAAATAGTGTGCGGTTGGCACTACCTCGACGCGGCCAGCGGCAAGATCGAAGCCGCAATCGGCACAGCGCTTCACCATGCCGGGAAACTTTTTTGCCACCAGCTCGGGGCCGAGATGGCTCATCGCGATATACACGCCGCCGTTAGGCGTGGTGCGTCCCGCGCGCATTTCGGCATAGATGGCGCGGCTGACGATATCGCGCGTGGCGCGTTCACCGTCGGCGTCGTAATTGAGCATGAAACGCTCGCCGCTACCGTCGAGCAGATACCCGCCGGCGCCGCGTAAACCCTCTTCCAGCACGGTGCCGGTCATGCGCGTGTCACGCCCGGCCAGTAATCCGGTCGGATGAAACTGCACCATTTCCATGTCGCGCAGACCGAGGCCAAGGCGCAGCGCCATCGCCAGGCCATCCATCGACTTGTCACCCGACGGCGTATGGTAGCGGTACATGGTCGGACCGCCACCGGTCGCCAGCAGTACTGTCTTGGCCTGCACCACACGAAAATCACCGCTGCGCATATCGACCAGCAACACGCCGGCGAGCGCGTCACCGTCGCGGGACGGCAACAGCGCCAGTGCGCGATGCTCTTCCATCATGCTCACCGGCAAGGCGCGCACCTGTTCCATCAGGCGACTGATGATCTCGATACCGGTGAGATCGCCCTTGTGCACGGTGCGATCGAAGGTCTGACCGGCAAATGCCTTGTGGTGTAGCGAACCGTCGTCATTGCGATCAAAGAAGCAGCCGAGTTCGTTTTCCAGTTCCTGCACCCGCGTTACCGCAGTCTGGCACAGCCGCATCGCCATATCCTGGTCGGGGAGCCACTTGCCACCGTTGATGGTGTCCATGAAATGGCGCTCCACTGAATCTCCAGGGGAAAGCGCGACGTTATAGCCGCCCTGCACCATGCGCGTACAGCCGCACTTGCCGAGCAAGCCCTTGACCGCAACGGTGATATCGAGATCGGGATTGGCCTGACTCGCGTGCAACGCAGCGAACAGGCCGGCGCCACCGCTACCAAGAATCAATACATCGGTTTTCAGCGTTTCGAATTTCATTAGAAGGCCCGTAACAAAAAGCCGCAGGCGACAAAAAAGCCCCCGGCCAGTGCCATTGCCGCATAGTTCTTGTGCGCATCGCTCCACGGCAGGTTTTCCAGTGCGAGCAGGCGCAGACCGCCGAACAGATGAATTGCGAGCAGAAAAACCAGCCCGCTTTCAGCAAACTTGACCAGCGGTGACGCACTCCAGTGCAGGAACTGATCGAATTCGGCATTGCTTTCGAGCGCAAGCGCCAGGACATAGAAATGAAACGGTAGAAACAGCGCAAGCCCAAGACCTGACAGACGATGTAACAGAAATGCCAGGTACAACGGTTGCCGCCGATGCGCTTTCATGCGATCACCACGGCCGCCACAGCCCGCAGGCCGGCCGTTAACAGGCCGGCGAAAAAGATCCAGCTGATGAGGCTCAAGCTGGTGCCCCGCACTGCTAGCCACTCGCGCAGGATATTGCGCAGGCCGATCGACGCATGAACCGATACCGCGACTACAAACAGGCCATAGTTTACACCCCAGAACAGGCTGCCACGCGTTCGCTCGAGAATCTCGGCGGCGTCGATGCCGCCCTGGATGGCGTAAATCATCACCCCGAGATGGATCAGCACCAGTGGTGCCATGATCGCCGCACTCGCGCGTTGCGCCAGATAGAGTCGTACCTCAAGCATTGCGTTTACGCCCATCGCGATCAATGTTGCCACGCACATAGGCCCGCGCCACCATGCGCTTGAGACCGGCAATCGATGCTGTCGGGTTCAATTCGTTCGGGCAATAGGTGGCACAGCCTTGTTGCGAATGGCATTGATGACAACCGGCATCGCCGGCAACCAACGACAGGCGCTCTCGGGAGGCACTATCGCGTTCATCGTTCTGCAGACTCCAGGCGCGATTCAGCGCAGCAGGCCCGAGATAGTCACGATTCCAGTTGACGACATCGCAGGACGCGTAGCAGATTGCACAATTGATACACTCGGTCGCCGCGTCGGCGACCCGGCGCTGCGGCGAGTTTGGCGACAATGTCGAAACGGACTCGTGGCGCGTGGTCGAACCCTGAAAATAGCCTTTCGAGTCCTTCCACTTGTCGAAAAACTCACTCATGTCGCAGGCCAGGTCCTTGATCACCGGCAGATTGCGCAACGGCTCGATGGTGAGCCGATTGTCCCGCATCACCTTGTTGACATGAGTGCGGCAAGTCCAGCGCGGAATACCGTTGACCATCATCGCGCAGGAACCGCACATGCCGACGCGGCAGGCAAAGCGGTAACTGAGGCTGGCATCGAGATGGCGCTGTATCCAGGTGACCACATCAAGGATGGTCTGGCTGGACTGCTGTGGCACCTCGAAAGCTTCGAACGCGCCACCCGCAGGCGTACCGCGCCACACACGGACCGCAATCGGCACCTTTGTTGAATCAGGAGAATCAGACATCGGCACATGATATTACTTAATTTATTTTTATGAAAACTAAAATAATTTAATATAATCTTTAATATAATTTAACTAATTGCCAATCATGAATTTACGTCAACTGCGCACACTCACCAGCATTCTGAAGCACGGCAGCTTTGCCGCTGCCGGCGATCATATTGGCCTGAGCCATGCGGCCGTGAGCGTGCAGATGAACCAGCTCGAAACGACGCTGGCAGCCGAGTTATTTGATCGCAGCAGTCGGCCGGTCACGCTGACCGCCGACGGCGTGCGTATCGCGCAACTCGCCGACGAAGTGCTCGACAAGGTCGAGAATCTGCGCCTCGAAGCCAGCGGCGCGAAAACTTCGGGTGCGGTATCCATCGGCTTCATACCGACCTGCGTGCACCACCTGTTGCCGAGAGTGCTCGATGCGCTACGCAAAAGCTTTCCTGACTTGCAGGTCAGCGTCAAATCCGGATTGTCCAGCGAGCTCGCCGCCGCGGTAGTGCGTCGTGAACTGGATTTTGCCCTGGTCACGACCCCGCTCGCCGAGATCCCGGAACTTGACATCAGCGCAATCGCATCCGAACCCTTTTACGTGATCGGTCCAGCCGGAACCGCGGTCGAAAGCGACGCCAGCTTACTGCGCTCATTACCTTACATCGCCTTCAACAAGCGTACCTGGGTCGGTCAACACATCGCGGCGAAATTACAACAGCGTGGTATACACATTCAGGCAGCGATCGAGATTGACTCGCTCGAAGCCATCGAAAACCTGGTGGCGGATGGTTTCGGCGTCTCCATCGTGCCACTGCGGTTGCACGCTCCGGCACGCTCCAGCAAACTCGTGCAGATCCCTTTTGGAAACCCGGTGGACACGCGCCAGCTAACGCTGATCCACCATCTCGGCAAGCCGCAGTCGCGACTCGATAGCGCCATCAAACACATATTTCTCGAGTTACCCAAACCCTGAAAATGTCGATCCCCTGATTCTGCAGAAAATAGTTCGAGTGACCCGGGACACTGTTCTGCACTAAATGCCCATCCACCGGGAAAACGAGGCCCGGCACACGGATTTCGAGGCTTTACGAACTACACTACCTGTAATTCAGTACAGTCAGTAATGCATCGTATAGGAGAAATGGATGAGCAACGATACAGGTCACAACAAATCCAATCAGAGTGATAACACGGATACCAGTCTAACAATTACCTATACCCAGATTGCCAGCTGCGCCGTAAACCCCGAGTTTACCGAGCGCCGACGCCAGGGTTTGCGCGCCAAACTCGAACGCGAACGTTTCGAACGCGAACTACGTCGGCAGAAATCGTTCACCAATACCTTCCGCAACCTGTTCGGGCTGGCCAGAAACCAGGGCTGAACCACCCCTGCAACGCTGATCTCATGCAAGACAGAAACTAACGCCTGTCCAGCTTGACTGTGCCTGGCGATAATGGAAAGATGCTGGCAACAATCGATGTCGGCCACAGGCCGATAGCAATGTCACCACCAGGTGGCTACGATCAACAACAAGAACGACATGGCTGCGCTGTGGAGCCACGTCAAAAGGGCTTTATCACTAAACTCGACCACGGGAACACACCATGCCTGGCAACCTGACAATGGAGGCACTCAAGGAAAAAGTCGCCTCCGGCCAAATCGATACTGTAATCACCGCCTTCGCCGACATGCAGGGGCGCCTCATGGGGAAACGCTTCCACGCCGAATTCTTTCTGCAAAGCGCCTGGGAGGAAACGCATTGCTGTAATTACCTGCTGGCAACTGACATGGAAATGTTTACCGTCGACGGCTATGCAGCAACCAGTTGGGCAGCGGGTTATGGTGACTACATCATGCGCCCAGATATGACGACCCTGCGTTTGCTGCCGTGGCTCGAGGGAACAGCGATGGTGTTGTGCGACCTTTACGACCATCGCACACATGCCGAAGTGCCGCACTCACCGCGTGCGGTGTTAAAACAACAGATCAATCGACTGCAGGCCATGGGTCTGAAATCCATGGTGGCGACCGAACTCGAGTTTTTCGTGTTTCGCGAAAGCTTTGAAGAACTGCGCGACAAATCCTATCGCGACATGACCACCATCAGTCCCTACAACGAGGACTACCACATCTTCCAGACCACCCGGGAAGAAGGCCTGATGCGCCAGATCCGCAACGGCCTGCAGGGTGCCGGAGTGCGCGTTGAAAACACCAAGGGAGAGGCCGATCCGGGGCAGGCGGAGGTCAACGTCTGTTACAGCGACGCGCTGGAAATGGCCGACAACCACTGCCTGGTCAAGAATGCCGTCAAGGAGATCGCTTTTTTGAATGGTCGCGCGGTGACTTTCCTCGCGAAGTGGAGCCACGACGCCGCGGGCTCTTCCAGCCACATCCACCAGTCACTGGTATCCACCTCCGGCGACCCGGTATTTTTCGATGCCGACAAGGAATACGGTATGTCCGCTACGATGCGCCACTACCTCGCCGGCCTGCTCAAGCATGCCAATGACAACACGTATTTCCTCGCGCCCTACATCAATTCCTACAAGCGCTTCATGGCAGGCACCTTTGCGCCGACCAAGGCGATCTGGTCACTCGATAACCGTACCGCCGGCTATCGCGTGGTTGGCGATGGTACCCGCAACGTGCGCGTCGAATGCCGCGTTGGCGGTAGCGATCTAAACCCTTACCTCGCAATCGCCGCCCAGATTGCCGCCGGCATCGCCGGCATTGAAGGCAAACTGGAACTGGAAAAAGAATTCAAGGGTGACGCCTACCAGGCGCGCAAGGCACGTGATATCCCCGGCAGTCTGGCCGCGGCGACGCTGGCGCTGAAAAAATCGAGCATGTTGCGCGCCGCGATGGGCACGGATGTCATCGACCATTACGTACGCGCTGGCGAATGGGAACAGGAAGACTTCGCCAGCAAAGTGACCGAATACGAAGTCAATCGCGGCTTCGAACGGGCTTAACTCCTAATCAATCAAGAGAAAATACCATGCAATTAACCGCCAACTGGTCCTACCCTACCTCAATTAGATTCGGCGCGGGCCGTATCAGCGAAATTGCCGACGCCTGCAACGCGGCCGGCATGAGCAAGCCGCTGCTGGTAACCGACCGCGGTCTCGCCAACCTGCCGATTACGCAAAACGCGCTCGACCTGCTCGACCAGGCTGGGCTCGGCCGGGCGATGTTCGCCGAAGTCGATCCCAACCCGAATGAGAAAAACCTGGCGGCTGGGCTCGAGGCTTATCACGCTGGCGGGCATGACGGCGTTATCGCTTTCGGAGGCGGTTCCGGCCTCGATCTCGGTAAGGTTGTCGCCTTCATGTGTGGCCAGAGCAGACCGGTGTGGGATTACGAAGACGTCGGTGACTGGTGGACGCGTGCCGATGCCGACAACATCGCACCGATTATCTGCGTTCCAACCACTGCCGGTACCGGCTCCGAAGTCGGGCGCGCGGGCGTCCTGTCAAATTCGGTAACGCATGAAAAGAAGATCATTTTTCATCCGAAAATACTGGCGGCCGTGGTTATCTGTGACCCGGAATTGACCGTCGGCATGCCGGCAGCAATTACTGCAGGCACCGGCATGGACGCATTCGCCCACTGCCTGGAAGCCTATTGCTCGCCGCATTACCACCCGATGAGCCAGGGGATCGCGGTCGAAGGCATGCGCCTGGTCAAGGAATACCTGCCACGCGCCTATGCCGATGGCAGCGATATCGAGGCACGCGCCCACATGATGTCGGCCGCGGCGATGGGCGCCACCGCGTTTCAGAAAGGACTCGGCGCCATCCACGCACTGTCGCATCCGATCGGCGCGTTTTACAACAGCCATCACGGCACCACCAACGCAGTGGTGATGGCGCCGGTGCTCAAGTTCAATCGCACGGCCATCGAGACCCGCATCGAAGCACTCGCCGCTTATCTCGGTATCGACGGTGGCTTCGATGGTTTCTACGATTACGTGGTCGCGCTCAACGCGTCACTGGGCATTCCGGCCAACCTGACCGAACTCGGTGTCACCGACCCGGACCTGGACTGGTTGGTGGCCTCGGCGCTCAAG
>Ga0316187_10005669_pt1 | contig 10777 bp, 14 predicted proteins | sample CroRivburrow1_MG_FD_204927 | JGI IMG/M metagenome (GOLD analysis project Ga0316187, IMG submission 204927) | Coastal sediment microbial communities from Maine, United States - Cross River worm burrow 1 | ecosystem: Environmental > Aquatic > Marine > Coastal > Sediment | place: USA: Maine...
AAAGGAGCTACTATTTCAAGTGGAGTAAAAGTTGGTTATTATAGACAAGATTTTTCAACTCTTAATTTTGAGGAGACAGTATACAAAACACTAGAAACAGCTATGGGTGAGTCAGACGAGCATCAAATGAGGAGTGTAGCTGCTGGTTTCCTTATTAGTAGCGATATTATGTATACAAAAGTAGGGAGCTTGTCTGAGGGGCAAAAAGGATTAGTAGCCTTTGCTCAATTGGTATTAATGAAACCAAACCTCTTAATCCTTGATGAACCAACTAATCATATTAATTTCCGACACTTACCAATCATTGCTAAAGCTTTGGATCAATATGAAGGAGCTATGATTCTTGTTTCCCACGTTCCTGAATTTGTTAGTCAGATTCGTATTGATGAAACACTTCATTTAGATAAATTAAAGGCCGTTTCAAAACCAAAGGTTAAAAAATCAAAAAAGTAGAGTATAATAGAAGTATAAAAATTAATTTAAATAAAATTATGGCAAAAGGAAGAGATAGAAAAAAAGAGGTTAAAAAACCTAAAAAAGTAAAGGTTAAAGAAACTAAATAGTAAAAATAGTATTCTTAAACCAAATGAACACGGTATACATATTAAAATGTTGTGACGATACACTATACACAGGTTCAACTGTTGATATGAAAAAACGTCTGCGGGCACATAACGAATTAAAGAATGGAGCCAAGTATACTCGTGCTCGTCGTCCCGTAGTTTTAGTTCATCAAGAAGAATGCGAAACCCTAGCCGAAGCTCGAGCCCGTGAAGCCGAAATCAAACGCATGACTCGTGAGGAAAAACTTTTATTCATCCAAACTCAAAAATAATGAAAGAAAAACTTTTAAAATTTTTTAAAGCTCTATTAAAAAATATACTCGTCTTTATTTTTGGGGCTGTTCTTGGCATGGCGACGACATTAATTTTTATAAAACAATTATTAGAACCCCTTGCAGATAAAGATATAGGATTGGGTATTATTGCGGTAGCTCCTATTATGATTTTTTTCTATTTAATTATGTTTGGACTTACAGGAGGTACAATTGCTTTAATTTATTATAACGTCAGAAAATATATAAAGAAAAAACGCAAAAAGCTTAAAACTATCTAAAAATAAACGGCTCATAAACGGCTCAACGGTAAAACCCGTTGAGCCGTTTATTTTTGGGCTAAAAAAGGGTATTCTTAAACATATGAATAAATTACCCATCATTATTGGAGTTTTAACGGTTATCTTTTTAGGAGGATGGTATTTTACCGCTCATGCTCCAGAGACTGATGAATTTCCCAACGAACCAATTATTGTTGAAGATTTTGAAGGGGAGGCAGATCCAAATGTTATGAAGCTTGATATGCATACATGGAAATGGATTAAATCAGCATGGAATAACGATACTGAATTTATCCCAAATAGGACAGGAGCATTTACTTTAACTTTTAAAGACGATGGTACTTTTTCTGCCAGAACAGATTGTAATAACATGGGTGGAAATTACGAAGTGGTAGACAATCAAATAACTTTTGGAAATATGTATTCTACTGAGATGTATTGTGAAGGATCACAAGAAAATGAGTTTTCAAAAGAGCTCGGGGAAGTCCAATCATTTTTATTCACTAGTTGGGGAGAAATGATTTTAGAATTTAAATTTGATAGCGGGTCTATGACCTTTAAGTAAAAAAATATGGAACAAGATATAAAGAATAAACTAGAGGAACAAGACATCAAACTAAATGCTATCTTTAAAACAGTAGAAAAGATAAAGAAGTATTTTCAAATTATCATGTGGGTGACTATTATCATGGTTGGTCTTCCTGCTTTAGGACTTCTTTTTGCAATTCCTAAATTTATAAGCAATTATACAGCGGCCTTAGAAGGTCTTATTTAAGAATAAAACATATGAATAAAATATCTACAATACTCATAATTTTAATAGCTATCTTTTTAGGAATATTAATTTTTGCAACGGATGTTCTTGAGAGAGAGGGATGGATAGATCCTGAAAAAATGACACTCGGTATGTATATCTGGGAATGGGATGATCCTAGTGTAATGGTATTTACCCTTGAAGAAGCTAAAGAAACCGGAGATCAATTAGGAGCTGATTGGAATAGATTTAATGTTCAACAATTTAGAATAGGAATGGATGTAGAACTAGAGCATGGCTTAGAAGAGCCAAACACTAATGTTTCCGATGATGATCCACTTATAACAGGTAAAATTACTTTAGCTCATTTAAATGAGTTTCCTGATTATTATTCTCGTCTTCATGAAATGGAAGAAAAAGCTGAGACCTTTACTCTTATTTTTGAAGATGATAATACTTTCTCTATTGGGACAGAGTGTTATCATAAGGAGGGGAATTACGAGGTAATGGAAAAACAAATTTCATTTACAGATATTGTCTTCACAAACAAAGCTTGTGAAGGATTGCAGGAAGAAGGATTTTTCTCTAAAATTAATGAGATTCAATCTTTTTCCTTTACAAGTTTTGGGGAATTACTTTTAAACTTAAAATCAGATGAAGAACCTTTCGTTTTCATAGAATATGACCCTAATAGAATAGAAAAATATGGAGAATAAAGACATAATTATAAATGGAGAAGAAGATTACGGCCCTTATTATAAAGAGCATCTTTTGAAGCAATATCATACATATATAAATGGTATTGATAAAGTGAGCCAGCAAAGACAAAAGACTAATGATTTTTTCCTAACTATTAATACAGCCGCTCTGGCTTTTATGGGGGTGATGAATAAAGCCATTGAAAATGATTCCCCTTTCCTAACATTCGCTGTTTCTTTGTTTGGAATAGTCCTTTGTGTTATTTGGTATAGGTTGATACGAACATACCGAGATATTAATAGAGGTAAATATCAAATATTGCATAAATTAGAAGAAAAGCTTCCAGCAGCTTTGTATAAAGCAGAATGGGAAGTTTTAGGAAAAGGAGCAGACCATAAAAGATATCTACCTATTAGTCATGTAGAAATTAAAATTCCATTAATTTTCATTGCTTTCTACCTACTTCTTGTTGCAGTTATTTATCTCCCTTATATCCTCGGTTAAAAAACAATATTAAATAAATCAAAAGTTATTATGAAAATCGAGTGGAAAGAAGAGTATAGTGTCGGTGTTAAAAAAATAGATGAACAGCATAAAAAAATGCTTAGTCTCGTTAGTAAATTAAAAGAGATTCTATATGAAGTTGATAATACGGATTCTATAAAAAGCCTTATTCAAGAGTTAGTTGATTATGGTCGCTATCACTTTGATACAGAAGAAAATTATTTTGAACAAACTAATTATCCTGATAAGCTTATCCATCAGTCTTATCACAATGATTATAATGAGAAAATTTTAGAATTCCAAAATAAATTTAGTGAAGAAAAAACAATAAAGATTGCATTTGAAATATCTGATTTTCTTGAGGAGTGGTGGATTACCCATATTAAATATGAGGATATGAAATATGTGGATTGGTTTAAGAAACATGACATCTCTTAGTTAAAAAAATGAATTTTGAAGTAGTTGTAACAATTTTAGGAATTATGATGTCTATGGCATATTTCCCTCAAGCTTTAAAAATTTGGAAAAATAAAACTTCTAAAGACATTTCTATACTTTCTTATAGCATTTTTGCTTTAGGAACATTGGTTTGGACCATTTATGGTATAAATGTGGGCGACCCGGTAATTATTTTGAGTTTCGGTGTTGGTGTGATAGGCTCATGGTCTGTATTATTCCTTTCCATTTTATTTAAAAATAGATAAAATAAGGGTTATAAACCCTTAATAGCTTCAGTCTGCGGACACTGCTGTCGGCTCGGAAACACCCAAGCTTTCAGCTCGGCATTTCTCTCGCCCTACGTCGCTAATAACCTTATGGCAACATATAACGACTTTAAAAAAATAGAAATAAAAATTGGGGAGATACTTTCAGTAGAAAAAGTCCCTGAAACAGACAGACTTTTAAAGTTGTCTGTTAATTTTAACGAGGAAGAGCCCCGAACGATTGTTTCTGGTATTTCTGAGTATTATGAAGATGAACAAGTATTAGTTGGTAAAAAATGTACTTTCGTTACGAACTTAGAACCCAGAGAGATTAAAGGAGTAGAAAGTAATGGAATGATTTTAGCTATTATTACGGAAGATAAAAAATTCTCTCTTTTAGAACCCCAAGAAGATATCCCTGCTGGTTCTCAGGTTGGATAAAAAAGTATTAGATTTTCGACTCAAGGAATATCGAAAAGTTGTAGTAAAGATTCGCTTTTAGGCGGCTTCTTTAGGTGTTATAATGGGAGGTATTAAAAATAAAATTTATATATATGTTTGAGAAAAAATACTTAATAATAGGAGGAATTATTGTAGCCTTTGTGGGCTTATTAATGTTTAACGGACAAAAAGCTCCTCAAGAGTTAGTGGCTTGGATTGAGATTACAAATCCTAGTGTCTTTACTCTGGAAGCTCCCCAAGGAAATGTCTTAAAGGAATTACAAACAGGAGACCAAGTTCAGCGTGGGGATATTATTAAAACAGATTTAGAAGCCACTGCTAATATTTACATCTCTGATGGGTCTATTGTTCGTATTAGTCCAGACACAGAATTTGTTTTAGATGAAATAAGTTTTGATAAAGATAAAAAACAACTAGGAGTACAAATCCAATTAAACAAAGGAAAAATTTGGTCCAAAGTTTTTGAATTATCAACACCCGATTCATTCTGGGAGGTTAAAACAACTAATACGGTAGCCGTGGTTAGAGGTACTGCTTTCGGTGTTGAGGTTGTAGACGGTACAACAAAAGTTATTGGTTCTGAAAATACAGTAGAGGTTTTAGCTATTAACCCTCAAACTCAGCAAATTATTGAAGGTAATATTGCTATGGTTACACCCGGTAAAGTCATTGAAATTTCAGATGAAGAAATTGAAGCTTATGAAGCAGAAGAAAGTTTACTAGAGGAACTTCTTGAAGACTTTAGGGAAGATCAAGAGGGAGAAGAGTGGGTTAGGGAGCATGAAAAAGAAGATAGTGATTATGATGATGATATTGAACTTCTTGAAGAACTTGGTTTAGAAAAAGAAGAAGTTAGGGACGAAGTTATTAAAAAAGTAGAAGAGAAATATAGAAGACATCAAGAAGAAGAAAGATCAGATACGGAAGATAATGAGATAAAAGATAGTGAAGAAGTAGATAGAGAAAGTTCTGTTTCATCAGAAGAAGAAGATGGTGAAGTTCAAAAAAGTGAATCTGACAGGGAAACAGATAAGGATCAAAATAAATTAGAAACTCAAGAAAGTACTGAAGATAAATCTAATCAATATGATGGAGATAGTCAAAGTGATTCATCAGTAGAAACTAGAACTGAAACTGAAACTGAAAGTAAAAATGAAACTGAGACTAAAACCGAAAATGATGCGCTAAAAGAAGTAAAAAGTTCAGAAGCATCAGAAATTGAAAAAGTTGAACAAGAAACAAAAACTTCTGATTCAAACTCCGACTCAGAAGAGAATGAAAAAGATGATCTTGAAGGAAATACTGGTTTATTGTTTTATTTAGATCAGTTTAGTATAAAAAATACTTTGAGTTGGATGTAGTTTTAAAAAGGTTTTTTAAGTTATGACAACTAAAATAATTTATCCTCTAATTGGTATACTAGTTGCTTTGTTATTAAGTTTTTCTTATAACGCTGGTCTATTCTCTGGTATTAATAATTTTTTTGGAGATATTTTATTTAGTGCTCAATCAGTTGATGAGGATCTGGTTATTGTAGCTATTGATAATGAATCAATTCAAAAAATTGGACAATGGCCATGGTCTAGATCTGTTTTTGCTGAAGCTTTAGCTAATTTAGAAAAATCAAATCCTAGAGTTGTAGGTATTGACGTTATTTTATCTGAACCTTCACGAATTAGTTTAGAAGATGATTTATCATTGACTCAAACTCTTGGAGATCTTGCCTATCCAGTAGTTTTTCCAGCTGAAGCTAATTCTCTATACTTAGGAGCACATGGATTAGAGGCTTCTGGTTATTTTGAGACATTACCATTGTTTGGCGATCAACCCCAAGTCAGTCTTGGTTTAGTGAATTTAATTGCTGATAATGATGGGATAGTTCGCCGTTTTCCTTTGAGTTTAAAAACAGACGATAAAGTTATTCATAGTTTTGCTTATGAGGTTTTGATTAGAGGAGGCTTAGATATTCCCAATGAATTAAAATTGGACGAAATTAATCGTATTGTATATAAAGCATCTCCGGGTTCAATACGAAAAGTTCCATTTTGGCGTGTACTCTCTGAAGAAGTATCTCTTGAAGATAAAATTGTTTTTATTGGTTCAACAGCCCCAGACCTTAATGATAATAAATTAACACCATTGGGTAGAGGCTTAGGAATGCCTGGAGTTGAAATTCATGCCAATATTGCCAATCAATTGTTGGTTGGTGATCAATTAGTTAATCTACCTAAAACCTGGTCTATTCTATGGATTTTTCTGGCAGCCTTATTGCCGGCTTTAATTTTTTTGTCTACTCGTAATAGCTATTTTGATATTCTGGGAACATTTATTATTGGTTTAGGTCATCTTTATGTAATTGTTTTATTGTTTGATAAAGGATTTTTTGCTGATATTTTACATATTAATTTAGCTTGGATTCTGTCATTAATATGTTTATTAAGCTATAAAGCTTTCTTCTACGAAAGAGGTAGTAAAGAAATAAAACATATTTTTTCAAAGTATGTTTCCGACGATGTTCTTAATGAATTGTTAAAGGATCCTAAAAAAGTATCTTTAGGTGGAGAAGAAAAAGAATTAACTATTTTATTTTCAGATATTAGAGGATTCACAAGTCTTTCTGAAAAATTAGAGCCTCAAGAATTATTTGATATTTTAAATGATTATTTTTCAGCCATGACTGATAAGATTTTGAGGAATGAAGGAGTTTTAGATAAATATATAGGTGATGCTATTATGGCTTTTTGGGGAGCTCCAATGGAAAGCGAGAATCAAGCAGATCACGCTGTTCAAGCTGCTTTAGAGATGATTGAAGCTTTGGAAAAATTTAATACAAAACTTAAAGAAGAAAAAGGAGTAGAAATTAATATTGGAATTGGTATTTATACAGGGAAAGCTATTGTAGGAAATCTTGGCTCTGAAACACGCTTTGATTACACAGCCATTGGTGATTCGGTAAATGCTGCTTCTCGTATAGAAGGTTTAACTAAAGACTACGACGCTAAAATCATTATTGGAGAAAATACTAAAAATCAACTAAAGAAGCAATATAAATTAAGAGATTTAGGGGCGACGATGGTTAAAGGTAAAGCAGAGTCTCTAAACATCTACGCAGTAGATAATTAATACGTTAAAATAGCGCTTAACATAGCCAAAATATCATTTAAATATTTTGGCTAATTATAATTTTTTTAGCATTTTTAAAAATAACTTTATACACACTTGTATAGTAAAAAAAATACATTAGTGATATATTGTAAGTATTATTAAACCGTCAAAAACGGTTTAGAGTATTTTTTAAAAAAATTTTAATAATAACAAAAAGAAAATTAATTATATGAAAAAGATATTATTTTTAGCTATCCTTTTAGTTGCTCTAGGAATTACTGGTGCAGCTCAAGCAGCTACAACCACAGACTCTACAACTCCTGTTGTAGAAGCTGTTGAAGTAGTAGAAGTGGCTGAAGTGGGATTATTACCTACTAGTCCTTTTTACATCTTCAAATCTTTTGGTGAAGGTTTAGTATCACTATTTATTTTTGGTGATGAATCTAATGCTCGAAGAGCAGTAGAATTATCTAACAAAAGATTAGCTGAAGCTGAAGCTTTAACAGAAGCTGGTGAAACAGAAAAAGTAGCAAAAACAATTGAAAGATATCACAAACAAGTCGAGAAAGCTTTAGACCGAGCGGAAAAAGCTAAAGAAGGTGGTAAAGATGTTAATGATATTGCAACAGAAGTTGCTGGTTCAACGTTAAAACATCAAGAAGTTCTATCTAGGGTTTATGAAGAAGCTCCAGAAGAAGCTTTAGAAGGATTAATGAGAGCCATGGAAGCTAGTTCCAAAGAATATGAAAGAGCTTTCCGAGCAATTTCTCAAGAGGGAAGAGATGAATTAGGAGATGATCTTGATGAAAGAAGACTAGAAAGAGAAGATCGTTTTGAAGAATTAAGATTTAAAGGTGTTCCTCTTCCAGAATTCAAAAGTAGAGAAGAGATTGAATTAGAAGAAGAGTTTGAACTAGAAGATATGTTGAGAGAACTTGAGGATGAGTTAAACGGATTAGAAAGAGGTGAAGGTGCTGAAGGAGATAGAGAAAGAGAAGGAGTTCGAGAAATGGAAAGATCTGAAACCTTTGAAGTTCATGAAGCTCAAGAAGGTTTTGAAAGAGAAGATGATGATAATGAAAGAGATGATGATCATGATGATTATGATGAAAGAGATAGATATTAATAATTTAAATATTTCTTAAACAAAAAGAAGACCCTAAGCGGTCTTCTTTTTGTTTAAGAAAATAACTTTAATAGTTTAATTTTGCTTTACTATGTTTGATTTAAAAAATAAAATCGCAATTGTTACAGGGGCTCGAAGAGGTATGGGGAGAGCTCATGCTTTAGCTTTAGCTAAACAAGGTGCTAAAGTAGCCGTTACTGATATTGACGAAGGAGAATGTTCTCTTGTTGTTGATGAAATAAAAGCTAACGGGGGAGAAGCTATTTGTTTAAAGATGGATGTCACAAATCCCGAAGAAGTAAATGAGGTTTTTGATAAAGTGGTTGCTCAGTGGGGGCGTTTAGATATTCTGGTTAACAATGCTGGAATTTATGCTCCTAAGCCTGCTCTTGATATGACTGAGGATGATTGGGATAAAACTATAGATATAAATTTGAAAGGTTACTTTTTCTGCGCTCAAAGAGCAGCTAAAGAAATGGCTAAAAATAAATGGGGGAGGATTGTGAACATCACCTCTGTTGCTTCAGGTCAGGTTGGGGTAGGGATTAGTGGTGGTTCTCATTACACTGCTTCCAAGGGAGGTATTATCGGTATGGTGGAAACACTGGCTATCGAATTTGCTCCTTTAGGGATTAACGTAAATGCGATTGGTCCGGGAGCTATAGATACTCCTATGGTTCAGGCGTCCAGCCTCTCAAAAGAACAACTAGACGGCATTTTAAATAATGTTCCCTTAAAAAGAATGGGGCAACCAGAAGAAGTAGCCGCTGCGGTTGTCTTCTTGTCTTCGGAAGAAGCTAGTTATATTACCGGAGCTACTCTATTTGTGGATGGCGGTTGGCTAGCTGCTTAATTGACAAAATGCTTAAAAGGTGATAAGATATATTACAAATAAGTTTAAAATTATTAAATTAATTAAAAAAATATGGTAGAACAAAATCAAGAAAAACAAGAAGCTGGTTCAGATAAAAAATTAGAAACTTTTGAAAAACCAAAATCAAGTCCTGAAGACATAAAAGAAGCTTTAATTGAAATATCAAAGATTGCTAATAATTTAGATGTCTCTCAAGAAGATCTAGATGCATTTGAAGCATTAAATGCAGACGAAGAAACACAAAAGGTGGTAGGAAATTATTATAAAATACCCTTGCAAGACAGAGAAGCAACATTTGAGCTTATAAAAGCTCTAACAGCTGGAGATGACGAAAAAATAAAGGCCACACTAAGGGATTCTTCTGAAAATAACACAATTCATTAATATTAAATCACCTCAAATTAAAAAAACACTGCTAAAAAGCAGTGTTTTTTTTATTGTAAAAATTAATTTGATTATTCGTTTAAATATGTTAGATTGAGCTTGAGTTCTTTAAAAATTTAAGGAGGTACAAGGTGCGTCTTACAAGTTCTGAAAAGATTAAATGTCGCCTTGATGGGGATATTTCTTTAATCAAATCACATGCTCGTTTTATTATCTATGTTGATGATGAAGGGTTTCCTTTGCGTATGCTTGAAAGGGAGGAAGGCTATAAACTAGATGTGTTAGCTATTATCGGTTCAGCTGAAGTAGAAGATATGTATTTTCCTGAGGTTATTTTGCTGGAAATTGGCATGGGTAAAACTAAGCCATATCACGATGCTAAGGTTCCTAAAAATTTACACAAAGAAGGTGAAACCACCTGGATTCACAAAAGGCAAAAAATGGCTTCTTTGAGTCAAAAACAATTGTCGAATCTATGGCCATATCTTGAAAATATTTTAGTTGGGAAAGCCATAAAGCAAATGTCTGGTTGGAAAAGCCATACACGGGTTCTTCCAAATTCTCTTGTACGTATTAGTCATGGAAATAGGGGAATCCATATTAAAGATACGTTTAGAGAAGTTAAATCTGGAGTACGTTTTTCCGTGTCTTTTGCTGACATGGAGATGATTAAGGTTGTTCTTTCTTCTCATCTTATATATATGAAAGAAACCATGAGGAAGTTAAGTTATAGTTTGAATCGTTTTTTGCAAAGATATAAAAATTCTAGTTATTCATCAAAAGAGTTAAATCTTTTTACAAAATCTGAACACGGAGGAGTAAAAGCTATTGTTCAGTATTGTGATAACATTCCAGCTTTACATATCGCTAAAATGTTCCAAGAAAATATGATTGGAAATCGTAGTCTCCTAGAGCAAGTTTTTGAGCAATTTGGTCTTTGCGATATGGAAGATGTTTTTTTCTTTATGGAAATTTTGGAAAAAATTAATCCTAGAATAATCTTTGAGGAGGCGACTATTTGGATTCCAACAGAGGGATTTAAAAAAGGA
>Ga0316187_10005671_pt1 | contig 10775 bp, 9 predicted proteins | sample CroRivburrow1_MG_FD_204927 | JGI IMG/M metagenome (GOLD analysis project Ga0316187, IMG submission 204927) | Coastal sediment microbial communities from Maine, United States - Cross River worm burrow 1 | ecosystem: Environmental > Aquatic > Marine > Coastal > Sediment | place: USA: Maine...
GGGAATGACCGCGTATTGGGCTGTCCCGATACGTCGGAGCGCCGAGCGGGGATCTTGTACAGGCCAGGGGATCGGCATCGAAGGCGCTTCGCAAGATTCCCGCTTGCGCGGGAATGACCACGTATTGGGCTATCCCGATACGTTGGAGCGCCGAGCGGGGATCTTGCACAGGCCAGGGGATCGGCATCGAAGGCGCTTCGCAGGATTCCCGCTTGTGCGGGAATGACCACGTATTGGGCTGTCCCGATACGTTGGAGCGCCGAGCGGGGATCTTGCACAGGCCACGGGATCGGCATCGACGGCGCTTCGCAGGATTCCCGCTTGTACGGGAATGACCACGTATTGGGCTATCCCGATACGTCGGACTTTATACGGATGACGCCTAGCAGGGCTGTGTTACCGGTCGAAGAGTTAGCAATAGCCCACAGTGGGCAGATCCAGTCAGTCCGCTGGGTTGTCGCGGAACTGTTCAACCCAAAGCAGGGTTGCGCCGGCAACTGCGACCGGCATGGTGATGAAGTTAACGACGGGAATACTGGTCAGGATCATGACGGCGCCGCCAAAGCCCAGCGCGATGCCCCGGCGCTCGCGTAATCGGCGTTTCTCTTCGTCGAAAACAAGCTCGTGATTGCCCATCGGGTAGTCCAGGTATTCCAGCGACAGCAGCCAGGAGCCGAAGATGACCCACAGCACCGGTGCGATAAGGTTGATGACGGGTATCAGGCTGATCAGGAACAGTGCCAACGCCCACAGCATGATATAAACCAGCTTGTGCAGCTGTGAGCCGATCGCATCCAGCGCCATCCTGGCGAAGCTGACATTGGTGGATGGCGCCTTGCCGGTTAAATAGATTTCGATCTTTTCCGACATCAGCGCGTTAAAAGGGGCCGCGACGATGTTGGCCACCGGGGTGAAAGTGAAAAACACGGTCAACGCGGCAAGCGTGCCGAAAAAGAGCCAGATCAACCATTCGAGGAAGTCGAGGAACCCGGGCACAAAAGACATCATCCACTCGACCAGCGGGTAGAACAGGCTATAGCCATACCAGATCAGAGCGCCGAACAGCAGCAGGTTGATGGCGAGCGGAATAATGACATAGATACGCACCCCGGGCTTGTTGAGCAGGCGCGCACCGCGCGCCAACGCATGGATGCCAATCGTAACGTCGCCGATCATGGCCCGGCCTATGCCAGATCGACCCTTTCGGGCGCTTGCCAACCATCAGCGCGATGTTCGACCACGACACGCGTATAGACGCCACCGCGCACGTTGAAGTCAGCGTTGATGCGCATGAAGCGCGGGCTGATCGCCGCCACCAGGTCGGTCAGGATTTGATTGGTTACCGCTTCGTGGAACGCACCTTGATCGCGATAGGACCAGAAATAGAGTTTCAGGGCTTTCAATTCCAGGCACAGCAGGTCCGGTACGTATTCGATCTCGATGGTGGCAAAGTCCGGCTGGCCGGTGAGCGGGCACAGGCAAGTGAATTCAGGCGTATCGATATGGATAGTGAAATCGCGTTCGGGATTGGGATTGTTAAAGCTGTCAAGCGCCTTGGAGGGCTGGTTACTCATATTGGGTCTCGTCGTCAGGTGAAGCCCGAACACGCGTCGTGCCGGCTCGGCGCGTTATTATATCCGCGACTGTCGAATAGGCAATTATTTGGCTCGTTTTACTGCCGAGTTCAAAACCAAATGATATACTCTGCCGGCCAAAAAATTACCCTGGAAATTCCCGCTCGAATGCGCCTCAGTCAAATCAGGATCGCCGGTTTCAAGTCGTTTGTCGACCCCAGTAAAATTAGCTTCCCCGCTAATATCACCGCTATTGTCGGCCCCAATGGATGCGGCAAGTCAAACACCATCGATGCGGTGCGCTGGGTGATGGGCGAGTCATCGGCTCGTAACCTGCGTGGCGAATCCATGGAAGATGTTATTTTCAGTGGTTCTTCCGGGCGCCAACCGGTCGGGCAGGCTTCGGTGGAACTGGTGTTCGACAACTCGGATGGTCGCGTCAAGGGTGAATATGCGAAATACAACGAGATATCGATCAAGCGCATCGCCACACGCGTGGGTAAATCGAAGTATTACCTGAATAACACGCGCTGCCGGCGGCGCGATATCGCCGATATTTTTCTCGGCACAGGTCTGGGCCCGCGCAGTTACTCGATTATCGAGCAGGGTATGGTCAGCCGCATTATCGATGCCAAGCCCGATGAATTGCGCGTCTACCTCGAAGAAGCTGCCGGTATTTCCAAATACAAGGAGCGTCGGCGCGAGACCGAGTCCCGAATCCGCAATACTCGCGAAAACCTCGAGCGCCTGACCGATTTGATCGATGAGATCGACAAACAGTTGACGCGCCTCGATCGCCAGTCCAAAACCGCGGAGAAGTATAAGCAACTCAAGCAGGATCAGCGCCGTCTCGAAGCCGAGAGTCTGCTGCTGCAAAAGCGCGTGTATGATGGCGAAATCGAGGTCCAGCAGCGCAAGTTGGCCGAGGTCGATATCGGCATGGAAAAGCGCACCGCGGATTTACGGGAAACCGAGCGTGAAATTGAACAGGGGCGGCAGGCGCTGGCACTGGCCAGTGAACAGCACAACCAGATCCAGGGCCAGTTTTATCGCCTGGGCTCCGATATTTCCGCCAAGGAACAGGCTATCGAACATCAGAAAAGCCTGCGCCAACGGAGCCGTGAAGAGTTAGCCGGTCTGCAGCAGTCGTTGCAGGAGGCGCAAAAAATGCTTGGCGATGACAGCGCGCGTCTGCAGCAACTGGAACAGGAACTGGGCGACATTTCTCCGCAGCTGGATAGTGGAAATCAGCAGTTGCGACTGCAGCAGGAGCGGCTGGACCTGGCCGAAATAAAAATGCAGGAATGGCAAGATCTTTGGGATCAGTTCCGCCGCGAATTTCACCAGGTACATGAAGCGGCGCAGATAGAGAATCGAGGTATCGAGCACATCGAGCGTCAGGTTCAGCGTACCGAGCAGCAACGCACGCGCCTGCAACAGGAACTCGAAACCCTGGACATGTCGGCAGCGGTGCGGGAGATCAACGTGCTCGAGGCTTCCGTCGAAGGCAAGGCCGACGAGTATGCAGCTACCCTGGCGCAGGCGCAGACGCGCGCGGACCAGGTCCAGGCGCTGCGTGTCAGCTGCGAAGAGCGCGCCAACCTGCTCGATGAAAAACGCGGCCAGGTGCAGACCCTGCGCGGGCGACTGAGTTCGCTGGAAGCTTTGCAGCAGCATGCGCTGAGTGAAACCAGCGACACGGTCAAACAATGGCTGGCGGCAAATAATATCGACTCCAGTCGGCGGTTGACCAGCCAGCTCAAGGTCAGGGACGATATCGACAAGGCAGTGGAGATCGTACTGGCGCCATTTCTCGGCGCCTACAGCGTTGCCGCCGGCCAGTCCATTCCCGATTCCATCGTGGCAAAGCACAGCCTGGCGCTGTTTGAACGTGATCCAGTTCCGCTCGCGGGGCCTTACCGGGATTGGCCGCGGCTGATCGACTATATTGATTGCGACATCGATCTCTCGTCGTTGCTCGACGGTATTTACCTGTCCCGCGATTTGGCGGATCTGCGGGCAAAGCGCCCGCAGCTGCATGCCAGCGAAAGCCTGGTGACGCCGCAGGGACTGTGGGCTGGTCGTAACTGGGTATTGCAGTTAAGTGAGGAAGACGAGCATGCGGGTAGTCTCGCGCGCGCGCAGGAAATCGAGAAAATTCGAACCGAACTCGACGAAATTACCGCGTTGGCGATGGACATGAAGTCGCATTATGATGGCGACCGGCAGCGCCTGGCCATGCTGGAGCAGGAATGGGATGGTGATCAAAAATCACTCGCCCAACTGCAGCAACAGCTTTCCGAATTCCGTCAGCAGTTGAGTAATCGTCAGAGCCAGGCGGAGCAGGTGCAGCAACGCCGCGAGCAGTTGCAGATCGAACTGACCGAACTCGATGAACAGAAGGCCGGGCACGCCAGCGAATTACAGACAAACAGTAACAAGCGCAACGACTTTCTCGAGCAAATCGCCAGCATGGCCAAGCTCGAAGAGGGCCTGTTGGTGCAGAAAGGTGAACGTCAACAGCAACTGCTTGAGTCCCGCGAGGAATTGCAGCGGCTGCGCGATTCGGCTCATCAACATCAGATCCGTTTGCAGGCGCTACAGGCGGAGCAGCGTGCCGCGCAGTCGAACATGGATCGTGTGCGTCAGCAGAGCGGGCAGTTTGAGCGGCGTATCCTGGAACTCGATACGATCATCAATGGCGCGGACGATCCCATCGCCGGCCTTGAAAGCGAGCTGCAGGCGCTGTTACAGCAGCGCAATCTGAATGAGCAGGAATTAAAGCGTTCCCAGCAGAAGGTCGGTGAGCACGACAATCGCCAGCGGGAACTGGAAAACGAGCGCAATAATCGCCAACAACAGCTGGACGAGTTTCGCAATGAGCTGGAGCAGGAGCGCCTGCAACTGCAGGAAGCCAGGGTTCGTTGCACGACCATCGAAGAGCAGCTGCAGAAAACCGGTCAGGATGTCGTCGAGCTTGCGGAAAATCTCGATGCCGCAGCCGACCTGACGCTCTGGTCGCAGCGCCTCGAAACCCTGAACACTCGTATCGACCGACTGGGGCCGATCAATCTCGCCGCGATCGACGAATTTCGTGAACAGGCTGAGCGTCGTCAATACCTCGACGCACAGAATCAGGATTTGATTTCGGCGCTGGATACGCTCGAAAGCGCGATTCGCAAGATCGACCGCGAAACCAGGGACCGCTTCAAGGAGACCTTCGAGCAGGTCAACACGCGCATGTCGGAGCGATTTCCCAAGCTGTTTGGTGGTGGTGAAGCGCGTCTTGAAATGACCGAGAACGATTTGCTGAATACCGGTGTGCTGATCATGGCGCGTCCGCCGGGTAAACGCGTGACCAATTTGCAATTGTTATCGGGTGGTGAAAAGGCGCTGACGGCGGTCGCCCTGATATTTGCGATTTTCGAGTTGAATCCGTCACCCTTTTGTATGCTCGACGAGGTCGACGCGCCACTTGACGACGCCAATGTCGGGCGATTTTGCGCGATGGTCACGGAAATGTCGGAGCAGGTGCAATTCATCATGATTACGCATAACAAGATAACCATGGAGATCGCGCAAAACCTGACCGGTGTCACGATGCATGAACCCGGTGTGTCGCGCCTGGTCTCGGTCGATGTCGGTGAAGCCGTGGTCCTTGCCGGGGTGCAGTAATGGATGCCGCTATGTTTCGTTGGGTGCTCGTTATTATTGCGCTGCTGGTTGCGCTCGCAATTTACTTCTATGGCCAGTATCAATCGCGATTACGTCGCCGCAGTGCAGCCGATACGTTCACCCGTGAAGAAATCGATTCGGCCTTTGTCGAAGATGAACAGCTGCGTACCGAGATGAACAACCTCAACCAGATTCTGCGCGAAAATGAAGACGAGGATGATCTTCGCGACATCGGCATCAATCTCGCAGCCGAGGCGCAGACCACGCCGGTTGCGTTGCCGGATCCGGAAATTCACCTGCACCGTGCAATCGCCAGCCGCGATTCTGCGAGCCTGATCAACTATCATTTACGGCACAAGGATTTTCGACTGATTACCGGCGAGGAAGCCTTTGCAGCGATGCAACAGACGGGTCTCGAAGTGGATGAGCAGGGGCTGCTCGAGTATCGCGAAACGGGTGATTCCGGTTCGGCAGGTGAAGTTGCATTTCGTATCGCCAGCCTGAGTGAGCCGGGTGATTTTTTGCAGATCGAAAATCTCGACTTCAGCACCCTCGGCCTGAATTGTTTTATCGATCTCGATGATTGCGAAAATCCACAGCAAGCTTACGAGAGCCTGTTGAAAAAGGTTGACGAACTGGTGCGTCTCCTGAATCTCAAGGTATTCAAACCCAGCCAGGAGCTATTGACCATCAGCGATGTCACCGATACGCGTAAAAGCCTGCTCGATTAACGCCAGGGCTTGAATCGAATGTCCGTTCCCAAATCGATCACCGCCGAGATCGCCCAGCTGCGCAAGGAGCTGGAGCAGCATAATTACCTCTACCACGTGCTTGATGCGCCACAGATCACCGACCAGGATTATGATCGCCTGTTTCGCAGATTGCAGCAGCTGGAGCAGGAATATCCCCAGCTGGTCAGCCAGGACTCACCCACGCAACGGGTCGGTTCGGCACCCGCCAGCCATTTCGAAACGGTGACGCATGAAGTGGCGATGCTGTCGCTGGACAATGCCTTTGCCGACGAGGAAATGCTGGATTTCGACCGCAAGCTGCGCGAACGCCTGGAGCAGGAAGTCGAGCTGGCTTATTGTGCCGAGCCCAAGCTCGATGGTCTGGCGGTCAGCCTGCTGTACGAGGCGGGCGAACTGGTGCGTGCGGCGACTCGTGGCGATGGGCGCAGCGGCGAAAACATCACCGCCAATGTGCGCACCATCAACTCCATCCCGCTGAAGCTGCGCGGTGATGTCATCCCCCGGCGAATCGAAGTTCGCGGTGAAGTGTACATGGAGGTCGCCGCGCTCGCCGCGTTGAATCGTACCCAGCTGGAAAGCGGCGGCAAGGTATTTGCCAACCCGCGTAATGCGGCGGCTGGCAGCCTGCGGCTGCTGGACTCGCGCATTACCGCGAGTCGCCCGCTGACGTTTTGCAGTTATGGCATCGGTCAGAACGAGGGCGTCGAGCTGCCGCTGAGCCAGTATCGGCAAATGTTGTACCTGCGCGATATCGGCCTGCCCATCAGCCGCTTGATCGAACGGCTCGATTCGGTTAGCGCCTGCCTCAAATATTATCGGCGCATCCTCTCGGCGCGTGAAAAACTCGCCTTCGATATCGATGGCGTGGTGTTCAAGCTGGACAATATCGCCTGGCAGCGCGAGGCCGGTTTTGTCTCGCGTGCACCGCGCTGGGCCATCGCTTACAAGTTTCCGGCGCAGGAAGTGACGACACGCTTGCTGGATGTCGATTTTCAGGTCGGCAGAACCGGGGCGTTGACGCCGGTGGCGCGTCTCGAGCCGGTAGCGGTCGGTGGTGTCATGGTGAGCAACGCCACGCTGCACAACATGGATGAAATATTGCGCAAGGATATCCGCATAGGCGATTTGGTTATTATTCGCCGCGCCGGTGATGTCATCCCCGAGGTTGTTGCCCCGGTGGTACAGCAACGCGACGCTGAACTCGAGCTGCCGCAAATGCCGTCGCATTGCCCGGTCTGTGGTTCGGAGGTTTTGCAGCAATCAGGGCAGGCGGTTTTTCGCTGCGTCGGCGGCCTGTTCTGCGCGGCGCAGCGCAAGGAGGCGATCAAGCATTACGCCTCGCGCAAGGCGCTGGATATCGAAGGACTCGGCGACAAGCTGGTGGAACAATTGATCGATCTGGGTCTCATCGACTCGGTTGCCGACCTTTATGATCTGACCCTGGAACAGCTTTGCGTGCTGGAACGCATGGCGCTGAAATCGGCGCAAAATCTTCTCGATGCGCTCGATAAATCCAGGGCTACGACCCTGGCCCGATTTATTTATGCGCTGGGGATTCGCGAAGTCGGGGAGGCCACGGCCGAGGCGCTGGCGAAATATTTTGCCGATATCACGCCGCTGTTCGATGCCGATATTGAATCCCTGCAACGGGTCGAAGATGTGGGCCCGGTAGTGGCCGACAATATCCGCCATTTTTTCGATCAGGCTGAAAACAGGGCCATAGTGGAAAGACTGCTGCAAAAGGGCGTCAACTGGCCGCGTGGCGATGCTGGTCAGCACCAGCAGGCGCAGACCCTGGCCGGCAAAACCTACGTCATCAGCGGCAGCCTCGAAGGCATGAGTCGTGACCAGGCCGGCGCGTTGCTGAAAGCACGCGGCGCCCGCGTCAGCGGCAGCGTCTCGGCGAAGACCACGGCATTGATCGCAGGCGATAGCCCGGGTTCCAAGCTGGCAAAAGCCGAGGCACTCGGTGTTGAAATCATCGATCAGACCGGGTTTAATCGCCTGATCGAAGGATCCCTGCCAGGTGACGAGTAATGATATTTGACCAGGCGCAGCAGGCCGAACTCAAGAAGTATGCCTTTACGGTATATATTTTGCAGGCCCTGTGTTTCGTGTTGCTGTTTACGCCGGTAATCGGCCTGGTCATCAATTACCTGAAGGATGACGAGGTTCGTGGCAGCTGGCTGGAATCGCATTTCAGGTGGCAGAAATCGACATTCTGGTATGGTATGTTGTGGACGCTGCTGGGCTATATCAGTCTGCCGATTTTGATCGGTTACCTGGTGCTGCCGGGAGTAACGGTATGGTTGATCTACCGCATAGCGCGCGGGTGGATCTGCCTGGTGGACGGTAAGGAAATGTACCTGCAAACAAATGGAGAAGTGAATGAATAGCGAACAGGAATGGAAAGACAAGTTATCCCCGGAGGAATACCGGATTTGCCGGGAGAAGGGTACCGAGGCACCTTTTAGCGGTGAGTACTATCACAATCACCAGGCCGGAAACTACCTGTGCAAATGTTGTGGTGAATTATTGTTCGCGTCTGCCGACAAGTACGATTCCGGTTCCGGCTGGCCATCATTCGACCGTCCGGCGAGCCAGCAGGTGATTCACTACGAGGAAGACGCCAGCCTCGGGATGCGCCGTGTCGAGGTATCCTGCGATCAGTGTGGCAGCCACCTCGGGCACGTATTCGACGATGGCCCGGGCGACAGTACCGGCAAACGCTATTGCATCAATTCGCTGTCACTCGATTTCGTCGGACGCAGTGATGGCAGCGACGATGAATGAGTCGGATTTCAATCAACTCGCCGAAGACACCATGTTGGCGATCGAGGAAGCTATCGATAACTGCGGCGTGGATATCGATTACGATAATTCTGGTGGCATATTGACGCTGGAATTCGACAATGGCAGCCGCATTATCGTCAACAAGCAAACGCCGTTGAGCCAGCTCTGGGTGGCCGCACGTTCGGGCGGTTTCCACTTCGATTACGATCCCGAGGCCAGTTGCTGGCGCCTGCAGGGGAAGAGCGACGAACTGTTTTCGTGCCTCGGGCGCTACTGCAGCGAACAGGCCGGCGCAACGGTTACCCTCGAATAGTCGTCACCCCGACTCCACGCACAGCAGCCGAGCATAGAATCGAATACTTAAAGCCTCGACCGGGCCGGCGCACCGGCCCGATCCCAACGCCGCAATCGCACAAAAGACGAGTCTTGAAACCCAGGTCAAATTGCTTCCAGGAATCCGGATTTTTGCGCGATTGCAAGCGGTCCGACGCATCGGCGCCGCCGCACGCAGAAGCTAAGTGTATAAACGAATACATGAAGCTTCGACCAGGCCGGCGCACCGGCACGTCCCAACGCCGCAATCGCGCCAAAGGACAATTCCAAAATTGCTATCAAGTGAAAATGCTTCTGGAAATCAGGATTTTTGCGCGAGTGCAAGCGGTCCGACGCATCGGCGGCGCCGCACGCAGAAGCGGAGTGTATGAACGAATACATGAAGCTTCGACCGGGCCGGCGCACCGGCACGATCCCAACGCCGCAATCGCGCAAAAAGACGAGTTTTTAAACCTAAGTCAAATTGCTTCCAGGAATCAGGATTTTTTAGCGAGTGCAAGCGGTCCGACGCATCGGCGGCGCCGCACGCAGAAGCGGAGTGTATGAACGAATACATGACGCTTCGACCGGGCCGGCGCACCGGCACGATCCCAACGCGGCAATCGCGCAAAAAGACGAGTTTTTAAACCTAAGTCAAATTGCTTCCAGGAATCAGGATTTTTGTGCGAGTGCAAGGCGGGATCGCGCGCAGAAGCGGAGTGTATATGCGAATACATGACGCTTCGACCGGGCCGGCGCACCGGCACGATCCCAACGCGGCAATCGCGCAAAAAGACGATTCCTGGAAGCAATTTTAGTATTCGCGTCGTTCGCCTTTGTAGAGCTCCGACTCGATCCCAAACGGCACTGCGCGGCCGACGATCGCTTCGAGTATTTTCAGCTCGGCATCGGTATGGTTCTTGAACGGCGCCGGGCGAATAGACGTGCCGCGAATCTTTCTGTCGGAGATGTACTTGGGTGCATCGTGGTGCGTCGCGGTAATCAGTTGCGAGTCGTCCAGATCGTCACTGGCATACAGGCCCACCTGGCCGTAGCAGGTGCACAGATAGGTCAGGCCCGGCTCGGATTCCATGTAGACGCCGGTGCCGCGGATGCCGATGGTCGCAGTCGATGAATTCATCATCAATTGCTGTTGCGCACTGCGCCTGCCGAATACCGACAACACGCTGCCGGTCAGCATGCGCAGGGTGTCGATAAAGAAGCCGCCGCCTTCGATTTCCATTTCGCTGTTGCTGCGCAAAATGAAAGAGTCGCTTCCGACCGCGAACACCACTTCGCTGTCGCGTTGGGTGCTGACACGATCACCACCCTGGATGCGGGTACCCAGGTCGGCGCGCTGACCGTTGACGCGTACGTCGCCTTCCAGGCTGAATATGGATTTATCTTCGGGCAGTTTTTCCGGCGTGCTACCCCACCAGGCGGCCTGCACCTGGCTCAATGGCGTCGCCGTCATCGCACTCAGCGTCAATAGTCTGACCAGGTATTCCCGGCGTTTCTCATCCTCGGGGTGCAGTTCGTCGTCGCGGTACATAAACTCTACTCAAGTTGTTTTTATTGCATTGGGGTCTAGTATAGGGAATATTTTTGCGATTTATCGCCTATTTGGGTGAATGGGGTCACACTCCGAGGGTGGATAAGTCGTTCCCTG
>Ga0316187_10005673_pt1 | contig 10772 bp, 10 predicted proteins | sample CroRivburrow1_MG_FD_204927 | JGI IMG/M metagenome (GOLD analysis project Ga0316187, IMG submission 204927) | Coastal sediment microbial communities from Maine, United States - Cross River worm burrow 1 | ecosystem: Environmental > Aquatic > Marine > Coastal > Sediment | place: USA: Maine...
GCGCAAGTTGAAAACGAATTAATTACTGAGGCAATCAAAGCCTTTCAGACCCGTGCCAGCACGATCAGCAATGCAATGGGCGCAAGCACTTACAAGAATGTCAATTTATCCATCAACCATACTGGTGGGAGACCGACTCCCTACCCAATGACAATGACACGCAACGTAATGGCGCTTGAAGCGAACATCCCTGCCCCTAAGTTCGCAGCAGGAGATAGCCGCATGGTAGTGCAAGTCAACGGAATAATTGAGCTTCAGTAATGCTCAAACTCAACCAAAATTATTTAATCTCAAATTAAGGAGAGAATATGTACTCTATGATCTTCCTCGGTTTCCTTATTATCCTTCTAATCTATGGCATTAGCCTGTACAACCATCTGGTGAACATCAAACATGCAGTTTCCAAAGCATGGGCGAACATTGACGTATTACTCAAGCAACGTCATGACGAGCTACCCAAACTGGTCGAGGTATGCAAACAATATAAACAGTTTGAACAGGCAACCTTGCAAAAGGTAATCGAGGCGCGCTCACAAGTTCAGGACGCTCGCCAACATCAGGATATCCCTGCACTGGGTCAGGCCGAAGGAATGTTGCGTATGGGCTTGGGAAATATATTTGCAATTGCAGAAGCCTATCCGGAACTGAAAGCCAACGAGAATTATATGCAACTGCAAAACCGCATTACTTCTTTGGAAAATGGTATCGCTGACCGCCGTGAGTTGTATAACGAATCGGTGAATATCAATAATGTTCAGATCGAAGTATTTCCCGCCAGCATTATTGCGAACATATTCAGCTTCGGCGAAAAACCACTGCTTGAATTTTCATCGGCTGAAAAGGCTGATGTAGATATGAAACAACTATTCAGCTAACGATCATGTTGGTCAGGCTGCGCCGTGAATACGCGCATGTTGTCACGTTAGGTACACAATTTTTATTACTGATGATCGGCTTGAAGCTGGACTCACATATCGGCTGGTTGGTCTGCCTGTCGTTCATGTCATGCGTGAGTGTTTTAGCCTGGTTATCTGCATTGAACAAGTTACGGGCCATTCGTGACACACCCACTTCAAAAGTTGCCTCCGCTGCACAAGGGTATGTAGAACTTATTGGACGCGGCAGTCTCATCAAAGAAGCACCACTAATCAGCAAGTTCACCGCGCTGCCTTGTTTATGGTATCGCTATACAGTAAAGCAACGAGATTCAAACGATCAGTGGAAAATAACGGATCAGGGAGAGAGTCATGATTGTTTTTTACTAAGGGACGATACCGGTTTATGTCTTGTAGACCCCGAACAGGCAGAAATCATTACTAAACACCGTGATCAATGGGAGAAGGACGGCTATCAATACACTGAATGGAAGCTAATCGACCACGACCACCTCTATGTCATCGGACAATTTCGCACCCAAGGTGGCGTCAACCTGGAGTTCGACTCACGCTCAGAGCTTAACTCACTGCTGGCTGAATGGAAAAAGGACATGCCAGCATTGCATACACGTTTTGATTTTAATAACGACGGCGAACTAGATGTGCGGGAATGGATGTTGGCGCGATCTGCCGCCAAGCGTGAAGTGTCAAAAATGATACGTGATGCGCAAGCACAGTCTGACACTCATATCATCTGCCAGCCACATGACGGCAAGTTGTTTCTGATCAGCAATCTTATGCCCGGAAAACTATCACGTCGCTATCTGCTTTGGTCATGGGCACACTTACTAAGCTTTTTTGCGGCATTGGGTAGCATTGGCTGGCTGCAACAAACTGGCTCTTTCTAATGCCAAAAAATAAGGGCGGGTATAAAACCCGCCCCCTGCGTTCGACCAGAGTAGTTGATCAGTCTTTTCTACGCAATGACATACGATCCATCAAACCATCTTTAGTAATAAATTGATGTTTGATCGCACCTAATATATGTATTGCCACAATCACGATCAATACTGTCACCAATGTCTCATGTACCTCATGTGCTAATACGCCATCAAACTTCTTGGGCAACATGGTCGCGTCACCTGCAAGTAGAGCCTTCCCCACATCACTGGTGACGACCTGCATGAAGCCACTCACCGGCAACAATACCAGCAGAGCGTAAAGCAAGTAATGAATCCCTTTGGCTATCTTATCCAGCGGTGTATCGCCCATCGCAGGGGGCACGCCATCCTTGCTGCGAAAAACCAGTCGTGTCAAAAGTAACAGAAATGCCGTGCCGCCCACAGAAACATGCAATACATAGTCCGCAATTGTCGCACCAGCATCATGGCGCGCATCGTGTGCGGACTCACCTAAAAACCAGGCAGTAATTATCAAGGCTAGAGACAACCAATGAACGATCACCATTCGTTTGCTGTATTGCGTCATTACATTTCTCCTACTTTGAGCGGTGCTTGTGGGATGAAACAATCCCAGCAAAGTTCCATTAGTTTGAAACAAGTGCGCAATTTACCCGAAACTTACTCGACTTGCATCATTTTTTTATCGGATACCCAGCAAGGCTACTCACGAACAAGCATGACTCAAAAAAGCAATTCTCAAACCATTTAAAAAATCATGTATTAGAGGAAGTCGCACAAGATGAATAGAAAGAGCGCACAAATAATTTAATTACAATGTCTTAATTTAATTGACGCACGAGCAAAATAAGCGTACAACGCATACAGGTATTTGATTCAGAGTCTTTGCAGTACTGGTTTGACCATGTGCATTCTTCGTTTCAAATAGTTTCGCGGGAGGTTCCCGTTTTATAAAAAAGGAAGTTTTTTACATGGCAACAGGTACAGTTAAGTGGTTCAACGATGCAAAAGGTTTTGGTTTTGTCACTCCAGATGATGGCAGCGAAGATTTGTTTGCACACTTTTCCGCAATCAATATGGACGGTTTCAAGTCCCTGCAGGAAGGCCAAAAAGTCAGCTTTGAAGTGACTCAGGGCCCAAAGGGCAAGCAAGCTTCCAACATTCAGGCCGGTTAATCGGTTCTTGATTTGGTAAAAAGCCCGACACGAAAGTGTCGGGCTTTTTTATTTTCAAGGGAGGTTGCTACTAAAAATTTATATCTTTTTTTGAATAAACTCTATTTTGTATCCATCTGGATCAGATACAAAAGCAATAACAGTTGTACCATGCTTCATCGGTCCAGCCTCTCTGATCACTACCCCACCTTTTTGCCTGACCAGCTCACACGCCTCAAATGCATTATCTACCTCAACCGCCACATGACCATAAGCTGAGCCCAAATCATAATTCTCAACACCCCAATTGTAAGTAAGCTCTATGACCGCACCTTTTTTCTCATCCTGATAACCGACAAATGCCAGCGTGAACTTTCCACTAGGATAGTCGTTCCGACGCAGCAATTTCATCCCCAGCACTTCCGTGTAAAAGGCTATCGAACGATCCAGATTCCCGACTCTAAGCATGGTGTGAAGAATACGCACTGACTAACCCTTTCTTTTTTCCAGTTCTTCCCAGCGCTCCATCGCCGCCATCACTTCCGTCTCAATCTCTTCATTTCTAATTTGCAACTGTTTGGCGCGCGTTGCATCACTGCGGTAAATCGTACCATCTGCAAGCTGCGCTGTGATTTTACCTTGCTCTCTCTCCAGCACTTCAATACGTTTAGGTAGCTCCTCAAGCTCCCTCACTTCCTTGTAGGTGAGTTTATTACTGACTTTGGGTTTTTTAATCGGTGCCGCTGCAAGAGGCGATGTAACAACGGCTTGTTTGGCTGATGCACCAGATGAGGTGGATAAATTTTCTGCCTGAAATTTTTTTACTCGCACCCACTCCTCATAGCCACCGACGTACTCGATCAGCTTGCCATCACCTTCGAACGCAATCACCTGTGTCACTACGTTATCGAGAAAAGCACGGTCGTGACTGACCAGGAACAACGTACCGTTATATTGTGCCAGTAACTCTTCGAGCAGCTCCAGTGTTTCAATGTCCAGATCATTGGTTGGTTCATCAAGTATCAAGACATTGGCGGGCTGGGTAAATAAGCGCGCTAACAGCAACCGGTTGCGCTCTCCGCCAGAACAGCTCTTGACTAGTGAACGTGCGCGTTCTGGTGCAAACAGAAAATCACCAAGATAGCTGATGACGTGTTTTCTCTGCCCACCAATATCGACAAATTCTGAACCCTGACTAATGGTATCGGCAAGCGTGGCATCATCATCCAGTTGTTCACGCAGCTGGTCGAAATATGCCACTGATATCTTGGTACCCAGCTTCACTTGCCCCGTATCCGGCGACAAATTGCCAAGAATAATCTTAAGCAAAGTGCTCTTACCCGCTCCATTGGGGCCCAACAAACCAATCTTGTCTCCACGCTGAATACGACATGAAAAATCATCAATAATCCGGCATTCGCCATAGGATTTGCTGACGTTGCTCAGTTCTGCGACCAGTTTGCCAGAGCGCTCGCCAGTATCCACACTCATCTCAACTTTGCCGACTTTGTCTCTGCGCGCAGCACGATCCCGACGTAACTGTTCCAAGCGTAGCACTCTGCCCTCATTACGTGTACGACGTGCTTTAATTCCCTGACGTATCCACACTTCTTCCTGAGCCAACACCTTGTCGAACTTGGCATTCACTATTGCCTCATCGTTCAGCATCCGTTCCTTGATTACCTGATAGGCAGAAAATTTACCCGGAAAGCTCACCAGCTTACCTCGATCCAGTTCTAAGATGCGCGTCGCAACATTGTCCAGAAAACGCCTGTCATGCGTAACAAACAGCACCGCACCCTTGAAGTCATTAAGCAGACCTTCCAACCATTCAATGGAAGAAAAATCCAGATGATTGGTCGGTTCGTCCAGGATAAGCACATCCGGCCCTGCTACCAACGCCTGCGCCAAGGCTACTCTTTTTCTCTGTCCACCTGATAGATCACCTATACGTTTATCGGCATCAAGTTCTAACTTTGTGATTGCGGTCTCGACACGTGCCTGCACCGACCATCCATCCTGCGCCTCAAGCTGGGTCTGTAAATGTTGCATCTCATTCAGCAGCTTGTCCACATCGGCATCTGGTTCTGAAATCGCATGTGAAACGTGATGGTAATCATGCAGCAATTTTTGCATGGCTCCCACGCCTTTTGCCACTGCATCGAAAACGGAATCATCAGCATCCAGCACGGGTTCCTGGCTGACATGACAAATGCGCGCCGAAGGTTGACGCCACACCAGGCCGTCATCTAACGCTCCTTGATCAGCCAACACACGCATCATGCTCGACTTGCCGCCACCGTTGCGGCCAATCAGACCGACGCGCTCACCTTCATCAAGTTGGAAATCAGCATGATCCAGCAAGGCAACATGGCCGAACGCAAGGCTAGCCTTATCTAAAGTAATGAATGGCATCTATGGAAGTTACTTTTTAGGAAGTGCCGATTGATAAAGAAATGAGAAGCCTACCACCCAGAATGCCATAGCCCAGTAGCCGAATGCATCAGTAAATCCATCCAGTACTAGCCACACATCCCTGTTCTCGATCAAGGGAAAAGTAAATTGAAAAATGATAAATGCGCCAGACAGCAAATTTCCCGCCAACACCAACCCCTGGCCAAAACGAAAACCATTCCCTTCCCGCTTTCCTTCCGGTGGTAGCGAACCGCGGAAATGTAGCACCATATATACAGCACCAAACAACAGTAATGCCCCAACAATACGGCCAGGAATATCTCCCTCAAATGTATCAACCCCGAGCAACTCCAGCATCATCCGGCCGATATGAGCAACAAAACCCATCACCAGGGTCTGAGGAATAAAAAACCATGCCACAAATAAATTTAACTTACACCACATTACAATTAGCTCCCAGCTATCAGTTTTTGAAGATCATCAATGATTTGTTTCGAATGACGTGAAGTTTCCACACTCAAATACACTTTGCCAATATTACCCTGAGGCGTGATTAAAAATGTATAGCGACGTGCAACTTTCATAAATAGCAGATTCATCAGTGCGCCGTAACGCTCAGTCGTTTCCGTAGTCGGATCTGCCAAAAGAGGGAACGGCAAATGATATTTTTTAGCGAACTCCGCATGGCTACTACTGTCGTCCACACTTACGCCCACTACGTGAGCTCCTAAGGCAGTTAATTGCTCTAGGTCATCTCGAAACGCACAGGCTTCCTGTGTACATCCCGGGGTATCGTCTTTGGGATAAAAATACAGCACCAGCCATTTACCCCGATAATCTTTCAGAGCGTGCTGCTTTCCATCTTGATCTGTCAAGTTGAAATCCGGCGCAGGTTTACCCACTTCAGGCAACTCTCCAGCACGTGCCGCACGCGCCACCAGCAATGAGGCAAACACCACTAATGCCACTATAATCGCCAACCACTTCATGTCATTTCCCTTAAATATATCCAGACGAGCGACTCAAATTCCATCAGCATCACGCCAGCACTGCATTCAACTTTGCTCTTATGAGAATAAAAATGAATGACATCATCATTTCTGATGACAGCCCCTTCAAAACAGTTGGTTAGATAAATGGTAAACAAAGCTGTGTTCCACCTCGAGGCATTTTGATTATATGACGTTTAAGCTAAAATAGCCGCGGCACATGACTTGCCTTACATTGTCCTCGTAGTTAAACGGATATAACCGACCCCTCCTAAGGGCCAATTACAGGTTCGATTCCTGTCGAGGACACCAAATTACACTTCATCCTGAAATCCGCCTATCATTGCATCATGCTTGTAAACATCAAAAAAAACAGTAGAGAAGGGTGCTATTCAAGAATGATGGCGCATTTTTGATACAACAAGATGAGTTTTTGACTCGTTTTATATTCTTAAATCACTCCTGAAGAAATTTGCACTTACAGCGAATCCATTAAGGATGCAATATGCCGAATAAACCATTTCAAGATATTAACAAGTCGTTCATTTCAGATGTGAACGCAGTTCAACAATCGATGACTGATCACCTGATCTATTCAGTCGGCAAGGATCCCATCACCGCTACTGACCGTGACTGGTTTTTCTCTTTGGCCGGTGTGGTGCGTGAACGGTTGATCGGGCGCTGGATGGCAACTATGCGGCGTTATTACAGGAAAGATACTAAGCGGGTGTATTACCTTTCCATGGAGTTCTTGATCGGCCGTAGCCTGATGAATGGCATCCTTAACATCGGCTTTGCTGATGAAGTTCGGCAAGCTTGCATAGCCACTGGTATCGACATGGACAAGGTTAAAGAGATGGAATTCGATGCAGCGCTGGGTAATGGTGGCTTAGGAAGACTGGCAGCGTGCTTTCTCGACTCCATGGCTACAATTGGCCTGCCTGGATATGGCATGGGCATCCGCTATGAATACGGGATGTTTAACCAGCAAATAGAGAATGGCTGGCAAGTGGAACATCCCGACAACTGGCTACGCTATGGTAACCCATGGGAATTTGCGCGGCCTGAAGTTCTTTACCCTGTGAAGTTTCATGGCCAAGTTGTGAAAAACAAAGACAAGCATGGCAACTTCCGCAGTCACTGGATCGAAACCGATGAGGTAATGGCAATGGCTTATGACACACCAGTTCCGGGATTCGGCCTGAAGACAGTAAACAACATGCGTTTGTGGTCTGCCAAGGCATCACGCGACTTCGACCTGAAATATTTCAACGAAGGCAACTATATCAAGGCTGTGGCAGACAAGGACGAATCGGAAAATCTGTCAAAAGTCCTCTACCCTAATGACTCAACCGAGGTGGGCAGGAAGCTGCGTCTTAAACAACAGTACTTTTTTGTCAGCGCCTCCCTGCAGGATATTCTGTTTCGCTTCCAGAAGCATCATGATTCTTTCGATGAGCTACCGGACAAGGTGGCTATCCAACTTAATGATACCCATCCCTCCATTGCCATACCAGAACTGATGCGCCTGCTGATCGACAAACATCATCTGGATTGGGAACATGCCTGGAATATCACAACCCAAACCTTTTCCTACACCAACCACACGCTTATGCCCGAAGCGCTGGAAACCTGGATGGTGTCGCTTTTTGAATCCATCCTGCCACGCCATATGCAGATCATTTATGAAATCAACCGGAAGTTTCTTTCTGAAGCAATGCTTCGTTTTCCCGAAGACAGCGAACTGTTAAAGCGCATGTCGATAATCGATGAGAACAATGGTCGACGTATTCGAATGTCTCATCTGGCAATCATTGGCAGCCACCATGTTAACGGTGTGGCCTGCTTACACTCAGAATTGATGAAAAGCACCATTTTTGCAGATTTTGATCGCTATTTTCCAGGCAAACTGACCAATATTACTAACGGCATCTCGCAGCGCCTGTGGCTGAACCAGGCCAATCCTGGATTAGCCAAGCTAATTACTGGCAGAATCGGAAAAGGATGGATTACCGACCTTACTCAATTGAGTAAATTGACAAGTCTGACAAATGACAACGGTTTTCAGGATGAATTTCAGGCCGTGAAGCAAGCCAATAAAATACGTCTAACGAAGTTGGTACAGGACAGACTGGGATTGGAAATTGACCCGGAAAGTCTATTTGACGTTCAGATAAAGCGCATCCACGAATATAAACGTCAACTTCTAAACTTGCTGCATGTCATCACACTCTATAACCGCATTCGCTCAAGCCATGCACCAGATGTCGTGCCCCGCACCGTCATCATTGCTGGCAAAGCAGCACCTGGATATGCAACCGCTAAACTTATTATCAAACTTATCAATAGCGTTGCTGAAATAATCAACAATGATCCTGTAATGCAAAAACTACTGAAACTTGTGTTTATACCAAATTATGACGTCTCCACAGCCTGCGTCATCATTCCTGCAGCAGAGCTCTCTCAGCAAATATCCACTGCGGGCACTGAGGCATCAGGTACAGGCAACATGAAACTCGCCCTTAATGGCGCGTTGACCATAGGCACGCTGGATGGAGCAAATATTGAGATCATGGATGAGGTTGGTGAGGATAATATTTTCATTTTTGGACTTAACTCACAGGAAGCAATTTCTTTAAAAAGTTCTGGCTACATCCCGATGAACTACTACAAAGAAAATACCGAACTTAAACAGGCACTGGATATGATAGCTTCCGGATATTTTTCGCCTGAGAATACCGAGCTTTTCTATCCAATCATCGAAAATCTCAAGCAAGGAGGCGATAATTACCTGCTACTTGCAGACTACGCTGACTACATAGCAACACAAGAACGTGTGGAAAGGCTTTACCGTGATAAACATCTATGGACGCGCTGCGCTATTTTTAATATTGCCGGCATGGGCAAGTTTTCCAGTGATCGCTCAATAAGCGAATATGCGCAAAACATCTGGGATGCGAAACCCACTCTTGAGTAGCTTATCAAGTACAGCTGGGTAATAAAATATTATCGAGTTCCACCCTTCTCAATTCTGCTGATCTCCCGGGATTGTTGTGCTTACCGGATTCGAATCCGAAAGCAAGTTCACTTCAGAGATTTGTAAAATCTCGTTGTGTCCAATAACCACCATCTGAGATTCTCTCCATATCCGAACATCTTTGGCATCTACCTGAAAATATTTTGCTTGATCTTCAACCGAAACTTCCAATCTGGAATTCCGCCTGGTAGATTGCTTAAAACGTTGAATATTATAAGTCGCCCAAACAATCAAACTTCCACCAAGCAGGATAATGGCTGTTGCATACCAACCAAGCAATGCTATTAGGTCTTTATATCCCTCAAGCTCAATCATGTGATATTCAAATATTTTGATACCAAAAAACCAGGCTAATATGCTTATGAGTGGTATCCAAAGATAGAACCATGCCATCCAGAATATCAGTGTGATCGACCCGAGCAATATACGTTGCTTGGGTGTCTGCCATTCCGGATGGTCTATGATTAACTTCACTTTGCTTTAATCCCTCGGTCCGGGCTAACCCAAACTGCTTTTTGATTTTTATTTCGATAAAGAACTTTTGGTAGTGCAACAACTATTGTTAGCATATTTATCATCCAGTAAAGCAATGGATACCAAATCATCCAAAAATATATTTTCCATAACCCCACATCATACTTATGGTCTAGAAACATGCTTACCGTTATTTGCAACATACATGTCGTGCCTATCACCACACCAGTCCATCCCGGCAGGATTGGTAGCACATGAAGATAACCTGGCATAGACACAATCAGGCTAAACAAAGATATAAGAATTGCAATCAACATGGAATATGCCCACATAAGGCTTGTTACAAACTCAAAATATATTATCCACATGCGTCTGTTACGCCATGAAAACAATTGCGGGAAATACTTAAACAATGCTTGTACCCCGCCCATAGCCCAGCGTGATCTCTGTCGCCATAATCCGGCAATGGTCTCAGGCATTAATATCCAGCACAGTGCCTTGGGTTCGTAACGAATATCCCAATGTGAAAACTGCAACTTCCAACTCACATCAATATCTTCCGTTAGCATCTCAGGGCTCCAGTATCCCACCTCATGTAGGGCAGTTTTTCTAAATGCTGAAATGACACCAGAAACAGTAAAAAGTCGCCCATAGACTCTTTGAGCGCGCTTAATCAAACCAAGAATAGAAGAGAACTCTCCGACCTGGACCTTGCCTAGCAAACTGGAACGATTCCGAATTCTTGGATTTCCAGTTACTGCACCAACTCTTGATCCATTAACAAAATGTTGCATAAACCATGCAACAGCATGCTCGTCGAGTAAAGTATCTCCATCAACACAGACCAGAAAGTCCTTGTTTGTGAGCAAGGAAGCCATATTTAATCCGACAGCTTTACCTTGATTTGT
>Ga0316187_10005675_pt1 | contig 10772 bp, 10 predicted proteins | sample CroRivburrow1_MG_FD_204927 | JGI IMG/M metagenome (GOLD analysis project Ga0316187, IMG submission 204927) | Coastal sediment microbial communities from Maine, United States - Cross River worm burrow 1 | ecosystem: Environmental > Aquatic > Marine > Coastal > Sediment | place: USA: Maine...
CGTCGGTTTCCATCCCGTTGGCGACGCCGTCGCTGCAGGTGGGTGCGACGCAGGTGCCCGCCGTGCAGACGCCGCTCACACAGTCGGCTCCCGTCGAGCACCCGCCGCCGACCGGGCAGCCGGCGCAGGTCCCGCCGCAATCCACGCCGGTCTCTGCTCCGTTCTGGACCCCGTCGCTGCAGGTGGGCGCCACGCAGGTTCCGCCCGTGCAGATGGAGCTGGTGCAGTCGCCCGCGACCATGCACATGCTCCCGTCTGCGCAGGCGGGGCATAGGGTGCCCCCACAGTCGACATCGCTCTCGTCGCCGTTCCTCGTCGAGTCCATGCACGACACGCACATGCCCGTGTGGCAGCGCATGCCCACGCAGTCACTGTCGACCAGGCAGGTGAGGGTGTCCGCGCAGCCGGGACAGTCGGGGCCACCGCAGTCCACGTCGGTCTCGTCCCCGTTCTGAAGCCGGTCGTCACAGCTGGGTGTCGTGCACGCGCCCGCGAGGCAGATGAGGCTCGAGCAGTCCTCGTCGACGCTGCACATGCCCCCTCCCGGACAACCCGCGCAGGAGCCGCCGCAGTCCACGTCGCTCTCATCTCCATTGAGCACGCCGTCACCGCAGGAGGTCGCCAGGCATACACCGTCGCCGCAGACGCCGCTCAGGCAGTCCGTGTCCGACACGCAGGCGTCTCCGCCGGCGCAGCCATCACAGGTCGCCCCGCCGCAGTCGATGGCGGTCTCGTCCCCGTTGAGCACACCGTCGTCGCAGGCGGCCACGAGGCAGAACCCGCCCACGCAGCTCATCGAGAGGCAGTCGGAGGGGCGGGCGCAGCCGGACCCGTCCCCGCACGGCGGACAGGAGCCGCCGCAGTCCACCGCGGTCTCGTCCCCGTCGCGCATGCCGTTGGTGCAACCCATGGGTGTGCCGGCGTCCACGGCCGGAGCCGCGTCCAGCCTGGTGCCGGCGTCGCGGGCCACCCGACGACCGCCACTGCTCGCGCATGCCGCGAGCAGCCCGAGAGAGAGCACGAAGAACGGACTCGATCGCTTCCGCATGGCCACCTCCGCGGCCGGGCGGTGGCCCGGTCGCCTTGCCCGATGACGCTCCCACGACAGAGCGTGGCGCTCAAGCCCCGCGCCCGGGGGTTGCGCCGGCTCCCGGGCGGCGGGCATGGTGGGCGAATGCCGGCCCGGAGTGCAGGCGGAGCACACATCGCCCTGCTGCGGGGCATCAACGTCGGCGGCAGGAACAAGCTGCCCATGAAGGACCTCGTCGCGATGTTCACCGACGCGGGATGCGATGGCGTGCGGACCTACATCCAGAGCGGGAACGTCGTCTTCAGCGCGAAGCGAGCGCTCGCCCGTCGCGTCCCCGCCCTCATCACGCAGGCCATCGCGGACCGCCTCGGGCTCCGCGTCCCCCTGGTCATGCGTACGGCGGCCGAGCTCGAGAAGGTCGTGGCCGGCAACCCATTCCTCCGCGCCGGAGCGGACCCGAAGAAGTTGCATGTGGCCTTTCTCGCAAAACAACCGACCGCCGCTCGAGTCGCCACCCTCCAGCCCGACCGTTCGCCTCCAGACGAGTTCTCCGTGCGCGGCCGCGAGATCTACCTCCACTGCCCGAACGGGGTGGCGCGGACAAAGCTCACCAACGCCTACTTCGATGCCAGGCTCACCACCACGACCACGGTGCGCAATTGGAATACGGTCCTCAAACTGTGCGAGCTGGCTGGCGGGCCGTGACGACCGGGCACCGGTGCTAGACTGGGGGGTGTGAGGGACCTTCGCCCACGGCTCCGAACGCTGGTCGCCGGGTGCTCGGTGCTCGCCGCCTGCGCGGCGCTTCCGCCGGCCCGGTCGGCAGCCTGCGTGGACGCGGCCTGCGTCCGGGACGCGCGGAACCTCGCAGAGGATGCGCAGTGGCGTCTGCTCGCCGTCGAGTACGCGCGATCGCGGGGGGTGCAGGAGCGCCGGTTGGTGCGCGGAGCACCTCCGGGCTCGCGCGTCGACATGAGCTGGTACTTCTTCGTCGCCATCGGGCACGGGCGGGTGGTCCTGATCGACTGCGGCACCGACGCCCTGTCGCGCCCCGGGCGTCAGGGGCTCCGCGATCGATGGTCCATCGCCAGCGCCGTCCGGGTAGAGGAGGCCCTCGGTCGGGTAGGGCTGGCCCCGTCGGACGTCACCGACATCGTGCTCACCCACTTCCACTGGGATCACGTGGACGGTCTCGGGCGCTTCCCCGGTGCGACGGTGCACGCGCACGGCGCGGAGTGGCGGCGCGTGCCCGCGCGCCTTCGTGAAGCCGTGGAATCGGAGGGCCGCCTGCGCGCGGTCTCGGGCGGCGAGCGCGCTCTCTGGCCCGGGTTCGTGGTCCGGGAGGCGGGCCAGCACACCCCCCATCAGCTCATGGTGCAGCTCTCCTGCGCAACGGATCCGGTGGTGATCGCCGGAGACGCGGCCTACCTCTATCGCAATATCGTGGAGGGGCGCCCCGTCACGATATCCGCGGCCTCCGAGCAGAACGTCGCCGACGTCGCGCAGGCCGTTCAGGCTGTCGGCGCGGATCATGTCATCCCGGGCCACGACCCCGCCCTCTTCGATCGCTACCCATCGGGGGTCGACGCCGTGGCGGCCATCTGCATGTGAGGCCGGGTTGCCGGCTGCGCCCGGGTCAGTCGCTCCGTGGCTGCGCGAAGTAGGACTCGGGGAAGCGGTTCATGCGGTAGATCACGCCCCGCACCATCTCGTCCTCCACGGGCCGCACGTCGGGATTCCAGAACTCCCACACCATCTCGCCGCTCCTCGTCACCTCGAAGGCCCGGCCGTTGTCCGACTCCGTGATGAGGATGTTGCCGCCGGGCAGCTCCTGGGCGCCGCCGCGGAGCCTGCTGAAGAAGCCCGCGGCAGCAAAGGTCCACTCGATCTCCCGGGTGACGGGGTTCACCTCGATCACGCGGCTGTCACTGCCGCGGCGAAGGCCGTTGTCGAACAGGAGGATGTTGCCGTTGTCGAGCTGAGTCGCGTCGTGCTGTCCGTCCAGCTCTCCCTGTCCCCACATCCACAGCACCTCGCTCACCTCGGCGTCCACGATCGCGATGCGGCTGAGCGCGCGGAAGGAGAGGAGCAGGGAGCCCGCCGGCGCCACGTCTGGGATCTCGCGTTCGAGGATCTCGATCGAGTTGGCGTGCAGGAGGTCGCCGGCCCCGCCGGGTCTGAGGAGCGTGCCGAGCGGGATCTCCTCGACCGCCGCCTTGATGCGATCGAGGCGCCCCGGGGAGACGGAGTCCCGCAGGAGAGGTAGGAGCTCGACCTGCCTCTGAACCTCGCCGTCCGGGGAGAGAGTGGCGATCCCGTCGGCGAGGACCGTCATGCTCTCACCGCGGTGGATGATCTCCTGCCGCCCGCGCACGAGCACGAGCATGTGGCCGTCCTCGCGAATGGCGAGATCGTGATGCGCCCCGAGCAATCGGCGCCAGATCAGGCTGGAGTCCCAGCCACGCTTGGCCACGTGGTGGTCCTTGGCGATGACGATCAGCTCTCCATTGGGCAGCGGCTCCACGTGCATCCATGGCCAGATGGGATCCTCGGAGCGGCCGACCACCCAACGGTGAACCAGCTCCCCGTCGGAGTCGGTCAACAGGGCGCTCGCCCTGCGGCGCGAGCTCGAGAGGTTGAGCCCCTTCGTGGCCACCGACGCGACGTGGGTCGTGACGCCCTGGTCCTCGGGGTTGTCGGTGGGCGCGGTCGGGAAGTAGCCGAGGGCCTCGAGGGCCCGCTGTGTCTGCTCGGGTACGGCGGCAACCTGCCCGGCTGGCGTCGCCTCGCCAGCCCCGGGGGGCGCCTCCGTCGGGGAGGAGGGGGGCTCGGAGCAGGTCCCGCAGCCCACCAGGAGGCAGAGCATGACCGGCAGCGCCCCTTGGTCGAGGGCGGCCTTCATCACTCGCCGCTGCCCTCCGCCGGCTGCGGACCGCCGGGCCGGGTCAGTCGGCCGGAGGCGAGCAGCGCCCCGATGCACCGCAGGGAGGTGTCCAGAACACGCCGACCCGACCACGCGGCGACCGCGATGATCCACCGCTGGTCCGTGTCCGTCCGATGCACGAACATCACGTCGCTCGTCCAGCGATAGGCGTAGCCGGGCTTGTGGTAGATGCGCAGGGGCACGTCTTCGCCGAAGCCCTCCTGCATGGCCTGCACGAGAAGCGCCCCATGCTCCCGCCGCTCGGCCACGAGTGAATCGCGCAGGAGCGTCAGCTCGGGCTCACCGAGACCGAAGCGTTCGTGCTCGGGGAGGTGCTCATGCAGCATCACGCGCCGCATGCTCTCCGCGAGGTCGCGCAGGGTCGTGCAGTTGCCCTGGTCCGGGCAGCTGAAGCGGCCGGTGCCCTGCCGCGCCTCGAGCTCCCGGCTTCGCCGGCCGTGCTCGATCGTGATCCTGGGTGAGAAGCGGTTCACGCCATGGCCCGTCTCCGGGTCGCGGATCCGTCCGCTGTAGGAGCGCAGGAAGGTCGTGCTGGCCAGGCCGTTTCTCCTGCTGAAGAAGCGGCGGTTGAGGGTGTCGAAGCCCACGAACTCCACAAGCCGGTTGAAGGCCATGTTGTTGCTCGGCACGAGCGCCTGCCGGACGATATCTCTCAGGCGCATGCGGACCGGCGCCTCCCCCTCACCCTCGTAGTGATAGGTGAGCCGGGCGGAGGGCGTGTAGCCCATGGCGCGCGACTGCTCGAGCGCGGCGATGGCGGCGTAGATCTTGATCGACGAGGCGGGCCACCAATCGTCGCGGTCGTCCGAGGTCCCCTGCCAGTCGTACCAATCGGTCGTGGGCCCGCCGCCCTCGGTGAGATGCACCTCTCCGATGAGCGCCTTGAACCGCTCGGGCGTGGTGAACCCCCGCGCCTCCAGGATCGCAGCCAGCCGCGCGCTGTCGACATCGGTCGGCTGGGCCCCCGCGGCCGCGGGGAGCCCCCCTGAGAGCGCGACCAGCAGCGCGACGACGAGTGGGCGGGTCACGGGTGGAGCCTGCCACAGCCCACCCCTCCGCGCACGAATTGCGGCCGCCAGCGCGGCTCGGAACGAGCCGCGCACTGCGCGGTGGGAAGGCAAAGCGCGCCCCCTCGGCCCGGCCGCGACTGCGTGGCCCGTAGGGCAGGAGACGCCGTATACTGCGGCCGATGGCCGGCGGAGACAGCCCCTGGAAGCTCGACCCGAGCGGTCCCGCGTTTCGCATGCTCGTCGAGTCCCTCGACACCGTCGCGGCGGCCGAGGCCCGGGAGCAGATCGTGCAGCTCGCGTTCCTCGCGTCGGAGACGGACCCGGATGCCTGCCGGAGTCTTCGGGACTTCGTGGAGGGCCCGCTCAGGCGAGCGATTCAGTCCGTCCTGGATGCGGGAGCGGCCGACACCGTCGCCGCCGCTCTCGAACCGCTCATGGAGCGGGCCTCGACGTCCTCCGTGCCCGCGGCCAGATCGTCGGCCCCCGCTGCCCGCTCCGGTCGGGGATTCCGCAAGCCGGTCTCGAGGGACGAGCCGGGATCCGCCGTCGAGTCGAAGTCACCCTTCCTGGTCCAGAGGAGCGTCGCGCCGCCCGGCCAGAGCTCGTCCCGCCCCGCGCCGAAGCCATTCCGTGAGGAGATCGTGGACGCGGAGCCGCGCAGGCTGGGCAGGCAGGAGCAGTTGGCGCCTTCGGCAGCCGCGGTCCCGGCCGACGAAGCGGAGCAGCCGAGGAGCTCCGCCGCGCCGCCGCCCGCCCCGGCACGCGACGTGTCGGCTGAGCTCCGGGAGTCGCTTCGACGAGAGATGCTGCCGGGCATCCGCGAGGAGGCGTTGACCATGCCGTCACGCCCGGCGCCGGCGCGGGCCCCCGCCCCCCCCCCGGCAGCCCCTTCTTCGCCTCCCGTGACGAGCGTTGAGCGCGCGGAGGTCCTCATCGTCACGGCGGACCAGGGGGTCGCCGACGATTTCATCCAACGCCTGGCCGGGCGCGCCTCGGCCCGCTGGGTGAAGGACATGATGGAGATGATGCGCGCCCCGGAGATCGGGTCCGACGCGCCGCCGAAGGTCGTGCTCGACCTGTGCTCGCTCCCCATGGACGCCCGCATGCTGGCGTCCCTCGCGCCCGTCATACCGCCGAGGCTGCGCATCGTCCTGTGGGGCGCCTCCGCAGACCTGGAGTCCTCCCTTCAGGGCACCGGCTGGGATGACACCCGATGGACTGCGGTCGATGGCAGCAGCTCCGCCGACGAAGTCATCTACGTGCTCGGTTGAACGCGGCCGCCCTGCATCGGGGCCCGATGCGCCTCTAGGCGAGCCCGAGCTTCTTCCGCCTCTTCTCCAACGCGGCGGCGTGCTCCTCCTCCTGCTTCGCCAGCTGCTGGAAGAACTCCATGGCCGGCCCTTCGAGGAAGTCGGCGAGGGCGTCGTAGTAGAGGGCGGCCTGCTGTTCGGCCGCCAGGGCGACATCGAGGGCCTGCGGAAGGGTGATGTCGTCCACGTACCTCCAGTCGGGCAGGGTCTCGACCATGCTCACATCCGTGTCGGCCTGCTCCGCGAGTGGACCCTCGACGATCTTCGTGCCCATCTCCTCGATGTCCCGGGCGTGCTTGCGCTCGAGATCGGCCATCTCCTCGAGGAAGGCTCGGGTCTCCCTGTCCTCGGTGCTGTCCGCCAGCAGGGTGTAGAAGCGGGCGCTCGCCAGCTCCGCCGCCACCGCGTTTCGGATGGCCTGGTTCGCCGTGATCGTGGGCATCGTCGCCTCCGCAACGTTTCGGGAGCCTACTCCTCGCTCGTCATGATGAAGAGAGGTCGCCCCCCGAAGGTCTTGTACTTCGGGCGGAGCCTCTCGACGTTGTAGTGCTGGTGCACGTCGACCATCTTCTTGTGGTCCGTGACGAGGTTGATGGGCACGTTGTCGTAGCAGCCGTTGCGCACGGCCACGAGGCGTCCGGAGGCCCCCGTGCCGATCAGGTCGAGGGCCAGGTTGCCAAAGGCCATCGGCACGATGGAATCGAGCGCGTCGGGCGCCCCGCAGCGGACGAGGTAGCCGAGGCGCTGGCTCACGACGTTGACGCGGCGCCCCTGGTTGTAGTGCGGGGAGATCGTCTTCAGCACCGTTGCGACCCGATCGCCGATCCCGCCGAGCTTCTTGTGCCCGAACTGGTCGGTCTCGTGGGACTCGAACTGCATCTCGTCATCGGTGCGCATCTGCGCGCCCTCGGACACGAGCACGACGGCGTAGTTGCTGGGGTTCCTGTCCCGATCGTGCACGAGGAGCTCGGTCAGCTGCTCGATGCTGAATCGGCTCTCGGGGATGACGCAACGGTCGGACGCCCCGGCCATGGTGGGCAGCAGGGCCGTGAATCCCGCATACCGGCCGAATACCTCGATGACGAGGAAGCGCTCGTGGGAGCCGGCGGAAGTGCGGAGCTCGTGCGTGAGCTGGATGGTGCGCGTGACGCAGGTGCTGAAGCCGATGCAGTAGTCGGTCCCCGGCACGTCATTGTCCATCGTCTTCGGGATCGCGATGATCCGCACGCCCTCGCCGTGCAGGTGCTGGGCGTAGCTGAGCGTGTCGTCGCCGCCGATCGGGATGAGGTAGTCGATGCCCAGGAAGTCGAGGTTCTTCAAGATCTCCGGAGTGACGTCGTTGATCTCGTCCGTGTACGTGTCCGCCAGGTGCTTCGGGACGAGGGCCCTCGGCAGGTGTGTGGGGCGCGTGCGTGAGGTGTGGAGAAAGGTGCCTCCGGTCCGCGCCGCGCGGTAGACCACGTTCTCGGTGAGCTCGACCGCGTTCTCCGAGTTGTCCGCGTGGTCGTCGCGGATGAGATCCACGAGGCCACCCCAGCCGCGGCGGATCCCGATGACCCGGTGGCCTTCCCGGATGGCGCGGACGGTGACCGCTCGAATGGCCGGGTTGAGCCCCGGCACGTCGCCTCCCCCCGTGAGGATTCCGATGGTGCTCTTCATGGGGAGCAGTCTAGATCAGAGTTCGCGCTTGCGGATCCTTGTTGGGGGGAGCCTCTGCGATAGACTCCCGAGAGCCGAAACCACCAGAACGGGGAGAGAGCATGGGAACCGCACTCGTCACGGGGGCCAACCGCGGAATCGGACTCGAGCTGTGCAGGGCGCTCCGGGCGCGCGGGGACGACGTCATCGCGGTGTGCCGGAAGAGCTCCCCCGAGCTCGACGCCCTCGGTGCACGGGTCGTCGCCGGTGTAGACGTCGCCGACGCCGGCTCCATGCCGGCGCTCGTGGCAGCCGTCGGCGACACCGATCTCGACCTCCTGATCAACAACGCGGGCATCCTGATCCACGACGACCTGGATCACCTCGACTTCGACGATGTGCACAGGCAGCTCGAGGTGAACTCCATGGGTCCGCTTCGCGTCACCCACGCCCTGCTGCCGAGGCTCGGGCGGGGCGCGAAGGTCGCCGTCGTCACGAGCCGCATGGGCTCCATCGCCGACAACACGTCCGGGCGCATGTACGGCTATCGGATGTCGAAGGCGGCCGTGAACGCCGCCTTCGTGTCCCTCGCCCACGACCTGTCGGATCGCGGCTTCGCCGTCGTGATCCTGCATCCCGGCCACGTGCGGACGGAGATGACGGGCAACACGGGCATGGTCGAGGCGAGCGAGTCGGCGGCCGGTCTCCTCTTGCGGATCGACGAGCTCACCCTCGCGGAGACGGGGCGCTTCCGCCACGCAAACGGTCAGTCCCTGCCCTGGTGAGGGGACGCGTCGGGTCGCGGCGCTCGGCCAAATGCCTCTTCGACGATCCTCTGCAGCGGCTCGCGCTGGGTTCCCACGGCCTGTGCGAGGCTGAGCTGGGATCGCGCACGCACGAGGTTGTGCTCGCCCCGTGACGCGAAGCGCTCGGGGTCCCACCCGAAATACGACTCCTCGAGCGCGTCCGCGCAGAAGCGCGCCGCCAGCTCGAGCGCGATGGTCTCGAGGCCTGGCGCGATGGCCCCGATCTCGCGCTCCTCGAGCAGCCCCCCGGCATCCACGGCGTAGCCCTGGACGGCTGCTTCGAAGATCCCGGGCTCGAAGCGGGCGGCGGGCTCGTCCTCACCGGCGGCGTTGCACCACGAACGCAGGGCGTCGCCGAGCTCGACCGCCACCGTGCCCCAGGCGAGCGTGTCGAGGTCGATGAGCGCCACGGCCCGCTCGAGCCCCGAGCTGAAGAGGATGTTGGTGATCTTCAGGTCGCCGTGCACGATCCGGCGGGGTAGGTCTCCGAGCGGAGGGAGCGCGTCGCCGAGGGCCAGGATCCGTTCCGCCACGGGGCGCACCTCGGCGAAGCGGGCATGGTCCCGCCCGCCCGACACGGTCTGCCGCAGGTGCGCGAGGTGTCGAGGTGTGTCGTGCGCCCCCGGTCGGCTGAAACGGAAGCGATGATCGAAGCCCGTGAGCGCGCGGTGGAATCGCGCCACGAGGCGGCCCGCCTCCCGCGCTACCCCCGCTCCCGAGACTGTGGTGACGATGTCTCCGTCGAGGAAGGTGAGGGCGCGCCAGACCCCATCGGGGGACTCCACCCAGAGCGCGCCGTCCCGGGTGGGCACGGGTCGCGGCGTCGTCACGCCCGACCGCTCGAGGCGGGCCGTGACGGCCTCGATATCCAGATTCACGTCCGCGGCGAACACCGGGTGAAGGCGCTGCAGGATGAACCGCTTCCCATCCCTCTCGACCGCGAAGGTGCGGTTGATGAGGCCGGTCCGGATGGGCCGGACGGTCGCCTCCTCGAAGGACCAGGCAGCCAGCACGGCCCGGGGCGGGGCCTCCTCAGGGGTGACGCTCACGCTGCGCAGAGTATGCACGCGCCGGGCCGGAGGTCCCATCCGGGGTGGGCTCGCCCATCAGGATCGGTGGTGCTAGGATGCCAGCGCTATGGCGATGGACGCGGATCATCTCCATGACGAGCCGATCCCCGGATCGGGCGGTTCGGACGACCGGCGCCGGGCGCGCAGGGAGTATTTCACCGTCGCCGCCCGCATCGACACCACCAAGCGCCCCGAGCGCTTCGGCATGACCCGCAACATCAGCCGGACCGGCGCGCTGCTGGCCACCCCGAGCCGCTTCAACATCGGAGAGCGGGCGCTTCTGCGCTTCGTCAACCGCGACGGAGTGCAGGGCGAGCCCGTCCAGGCGCGCATCGTCCGCCTGGAGCTCAACCCGGAAGATCCCGTGGGCGTCTGGCCCTACTTCATGGCCGTCCGCTTCCTCGAGCCCCTCACGGCTCCCCCCGTCGCGGCCCCCTGACCGCCTCGCCGCCGGAGGGGGCATCAGAGAATCGCGGTTCCGGCGCCCATTCGATAGGATATGTGCGATGCGGCTCCGCGCGGCTCGCCAGATTCTCCTCTCCCTGCTCCTCTCGGCTGCCCTGCTCCCGGCCTGCTCCCGGCCCGAGCTCGCGCTGGGCGAGGGCTGTGAGCGCAACAGCGACTGCGACTCCCCCCTGGTGTGCGCCATTGGGCGCTGCCGTCGCCAGTGCTTCGAGTCACGGGACTGCGCGGCGGGGCTCCTGTGCCTCACGGTCGACAAGGACTTCGGTGGCGCCTGCCAGCTCCCCGATGAGGCGACCTGCGCCCTGAACAGCGACTGCTCCGGCGTGCTGGTTTGTCAGATGGGGACCTGCGAGACCGAGTGCGCGGACGAGCGAGACTGCCTTCCGGGCGCGACCTGCGAGGCGGCCTCGGAGGGCGGGCTCGCGTGCAGCGAGGAGGAGCCCGAGCTCTGCATCTACAACAGCGACTGCGATCCCGGGCTCGTCTGCGCGACCGACCA
>Ga0316187_10005677_pt1 | contig 10771 bp, 10 predicted proteins | sample CroRivburrow1_MG_FD_204927 | JGI IMG/M metagenome (GOLD analysis project Ga0316187, IMG submission 204927) | Coastal sediment microbial communities from Maine, United States - Cross River worm burrow 1 | ecosystem: Environmental > Aquatic > Marine > Coastal > Sediment | place: USA: Maine...
ACCCTCGCCCTGACCCAATCCTCGCTGCGCATGGGTAAATGCAATGCCGTTGTGAAAAATATCCTCTCTGTCGAAACCCTCGGCAGCACAACAGTGATCTGTACGGACAAAACCGGAACCCTGACGCGCAACCAGTTACACGTTGAAAAGGCCTACCTCGATTTCACCGAGGTCGATGCGGATGATGCTGAGGGCTTCAAAAATAACCGTGCGGCACGGACCTTTCTTGAAATCATGGTCCTGTGCAACGACGTCATTTCAGTCAATCACAATGGCAATCACGGACAGAAGAAATTTAAAGGCGACCCCACCGAAACAGCCATGGCAACCTATGCAGACAAACTTGCCGGATTCGATGCGCTGCGCAGCACCTTTGAACTCAAGCACAACCGGCCGTTTGATTCGGATAACAAGTACATGTCATCCACTCACGCCACGCAGGGCGGCACCCTGTTCATGACCGTCAAAGGAGCACCCAACAAGATCATCTCCCTCTGCACGCAGGTGCACAGCGAAGGGCTGGTCAGAGCATTGCGCGATGACGAACGGGAACATCTCATCCAGCAGGCCAATCACTATGCCGAGCAGGGATTGCGCGTGCTGGCACTGGCTTATCGCGTGGTCGAGCAAGCGGATGCTGAAGCCGAAGAGCTGGCATTTGTCGGGCTCGTGGCGATGGTTGATCCGCCCCGCCGAGAGGTGCCTGCTGCGGTCGCCGCCTGTAAGAGCGCTGGCATCCGCATTATCGTGATCAGCGGTGATAAAGCCGAAACCGTCAGCTATATCGCCCGCAAGCTGGGCATCGTCAGCAATCCGCGCGTCATCGAAGGGCCGGAACTGGCTGCTATGAGTCTGGAAAACTTATGCTCAGCCCTGACCGAAGAGGTGGTGTTTGCCCGTATTGCCCCCGAACAAAAGCTCATCATCGTCGAAGCCCTGAAAAGCATGGACGAGGTTGTGGCGGTCACCGGCGATGGCGTGAATGATGCACCGGCATTGAAGCGGGCAGATATCGGCGTCTCGATGGGACTGCATGGCACCGATGTGGCCAAGGAAGCTTCCGACATCATTCTGCTGGACGACAATTTCGCCACCATCATCAAGGCCATTGAAGAAGGCCGCACGGTGTATGACAACATCAAGAAGTTCATCACATATATCCTGACCAGCAATATTCCTGAAATCCTGCCCTTTATTGCCTATGTGCTGTTGCCTATCCCACTGCCCATTACCGTCATTCAGATTCTGGCCATCGATCTGATTACCGACATGATTCCCGCCATCGGCCTCGGCAATGAACCGCCGGAGGCAGACACCATGCAGCGGCCACCGCGCAGCAGAAACGAACGGCTGGTCAGCTTCCGTACGTTTGTGCGCAGCTACGCCATCGTTGGTCCGGCCGAGGCAGCTTTGGCTTTTGCAGCGTTTTTTGTTGTTCTCTCCAGTGGCGGTTGGAGCTGGGGGGAGATGTTATCCAAAGATGCAGCGCTCCATCTGCAGGCGTCAGGAGCCTTTCTGGCCACCATCATTTTTTGCCAGATCGGCAACGTGATGGCCTGCCGCACCAATCGCCAGAGTGCACTGCCCTATCTGGCGCGGCTCAATGTCTGGATCACGCTGGGTGTGCTGCTTGAAATCGGCTTTATTCTCGCCATCGTCTACATCCCATTCCTGAACCCCATCTTCTCCACGGCAGCGATCTCCATTTCCACATGGGGAGTGATTCTGCTGGCACCATTCGTGATCTTCTTTATTGAAGAGATGAGAAAACTTTTTGTGCGCAGGGGATTAAACTGGCTGTCCGTATAAGCCTTAGTTGGCGTGGTCCTTCATTTTCTGCATGGCACGGGCCTCAAGCTGACGCACGCGCTCGATGGATACGCCGAATTCCTCGGACAAATCCTTCAAAGTAGCCGGGCTTTCCGACAAATGACGACGCTCAACGATCATCCGGTCGCGGTCGCTTAACGTGCTCATCGCTGCATGTAATAGCGAGCGGCGATGTGCCTGCCAGTCATCTTCAATCACGGATTCTTCAGGGCTGGCTTCGGGTGCAGGCAGTGCGGCCAGCACAAGCTGCCCCTCTTCACTTGCATCCAGCGACATATCGCGCTGGGTAAATGCTGCAGCGGCTTCCTGATACTGAGTACCTGAAAGACCGAACTCGGCACCCACCTCATCGGCATGCTCGCCATCAAGTGCTGCAATGGCGTTCTTCGCCTTCTGCAGACCGGCAAATACCTTACGCTGCAACTTATTGGTACCCAGCTTGACGATACTCCAGGAACTGAGAATAAAATCGTGAATGGCGGCGCGAATCCACCATGATGCATAGGTCATCAGGCGAAAGCCACGTTCCGGGTCGAAACGCTTCACCGCCTGCATCAGACCGATGGTTCCCTCCTGAATAAGATCCATTTCGGGCAGGCCGAAATGCCGATATTCGCGGGCAATAGCTGCCACAGCATAGAGGTTGGAACATACCAACTGGCGCGCGGCATCACGATCATGCTGATCACGCCAGCAGCGGGCCAGATCGACCTCCTGCTCGCGCTCCAGACGGGGCGAACGACGAATATCCCTATAGAAAAGGGACAAACTGTTCATTTCCACTCCAGCTAGCATTAATCACATTCCTCCTGAAACTGTTTAACAGCTTCAATATTCGCCAAATTATTATAGATGGTTTGGCACTTGAGAGTCAAGAGTGCTAATAGTGAAAGGCCTCGGCCAGCGCGTCAAGTCGCTGAGGTGTTCTCCGAAGCCATGCGCGTGGTCGCCAGCAAGGCGCCAAGCCCGCCCACCAGAGCACCACCGAGGAGCAAGGGCAACAAAAGGATGAAACCACTGACGTCTGCATTGAGTTGTGTGAGCCAGTCTCCGAGAGCCAGCAAGGGTGGCCACAACAACAACCAGGCGAACAATCCCGCACCCGCACCAAGCAAGCCCCCCTCCAGCAGAAACGGCATGCGTACAAACCATTCACTCGCTCCCAGCAGGCGCATCAATTGCACCTCATCGGCGCGTGCCAACAGGGTCATGCGCAGGGTATTGGAAATAATAATCACCATGGCCAATGCGATAATCAGAGTGCCGAACCAGAGCAAACGCTCCACATGCGCTATCATACGCTGTGCCTGCACCAGATGGGCTTCTCCCCTGTTCACGGTTGCGCCTAGTGCTCCAGCCGCATCAGCAATATCGTCATAAAGAAATTCGCCACCTAACGCTGCGGGCCTCACTTCGATGCTACCCGGTAGCGCTGCAAACAACTCCTCGGCCACGGCTTGAGAACCCCCGCCCAACCATGCATCAAGCCAGACCCTTGTCTCATCAAGCGGCACAATGCGTGCCGCAGCCACACCGGGCACTGCCTCTAATTTCTCGGCCAAAGCCTGCATCTTTTGCGTATCAGGCTTATCCAGATAGACATGAAAACGAACATCCTGCTGCCAACCATGTGTCCATGATGAGCCGGCTTGTAAGCCAAGCCAGAGAAGCCCCACAGCCCACAGTGCTATGCAAACAATCACCAGCGCCAACCACTGATGCAGGCCAAACGGCGGCAGGGAGAAACCACCGGGCAAACGTGGCATGCGACGTTCGTGCAAGTTTGTGTCAGACATGCTGATCATGCGGCCCACTACCGCTGACTTGCATGCCTGGCCGGACCAGATGCAGCTCCTCAGCCAAGGCTCCGGCATGCAGTCGGAAAATATCCCCAGGATGGGTATCCAGCAAGTGCAGGTCGTGGGTGGCCATAATGACCGTGCTACCCTGTCGGTTTAGCTCCATGAGATAATCCATCACATGCCGCGCCGTGCCGATATCCAGATTGCCGGTCGGCTCATCGGCCAGTATCAATGCGGGCTTGGTGCTCATAGCTCGGGCAATAGCAACGCGTTGTTGTTCTCCACCGGACAAAGCCTCGGGAAAAGACCACAGGCGATCCTTTAAGCCGACAAACTCAAGCACCTTTTCGGCCCGTGCCACCAAACGATCCGGCTTCCAGCCCTGCACACGCAGTGGAAGCGCGACATTCTCGAACACCGTGCGGGAAAACAGCAGGCGGTGATCCTGAAAAATAATGCCAATGTCTCGCCGCAGCTTGCGCACCTGCCCCTGTCCTGCACTACGCAAATCCACGCCCTGCACAGTCAACTTTCCAGAACTCGGGCGCACCCCGCCATACAGACAGCGCAGCAAGGATGACTTGCCAGCACCGCTTTCCCCCGTCAGGTAAGCAAAGCGTCCTTTTTCAATGTTCATGGTCATGCCTGAAAGTGCGGTTTTACCGGTCGGGTAACGAAGCATCAGGCGCTGCATTTGAATCATCGGGCAACGGTAACCGTCGACATGCCGATTGTCATGCCAGTAACGACGAGTGCACGACAACATCCACCGAACTGCTGACAAATGCGCCTGCAACAGCCAGCATTACCCCATGCGCGTTATCTGCCCTCACTGTCAGACCATTTATCAGTTGGAAACAACAGAAACCGACGCTGTATTGGTCTGCGCCCGTTGTGGCACCGAATTCGGCATGGGCGAGATGCCCGCTGACGCACAGCAGGTTGATGCTACTTCCATCGCCGATACGCAAACAGCGGAGATGTTTAGCGAAAACACTTCAAATGAAAAAACCACAGATGAAGCCACGGCGGATCCGGGAACAACAGAAGAATATATCTCCGGCAAAGATGATACGACTACAGACAACACACAGGATGACGAATCATTTGCTGAGATAGAGAACGCCCAGACTGAAAACGAAGAGCCTGAATCACAAACCGAACAAGACAATGAAGCAAACAATACTGACGATTACACCCTAACGCAGGCCGAAACCGACGAGTCTCCAGAAGACCACCCTGACGAGCTCTCCTCGACGAATGAAGACCAAGATATCGAACCAGTCATCGTCCCGGCCAGTGAGAAATGGATAGATGATGATTCCTCTGTCCCTCCAGAGTCAGACCTCGTAGAGACTACAGACTCTCCGCCGCCATCTTCCCCGCCGCCACGCGCCAAGCTGCGCATCATGCCGTGGCTGATGGGTGTTATATTTCTAATTGCCGGCACCGGCTTCTGGTTAAATCACGATGCATGGATGGATGATCCGTGGTTGCGCAGCGTGATGCTCAATATCGGCCTTGATCTTAAGATCCGTGATAAAGACTGGCTCGTCGACCCGGACAGTGTTTCCGCCACCTGGCTCGAGCGAAGCAACAAGGAAACCGTGCTGGTCATCACCGGCGAGGTGAACAACCTGCTGCAAACCGACCTGTTGCCTCCGAAGATCCACTTCACACTCTTTGCGCGAGACAACCCCGATGAATTAATTCTGGAACGCGACCTGACCATCACTCGCCCACCGTTGATGCAGGCCATTCGTCAGGCGCCTTATTTGCCGCCACCACGAGATAACACACCGATTGCCGCACTCGGCAAGCGCGGCTTTGTGCTGGTCTTGGAAGATATGCCGCAGAACGCAGGTAATTTCAGTCTGCTAGGCAAGGCCCGCTAAAAAACATCCGCACGTTTAATCGTCATACCATTTTCACGCTGTTAAGAATTTTCGGGAAAATCATGGGAAAATGACAGCTTAATCCCGATGCAGCTGGAACAGGAATCTTCCGATAGGGTTTTGAGTGTTGGCCCTACCGCCTCTTTCATAGATGTTTGTGCGATTAATCTCTTCCCGGGAAGGCAACTGAGAAAATAGTTCTGAATAAAAGCGGATCAGCGACTCTTCGGAAACTACCTTATCTTCAATATTCATTGCCTTCCAACTTCCCTTTTTTAAATCAACAAGAGAAGCAAAAGCACCACTATCGTTCACAAAATAAAAACCCTGATACGGGTCGATGACAGACCATGTGCTATCAATCAGGAAAAAGGTCAGGGGATATCTGCCACTGCCCGGTTGCTGCGTTGTCTCTATGTTGCGGAAAAACGCATCAATCCCGGCATAAACCAATAAAACAGACAGAATATCGGAAAACTGGTCAGAACCACCCAGTCGCCGTTCAACAATGGTCCATGGATGGTTGTCTACAATCTCAACACCAACGGGCACCTTTTTGATATTTTGCACAACCCATAACGCTGTACTTAGCGCTGCTTCCCTTTCGTTTCCAGAATTTACGGTTATCTGTTTGGCAAGGTGTCGATAGTTGAAATGGCGGTCATAAAAGTTCAACACCTTCAGATACAACGGGATTTTGTATTCCGTCACCTGACCGTTGATCCCCATCTGCGTTGTCGCATCCATGCTTGCGAACAAGAGGAGACCAATAAGCAGCATCAACATCACAACAGCTTTACGTGACCACCGCACCAATGAGTTCATATTATTTTATCGCTTTGTTGGGGGGAATGAATGTTCCCTCACTCATTATTTTGGTTTTAATCCTGCGTCAGCAGGGCTACAGCTTGGGCTGCAATGCCTTCACCACGGCCTGTGAAGCCCAGCTTCTCGGTGGTGGTGGCTTTCACACCGATACAATCCACATCCACTTGCATAGCAGCAGCGAGTTTCCCTCGCATTTGCTCGATGAACGGTGCCAGCTTAGGGGCCTGAGCCATCACGGTGACATCGGCGTTTGACAGCTCGTAACCCTTGCCTCGAACCTGCCGCATTACTTCGGCCAATAATTCAAGACTGTCTGCACCTTTGTACTGATCGTCGTTATCTGGAAACAGATGCCCAATATCTCCCAAGGCAGCAGCCCCCAGCAGCGCATCGCACAGAGCATGGGTGAGCACATCTGCATCGGAATGGCCCATCAGGCCGAGTGGGTGAGCAATCTCCACACCACCCAGAATCAGCTTGCGGCCTTCTGCGAAAGCATGCACATCAAAACCCTGTCCAATTCGAAAACTCATGCGATCTCCTCCCAATGACGGCGTAACCAGTCCATATCCTGCCGGGTGGTTATTTTTCGATTCGCCGCCTCACCCTCACTGATAAATACTGGAAAGCCAGCTGCTTCGAGCAGCGACGCATCGTCGGTAAAATTTTCTAACTGGCCTGAGAATCGGGACATCGCATCTTTAAACCACTGCCGACGAGCCACCTGCGGCGTTTGCACCGCCCTGAGTGAATTGCGATCCAGAGTGGCAACAACACGACCATCTCCCCCTACCTGCTTGATGGTATCGTGTACGGCCAAGCCCGGCACCGCAGCGCCATGCTCCAGCGCAGCATCCAGCACTCCAGCCAGCAGGGCTGGCGACGGGATCGGACGGGCTGCGTCCTGCACCGCCACCCACTCACATGCATCCGGCAGAGCGGCCAGACCACGGCTCATGGAGATAGCACGCTCAGCGCCCCCAACCACAGAAGGTAAAACGGTATACGGCAGCTTTAGGGAGTCGAGACAGGCGGCAAAACGACTGTCCCCCTCGGCAAGCACCGGCTGCAACCATGTGATACGAGCTTCCGCAGCCAGATGACGCAGGCCGAGCTCAACCAGCGTGAGGCCATTGATGCACTCATATTGCTTGGGGATTTCGCCACCAAAACGCCGCCCACTTCCGGCTGCCAGAAACAATACGCCTACCTGCATGGTCGGATTGTGTCGTATCACCACCTCAGGTCAATTATTGTTAACACGTTTCAAGCCTTTCCTCCGAACATGACCCGCCAAACAAACCCCTCTCAGGCCCGAACCAATCCCTCCGTATCTGCATCCATGATTGCGGCCACCGGCTTCATCCGATATAACACGCCCATGAAGCAGAACGATTCACGCAGAGTTACAATATTATGAGTTTTATCCACTTGTTCCCACTCGCAGGCCTTATCACCGCAGCATGCGCGATTATGTTGTGGCGCGGCATTTGGCGGCCACCACAGATAGATGCAAAGACTCTGGTGAAGGTTTTGTCGGTCTCCATGCTGATCACCTTCTATGCACTGTTCAGGCTTGAGCCGATCACAGATTGGGGGCTGGATTTCCGCCTGGCAGCAGGTATTTCCGTCTGTGTTCTCATTGTTCAATATATCTATGTACTTGGACTGATGCGTCACGGTATTCACGGTCTCGGCTTGTTTCTGCTTCCGGCGACAGCCATTCCTTTGTTCATTATTCCGCTGTTGTCTGACGACCCTATCCTGCGCGTTCATGCCAGCTCGATGATGGAGGCCAGTCACCTTCTGCTTTCACTACTCGCCTATGCCATTCTGACCCTGGCCACACTGCATGCAGTGATGCATCTGCTTCTCGACCGCTCACTTAAACAAAAAAGGATCGGCCCGATTGTGCAGGCCATGCCATCACTGCTGGAGATCGAGACCCACATGTATGCCCAGGTTGGCACTGCCGCATTGTTTTTGGGCCTTGGCATCCTCAGTGGTCTAATCTGGCAATGGGAAGAAATGGGGCATTTCGCCCTGCTTTCGCACAAAGTGGTGCTTTCCCTCATCTCCTGGATTGGGCTTATTGCCCTGCTCGCCATGCGTCGCCGTTCCGGCTGGCAGAGTCGTCGTGCTGCCTGGATGGTAATTGCCGCTTATGTACTACTGCTACTGGCCTACTTTGGCGTACGCATGGTGCAATCTTTGCTGGCCTAATATATATCTAAAACAGGGATTAATATGATCGACATTGGAATATCCTGGCCCGCTGCAGTTGGCATTCTTTTTTTCCTGCTGCTGGCATCTGCCTTCTTTTCCGGCTCGGAAACCGCACTGACCCGTGCACGCCGTTTCCGTTTACGCATCTTGCGAGAAGAAGGTAATCAGGGAGCGCGCAGGGCGGAGAAGTTGCTACTGCATCCAGAGCGCATGCTTTCCGGCATCCTGCTGGGCAATAATTTTGTTAATATCGCTGCCTCAAGCCTGACCACCGCAATATTTGTCTCCATCTATGGCGAGAATGGTATTGTCTATGCCACCCTCGGCATGACCGTTGTTGTCGTGTTGCTGGCTGAAATCCTGCCCAAAACAATTGCTGTCGCTCACGCCGAATCCATCGCCTGCAAGGTGTCCGGCACACTACAATTGGTTGTAAACGTATTCTCCCCGGTGATTACGGTGCTGATGGGCATCATTCATTTGATGCAGCGTATGCTCAAGGTGCCACAGAAGACCGACGGAAAAATCATTACCCATCAGGAACTATCCAGCATCATTGATGTGGGCGCTGAAACGGGTGTTCTAGATGCCGCGCGCGAACAAATGCTGATGAACAGCCTGCATCTGCACAATGTGCCAATCAAGGCGTTGATGACTCCACGCAAGGACATCTACGCACTTGATGCAGCACACAGCACGTCCGAATGCCTGAAGGAGGCCATGGACCGCCCTCATTCCCGTTACCCGGTTTTTCATGGCCAGCAGGATCATATCATCGGCATCGTACATCTGCGCGATCTAGTTAAATTCCGCCACAACAAGGGGCCATTGCTGGATGTAATGATTTGGGGTGAAGTCCCCTATGCCCCGGCTAACAAAAACGCCCTGCAACAATTGTTCGATTTCCAGAACCATCGCCAGCATTTGGCCATCGTGGTTGATGAATATGGTGATATTGACGGCCTGATCAGCATGGAAGATATCCTTGAGGAGATCGTCGGTGAAATTGAAGATGAATCCGACACTCCGACTGTCTCAGAAATGTGGCCTCAACCAGATGGCAGCATGGTGACAGCTGGCACAATCAACCTGCACGATATCAATCAGGAACTGGATCTAGAATTACCCGAAGAGGGCGCGACAACACTGGGTGGCCTGATTGTCGAGCGTATCGGTGCACAACCGGAGGCACTCATGTGCCTCGTGGTCAATGGGGTTCGCCTTGAGATTTCCGAACTGGAAGGCAACTGGATTCGCCGCGTGCGCATCAGCGAAAGCGAAGTAGAAAACTAAAATCAGATATAACGCCCTCTAACAAGGGCTGAGCCTTATTCCTTCAGGCTGCGACAGCGCCCAAGCAACTCACGCATATCCTGCCAGGCTCGCGCCTTACTGACCGGAGAGCGCAACAGGTAGGCCGGATGATAGGTCACCCATACGGGAACACCGCGATATTCGTGCCATCGCCCACGCAGGGCAGACAAGGGAGCATCGCTACCCAAAACCCGTTGCGCCGCCACCCGCCCGAGCAAACAAATCACCTTCGGCTGCAACAGCTCCCACTGGGCATCAAACCAGCGACTGCAAGCCTGCACCTCTTCCTGCTTCGGATCCCGATTCTTAGGGGGGCGGCATTTGATCACATTCATGATATAGACATTGTCTCGCGACCACTGCACTGCAGCGAGCATCTGATTCAACAATTGTCCGGCGCGACCGACAAATGGCTCGCCCTGAATATCTTCCTGTTCGCCAGGGGCCTCGCCAATAAACAACACATCGGGATGCTGCGCACCAATCCCGAAAACCACCTGATTACGCGCTGATGACAGCTCACAAGCTGTACAGATGCTTGCCGCGGCGCGCAGGCCAGCCAAATCGGTAGGCATTGATTGGAGCTCAGTGGCAACGGCCTCTGTTGAAGCCACCTCTGTTGGAGCGAACTCTGTGGAAATGTGTTTTTTGGAATCAACAGCTTCGTCGCTCAATAGCGGAGAAATATCCTCAACTATCGCTTGGTTTTGCTCAGCAAGGGGAGAGGCCTCTGCCTCTATAGCTTGCGGCTTGGCAGAAGAAAAGAGGCCCTCTCCATTGCGGGAAAGAGCCTCAGCCATAGGTCCGACTACGCCGATCAGGCGCAGATAATAGGTAATAAATTTCCCTCTATCCGACACAGGGAAAAGAAATCAG
>Ga0316187_10005678_pt1 | contig 10770 bp, 7 predicted proteins | sample CroRivburrow1_MG_FD_204927 | JGI IMG/M metagenome (GOLD analysis project Ga0316187, IMG submission 204927) | Coastal sediment microbial communities from Maine, United States - Cross River worm burrow 1 | ecosystem: Environmental > Aquatic > Marine > Coastal > Sediment | place: USA: Maine...
GTCGGTTGGAAGCATGCTCAGCGGTCTGGAAGAAAAACTGAGAGAAGACCCGTCTGATGCGAAAGGGTGGCTCCTGCTGGCGAAGTCCTATTCGCATCTGGGTAGAACCGAAGATGCGGCGGCGGCGTACGCCAAGGCGAGTGCTCTCGGTCAGGTCGATGCAGAGTTCGAGGCAAAACTTGCCGGCACCGAGATTGTTGCTGAGGCGCCAACCATTCGCGGAAGATTGACTATTTCGGATGAAGCGAAAGGCCGTCTCGATCCGAACGATTCGGTTTTCATTTTCGCGAAATCGACTGACGGTGCCGCGGTGCCGGTTGCGGTGCTTCGTAAGACTGCAGCTGACCTTCCCCTTGATTTCGAGCTATCCGATAAACAATCGATGTCGGCAGACGCAAAACTATCGGGCACCACTGCTGTCACGATCACCGTGCGAATTTCCAAGACAGGCAACGCCATGCGAGGCGAGGCAGGTCTGGAAATTGTCAGCGAACCAATAACAGTTGGCGATGATGGTTTGGTCGAGTTGCATCTCGATACGACTCAGTCAGCCAACGATTCCTAAAGCGAGAAGAATCCCGTGTTAGACGAAATTGTCATTACCGATTCCGATATAGGCCGCGAAGCCGCGACTACGCCCGCAGAAGAGGCCGCGAAGCGAAAACGCATGGCAGCATACGGTTACGCGCTTTTGGCGGCTGCCTTGCTTGTCGGCTGGATGTTGAGAAGTGTACGCATCGTCAATCCTTCCGAAGGCGTTGGATATTGGCTCGGCATTGTTGGCGCATCGTTAATGCTGTTTTTGCTCTTGTATCCGTTGCGCAAAAAAATGGCCTGGCTGGGTGTGCTCGGATCAGTACGGAACTGGTTTCGGATGCACATATTTTTCGGCCTGTTCGGGCCATTGCTGATTCTGTACCACTGCAACTTCAACCTGGGGTCGTTTAATAGTCGGGTCGCGCTTTACAGCATGCTGATTGTTGCGGGTAGCGGCATTGTCGGTTTGCATATTTACACGCGAATTCACCGTGGACTTAACGGCAGGAAAACCAACCTGCTTGATCTACAGAATGAGTTGACCGAGACCATGGATGCCAACCACGGACTGGCAACGCTTATGCCGAACCTGGTTGCGTCTCTGGAAATATTGTCGACGGAATTGCAGGGCGACGAAATTACGCGTTCTGTGAGTGCGGGTCGCAGCCTTAAATGGACTCTCAAACAGGGAATTTACCGATTCAAGCTGAAGCGAATCGCCAGGAAGGAGCTTACGGAGAGAGCTGCTGAGTCGCCGGTTATCGCGCGGGACATCAAGCGCCTGAAACGTGCGGCGTACAAACACATTAACGGATACGTCGGGAAAATGAGCCGTGTCGCCCAATTTTCCTTGTATGAGCGCCTGTTCTCAATGTGGCACTTATTCCACTTGCCTCTCTTCATCATGCTGGTGTTATCCGCGAGCGTGCATGTACTTGCTGTACACATGTACTAGAGAGCGACCAAGACATTCACGATGCGACATTGGCTTTATCTGACAGGACTGACAGTTACAGGTCTCGCAATTATGCACTTATCGATTTCATCACAGCAGAGTTGGGCGGCAGACGTCGAAACCCTCATCATGCCGGGTGAAGTTGTCGAGTCGCACGCCGATATTGAGTCGGAATGCTCGAATTGTCACAAGGCATTTCGTCGATCTGACCAGAATGATCTCTGCCTGGATTGTCATGAAGACGTCCAGTCCGATGTTCAGGGTAAATCCGGGTATCACGGATTGTCAACGGAGGTCAGCGGGGTCGATTGTTCCTCCTGTCATACGGATCACAAAGGGCGGGGTGCCGTAATCGTTAAGCTTGACGAGAACAGCTTCGATCACGACGTAACGGACTTCGCCTTATTGTTTTCGCACAACGACCCAGAGTGTGTTGACTGTCACTCGCCCGACGACAAGTATCGGGATGCGCCGGCGGACTGCGTCGGCTGCCACAAAGAAGATGATGATCATGACGGCGAGTTAGGTGAAGCATGTGCCGACTGCCATAACGAAGAATCATGGCAGGATGTGGTATTCGATCACTCGCAAACAGACTATCCCCTGGTTGGCAATCACGAGACGGCGGGCTGCAAAGACTGCCACGTCGAAAATGTTTTTGATGGTACGCCGGACGATTGTTTTTCCTGCCACGCAGAGGACGACAGTCACAATGGCCTGAGCGGCGACGACTGTGCAAACTGCCACAATCCAACCGGCTGGGATGACACCAGTTTTGATCACCAACGCGATACAACGTTCGCACTTGAGGGTGGGCACGCCGATCTTGCTTGCGGTGAATGCCATAGTGAAGAGCCATTCTCCGACGAGTTGGATGTCGCCTGTCTGTCGTGTCACGAAGACGACGATGAGCACGAAGGCCATTACGGCCCGGAGTGTGGAGCCTGTCATGGAGTGGCGGAATGGAAACCGGGCACGTTCGATCATGATCTGGATACTGAATACGCGTTGAAGGGCGCTCACATCGAAACGGCGTGCATCGATTGCCATGTCGAACCCATTTACGACGTTGCCCTGGAGGCCGAATGCAATAGTTGTCACGCCGATGATGACGTGCATGAAGGTACACAGGGAACGGATTGTGCAGATTGCCACAAGGATTCATCGTGGACAGAGGATGTCCATTTCGATCACGACATGACCCGTTTCCCATTACTCGGAAAACATATTGACGAAGAATGCGATGCCTGCCACGAGTCGCAGGTATTTGAAAACGTCGAGACCGCCTGCGTGGATTGCCATGCCGAAGATGAGCCCCACGACGGCCGATTCAGCAACGCCTGCGAGGGTTGCCATAATCCGGTCGACTGGGGGATCTGGTTCTTCGACCACAACCTGCAAACGGATTTCCAGCTCAATGGCGCGCATGTTTCGGTTGCGTGCAACGACTGTCATCGGCAGCCCATCGAGAACATGATCAAGCTGTCTGTCCGATGCGGCGAATGCCATAGAAGCAACGACGTGCACGATGGAGAATTCGGTGCCAACTGCGAGAGATGTCACTCTGCAGAGTCGTTCAAGGATGTGAGGATGCTGCAATGAGTCGATGGAGCCATGCGCCTGACGGCGGAAAAAAGCTATTTGGTGGGATTATTCTATGGTGTCTCATCATCGCCTATGCGTTTCTCTGGGGACCCTCGGCGTATGCCCAGGAACCTTTTGATCACTTCAGCACAAGCTTTCCGCTGGATGGTGCGCATTTGAATGTGACGTGCGAAGGTTGTCACTCAGGTGCGTCATTTAAAGGAACGATCCGGGAGTGCGTTAACTGTCACTCGGCAACGGGGCTTGTTCGGGCGTCGTCGAAACCGTTCAATCATGTTTCAAGTTCGGAATTTTGTGCGGACTGTCATATGACAGCGGCATGGAGCCCGATTACGTATATGGATCACTCGTCCATAACCGAACCGTGCCTGACGTGCCACAACGGCCTGAACGCCACTGGCAAATCCGCGAATCACATCGTCTCCAGTGAAACATGCGACGACTGCCACCAGACGACGGCCTGGCTGCCTGCTGTTTTTGATCACTCGACGATCGTCGGCAACTGTTTTGATTGCCACAACGGCAACGAAGCAACCGGTAAGAGTTTTTCGCACATTCAATCGACAAATTCCTGCGAAGATTGTCATAGCACGTCGTTCTGGCAGCCTTCGGTGACTGTTGACCACACGCAGGTGATCGGTACTTGCATGTCGTGCCATAACGGCACCATCGCTACAGGAAAAAACCCGACACACATTACCAGTGGTGACAATTGCGACGACTGTCATACATCTGTCGCCTGGGTGCCGGCAAATTTCGATCACGCCAACATTTCTGGCAACTGCTTTAGCTGTCACAATGGCACTGAGGCGATCGGTAAGAATCTCGATCATATTTCGACCACCAATATTTGCGAAGACTGCCACAATTCGACGTTCTTCGCTCCCGCCGATCTAGTGGATCACACGCAGGTGATTGGTACTTGCTCGTCCTGCCATAACGGCACGGTAGCCAGCGGAAAAAACCCGACGCACATTGCGAGTGGCGATAATTGCGATGATTGCCATACGACCAACGGTTGGTTGCCGGCCAATTTCGATCACGCTGAATTCACCGACAACTGCGTGTCTTGCCATAACGGAACCGACTCAATCGGGAAAAACGCGAATCACATTCTCACCACCGATATCTGTGAAGATTGCCATAGCACCGCACTCTTTCAGCCGGCGATTACGGTTGATCACACCCAGGTTATCGGCACCTGCCTGTCCTGCCATAATGGCTCGATTTCGACGGGCAAAAACCCGACGCACATTACGAGCGGCGACAACTGCGATGACTGCCACACGACCGCCGGCTGGATTCCGGCGAACGTTGATCACGCGACTTTCTCGCGTGACTGCTTCAGTTGTCACAATGGCACGGACGCGATCGGTAAAAATGTCGATCATATATCGACCAGCAATCTCTGCGAGGACTGCCACAACTCAGTCCTGTTCGTCCCCGTCGACCGGGTAGACCATACGCAAGTACTTGGTACGTGCGCATCGTGTCATAACGGAACGATCGCCATTGGCAAAAACCCGACGCATATTACGAGTGGTGACAATTGCGATGATTGTCATACGACCGCCGGCTGGGTACCGGCGACCTTCGATCACGCCAACATCACAGGCAATTGCATTAGTTGTCACAACGGCACCGACGCAATCGGTAAAGACCAGACTCATATTCTGACGACAGACGTCTGTGAGGACTGCCACAGCGCATCATTCTTCCAGCCCGCGACGTTAGTTGATCACACCCAGGTAATCGGTACCTGTGCGTCCTGCCATAACGGCACGATCGCGATCGGCAAACACCCAACGCATATTGCGAGCGGCGACAACTGCGACGATTGTCATACCACGGTTGCGTGGAGACCGGCGAATTTTGATCACGCAAGTATCGTCGATAATTGCGCGAGCTGTCATAACGGTGTTGATGCAACCGGCAAGGACCAGGGACACATACTGACCACCAATATCTGTGAAGATTGCCATGCTCCGGCAGCGTGGGTGCCGGCGATTCGCGTTGATCATACGCAGGTGATCGGATCCTGTTCGTCCTGCCACAATGGATCACTCGCCGTTGGCAAGAATAGCGGTCACTTCGTAACAACCAAGGAATGCGATCTTTGTCACACCACGGCAGGGTGGCTGCCCGACATCTTCATGCACTCGGGACTGTCGTATGAGCCCCTGGATCATCGTGGCAATCCGCCATGCACCAGTTGCCATCTGACCAACGCGGACTTCATCAACTGGCAATTCCCTGCTTACCAGCCTGATTGTGCCGGTTGCCATGCGGGCGACTATCGCAGGGACAAACATGAAGCTGCAGGCGGTGGAACAGAATCGGTCGAAGAGAATCGCGATTGTGCAGGTGCGTGTCACCAGAAGAGCAGTTTCCATCGCATAACCGATGCAGTCTGGGACGACTAAACCGTGACAGTGCAGGTCGCAAAGTTCGGGATTCTTGCCGCGATACTTGCCGTGGTGCTGGCCTGCCCGGAGGCAACGGCAAGTTCGGCTTTTGTCTCCGGCGCGAGTATTAACCGGGAAGGTGACAACGCCAGCGTTACCATCCTGTTGGCCTGTCAGGTTCGGTACCTGACGCACACCCCGAGCGGCACATCGTCCGTTTTTCGTATACAGATTGAATCGACAAATACCTGCAATGGCGTATCACCCACTGTTGCGAACGGGCAGGATTATTATCTGCCTGCCCGGGCGTCCGAGGTAAATCTCACCAGTATTGACTATGACGGGTCCGCATTCGGCAACCAGGTGCTGACGCTGAGTTTTTCAAAAAGTGTTTCTTTGTCGGTTGTTCCCGACTCGGTGAATGACCGCCTTCGGTTGACCATCGATTTTGATCCGTCCGCTCCGCAGAGAACGTCATCACCGCTCGTAAGCACTCAGCCCCTCGCAAACAAGCCGGCGGCGACCCAGCAACGAACGACCACTCGCCAAGTGCAGCGCGCGGCACCGGAGCTGCCCGTTTTCGTGATCAATCTTGAGTCGTCTATTCGTCCGCCCGCGACGGCGGACAGCCCGGACCTGGTCATGGCGGCGGATCACAAAGTCTACTTCACAACGGTCCAGCTGGACGGCAATACCTGGTATCGCATCAGGCTCGGTTTTTTCGACTCGAAAGATGCAGCCGCTGCACAACTGGAGACGATAAAACAAAAGTATCCCAGCGCCTGGGTAGACAGGGCGAGTGACGCAGAAATTGCCACGCATCGTCCGAAAACCGCGGTGGCAGCGAAAGCTGCTCAGCAGACAGGTACTTCTTCGTCCGCCAGTCAGTCGAGCGTCATAACACGTGCGCCGATATCCAGCGAAAAACTGGAGTCACTGATGAGTGATGGTCGAACCGCAATGATTGAGGGTCAATTGTCGCAAGCCGTCCAGATCTATACCAAGGTGCTGCAATATCCAGAGCATGAGTACAAGCCGGAAGCACAGGAGTACCTGGCGCTTGCTCGTGAGAAAAACGGGCAGACCGCGCATGCGAAAGCTGAGTATCAACGATACCTGGCGCTTTACGGTCACGCCGAAGGGGCAGATCGCGTTCGCCAGCGTCTCGCTGCATTAGTGGCATCGTCGCCAACCAGTTCAGTGGTCACGACCGCCAGTGGGACTCGGACCATGCAACGAACGAACCGGCAGACGAGTCCATGGCGTACGCAAACGTATTTCTCCCAGTATTATCGCCGCGACGTAAATCAGATCGGAGAAAATGATGAAGTAACCAATCAGTCATCGCTGTATTCAGATATCAACTTCGATGCCCGCCGACGCGGGGATCGATTCGATTTTGGCACACGATTATCGGCCGGCTATCGGCACGACATGCTGGATGAATCGCAGGGCCCCGGTGATGAAGTGCGAGTTTCCTATGCATTCGTTGATCTCGCCGATTCCAAGCTTGGGCTCCGTGGCCGCTTTGGCCGGCAATCAAGAAATAACGGCGGCATATTAGGTAGATTCGACGGATTGAATCTCGGTTACCAGCTGACGGAAAAAACATTGCTGAGTTTTGCGGCCGGCAAACCGGTCAATTCCGCATCGGACGGTACTGACGGACCGCGATCGTTCGCTGGCGTGAGTGCGAACTTCGGCCCCATTGCGGACAACCTCGATATCGGCGGGTTCTACGTACGACAAAGCGTCGGTGGATTGAGTGACCGTGAAGCAATCGGTACCGAGGTTCGTTATTTTGACGGCAATCGAAGTTTCTGGGGCTTGCTGGATTACGATACATCCTACAAAGAGTTGGGCAGCGCATTTCTGCAGGGCACCTGGCGATTCGATTCTCAGTTCACGATCAATGCCCTGATTGATCGCAGGCACAGCCCGTTTCTCAGTACCAGCAATGCCCTGATCGGTCAGCCATTCGAATCGCTTTCGAGCCTGGCCGGGGCATTCGATGAAGATCAGCTTCGGCAGTTGAGCCTGGATCGAAGTGCGATCACGACGACCTATACTTTCGGCGCGTCTTACCCGCTAAGCCCGAGATTCCAGATAAATGGAAATATTACACAGTCCTCGGTATCGGCCACGCCGGAGTCCGGTGGTGTCGCCGCGACCTCGGCGAGCACATACCGATACTTCAGCACCAACCTGGTTGCCAGTAGCCTTATCCGTGAGGGCGACGTTACGATTTTTGGCGTTCGGTACTCACGATCGGTATCCACCTATGTTACGTCAATGAATCTTGATACGAGGTTTCCCATCACGCGGTCTTTCTATTTCAATCCGCGGTTGCGAGTCGATCGAAGAGAAATTCTGTCTGATTCGAGTACGGAGTGGGTGCTGACGCCTGGATTGCGGATGCAATATCGAATAGGCAGGGCGGTGAGAATACATTTCGAGGCGGGCAAGCAAATAGCTACTCGTGATAACGTCAACATAGATGTTGATCGCGAGTCCAATTTCTTCAATCTTGGCTACCAGCTGTTTTTCTAGGTCGTCGATAGCGCAAACCGGAATGCATTAATGAAACGTACAATTCTACTGCTCTTGATGCTGCTTCTCGGTGCGTGTGCGTCATCACCGGGTATGCAGGAGTTTCTTGATCCGGAAACCAGCGTAACGGTCAGCTATACCGATACACCTGTGATTCTTTACCAGGACAGATCCGGTCGTGCCGCATTTGCACGCGACTTCGTTAACATCGGACCCATTCAGGTCAATCAAATGGGTCGCGAGCGCTACTACCTCTGGCTGGGGATCTGGAGCACCGTCGACATCAGGTATGACGACCGGCGAGCGGACGGGTTCGAGCTGGTAACCATTTATGCTGATGGTGAGCCCATGCTACTCGACGTCGTCGGATGGACACCCAGCGCCATTGGGGCGACGCAATCCATTTACTCCAAGCCCGTTTCCTCTGCACAAGAAGCGTATTACGAAGTGAGCATTGACCAGATACGTATGCTGGGAAATGCAGCGGAAATTCGTGTGCAAACTTCCGGGGAACATGGCACGTCATACGAAATGTGGGACAGTAGTGAGTCTGCAACGCGGGGCTTCCGCGACTTTTTGCACGGCGTAAATTTTTAACTGCTGAAGTAGTCCCTGGTGCCGTGCGCCTCCACTGCTTCACCTATGCGTTCAATTGCGACCGCGTAAGCGGCGCTGCGCATGGATAGATTTCGCGCCTGAGCGAGATCCCAGACTTCATTAAACGCGTCCACCATGATGTCCTGCAACCGGGCATGCACCTCTTCAAGGCTCCATTTGTATCCCTGTCGATTCTGTACCCACTCGAAATAACTGACTGTAACGCCACCGGCATTGGCCAGTACGTCCGGCACAATCTGAATACCGTTTTCTTCGAGGATTGGATCCGCATTGCTGAGAATAGGGCCGTTGGCCACCTCGACAATGTACTTTGCCTTGATCGAGGCTGCATTTTCCCGCGTGATGACGCCTTCGAGTGCCGCTGGAATCAGGATATCGACGTCGAGGCTCAGCAGGTCTTCATTTGAAATGACATCGTGTTCGACGAGTTCGCATACGGATTGTTTGCAATAAACGGCGCGAACAACCCGGGAACGCTGTTTTTCCTCATAGATGCTGGCGACGTCGAAACCTTTTGGCGAATAAATGCCACCTTTCGAATCGCTGATCGCAACAATCTTGTAACCAGCATCGTGCAGCAGCCTTGCAACGTGGTAACCACCGTTACCGAATCCCTGTACAGCAACAGTCGTTTTCTCCGGTTCGAGCAGAAGCTTCTTCGATAGCTCCTGAATACACAGATAAGCGCCGCGCCCGGTAGCATCGTCGCGCCCCAGGCTCCCGCCCAGCCGTACCGGCTTGCCGGTAATCACGCCCGGGGCCTTTACGCGCTTGATCGCTTCGTACTCATCCATCATCCAGCCCATGATGCGAGCGTTGGTGTAGACGTCCGGTGCCGGAATATCGGTCTGCGGGCCTATGAAATCAGCCATTGCACGCACATACGCGCGTGACAGTCGCTCCAGTTCCAGGGGCGAAAGTGTTTTCGGGTCGACGACGATGCCGCCCTTGCCGCCACCGAATGGCAAGCCGACGACCGCGCACTTGATAGTCATCCACAGGGCAAGCGCCTGAATTTCAGCCATGTTGACGTCCGGGTGAAATCGAATGCCGCCCTTTGTTGGTCCCAGCGTGTTGTTATAACGGCAACGATAACCGGTGAAATACCGGGTTGAGCCATCGTCCATGCGGATGGGGAGCGTCGCTTTCAGTATGGAGAACGGATGCATTAGCGATTCAATGACATCATTGGAAATGCTGGCAGCTTCACCGTATTTCTTGAGTCGGTTCAGCGCGTCTTTAAATATGCTGTCGGTCACACTAACGCTCCTTCGTTCAGTCATCGTGTTAATGATGTGGTGATGTCGCGGCGAATCTGCCGAATTATAGAGTGCATTCCGCCTGGCAGGAAATACAGCATTGATCCGGTGAGTATGAGGGAAACCCCGTATCGACCTCGCGTGTTCCGATGTTAGGATCGATTCACTGATCGTACTAATAGAAATGTAAACTGCGAAAAGTATGGATTTTATCACCACAACGCGTAGATCTGCCGTCATGTTGCTTCTTGCAGCTATGGCCCTGCGCGCGGTCATGCCTGTCGGTTACATGGTGGGCACGCTGGGTGGCGATCTCTTATTTGAGTTGTGTCCCGAAGGCATGCCAAGCGCAATGGTGCAAGCGCTCGGTGGCGAGCACCATCACGGTAGCAGCGACGATGAAGCATCTGCCGTCAGCATCGAACAATGTCCGATGGGACACCTGCTTATGCCGGTGGCATTCAACGCCAGTACAAGCCTCTCCCTGGTGCCACAGCACACTCCTGCAATTATTGATTTTCCCCGGCTCGTTGCGATCGTCGCGACTACTTCCGCCTACTTGTCCCGCGCTCCTCCTGTCCTCACGTAGTCCGTTTTTTTCACCAGAAATTAAAGACTACGTCGCCAGTGATGGCGACAGATACGGGATCGTTAAATGAACACTAGCAAATTGATGTTGGCCGTTTGGCCAGCTGCGATGGCGTTGCTGTCGACCTCTGCCGTCGGGCAGGGAACAGATAATCAGATTGACCAGGCCGATGAGCTCGAAGAAATAATCGTGCTGGGCCGGGAAATTTCCATGCAATCTGCATCGGTCAAAGTCGAGGAGGAGATGCTGATG
>Ga0316187_10005679_pt1 | contig 10769 bp, 4 predicted proteins | sample CroRivburrow1_MG_FD_204927 | JGI IMG/M metagenome (GOLD analysis project Ga0316187, IMG submission 204927) | Coastal sediment microbial communities from Maine, United States - Cross River worm burrow 1 | ecosystem: Environmental > Aquatic > Marine > Coastal > Sediment | place: USA: Maine...
TTTATTTCTTTTATCATCATTGCTGTCAAATAATCCCGGGATATCTTTAAAGGAAGATTCATCTTTTCCGGTTTTGTAATCCATGATCCGGATTATTCCATTTTTTCTGTCAATCCTGTCGATGATCCCCTTCAAACCAACCTTTACCTGTTGGCCAAATAAATTTATTGGCAGGTCGTAAGAATACTTTTGCTCAATCCCAATAATTTCAAACGGGCTAGCAATTTCATCCTTCTCCAGGATTTTCAAAACATAGTTTTTAATGATTTCTAAATCAAGAATATTCTTTCCCTCTAAATGAAAATCTGTTGAATATTCCTGTCCGTAATATCGGGCGAAAGATCTCTTGATTGAATTATTAAGCCCTGTACGAATATTTTTAAAAGAATCTTTATTTATGACTTTTCCAATAAAAGGTTTATAAAGATCTTCCATAGTTCGGTGTAGGATATTTCCGAATTTGGCTGCATCCAAATCCTCAGAAACTTCATCTTCTTCAGAAATATCAAGTACGTTTTTATAATAAAAACTCAAAGGACAGGATAAATATACGTTTAAAGAGGAAGGTGAGAATTTGTGCTTTTTATCCGTATAAAACCTCGCAAGTTGATCAATTACAAAATCATCTTTATTGATGATGATAGGCTTGGTTTCAGTAACAGATACTTCAAGTGCCATGGAATATTGATAAATTTCATATCCTGATTCCAATTTTAGCTGGTATACGTAACGACTAGGTTCAGATTGTCGAGTGTATGATTCTTCTGTATTATAAATCAAAAATACATTAGTGGACCTTTGAAGCAGCCGGTAGAAAAGATATGAGTAAATAGCATCCTGCGTATCCGGATTGGGTAATCCAAAAGCTTTTCTGATATTATATGGAATAAATGAACTTAAAGAACCTGTTTTTGGCAACTGCCCCTCATTGGCACATAAAATGATCACATTTTTAAAATCCAGATTTCTGGTTTCCAATAAGCCCATCATCTGCAAACCCTCAAGAGGTTCTCCGGAAAATGGGATCTTTTCCAATTGCGAATAATATTTAATGATCCGTCTAAGAATAGTTGGAGAAATACTTACTTTTCTTTCTTTGAAAATATCTTTCAGTCGTTCTAGAAGTTTATAAAAAACAATTGAAAACTCCTTTTCAAAAAAGAATTTCTCATCATCAAATGAATCGAACGATCTCCTTATCTGAATTATGATCCCAATGATGTATCCAAACAAATCCGAAGAGGCATTTGGATTAAAAGCAGTAGCCAAAAATTTATCATCCTGGAACAATTCTGAAGGAACATAGATCATGTTTTTCCGTTCGATCAGACTAATCAATTTCTCGACTTTCTCTTTAACTAAACCAATGATAAAATGATGGTTTAAAATACTCAAAACCTGTTTGTAATTAAACCAGTAAATGCCCTTCCCTTTTCTCTGGTTTTCCTGTAATTCCAGAAGTTTATCTATCAGGCTGAAAAAGGCTGAGTTAGCCAAGGGATATCCCATGGTTACATTCACTTTTTTAAGACTGGCAGGCAAACTATATAGAACCTGTGACAGCAGGGACTCATCAGGAAATACAACAACTGTATTATCCATACATTCCACACCCTGGTCTTTTATCAGGTCCTGGAGAATATTACCGGCAATTTTAGTTTGACCGGAATATTGGGATGAAGCTATAGTTTGTATTTCTTTTTTTATTTCTTTAAAGTGATCCGGTATCCTTGCTGGAAAAGTTTTACCAAATACTTTATCCTTATAATACTGCCTTAAAAACAAACCAGCCTCATGTCCTGGCTTATTGAAATAATAGGAATCCAGATCCCAGAAAATATCACCTTTTGAAGATTCAATAAACCATTTAATTATTAGCTCCTCGCTGGGCGTCAAGGCATTGAATCCTGCAAATATTACTTTCCCTTTTCCCCATTTAAATTTTCCATTCCTGATCTTGGTGCAAAGCGCACTGTAGATCATTCCAGAATAAGCTTTTCCCTGTTTCTTCAAGATTTCCTGAAAGGCAATATATATAGGGTATAAATTAGACCAGAACGTGATAAAGGATTTTTTATGTCTGTTTTTATCACTTAAGGCACTCCCCCAGAAACTCTCAAGCGCATCCATTTCGGAATCAGATAAAAATGCAAATTCAACATCTATTTCCTTCAGGTTTTTTATGGTGGTGAACATGCTTTTGGCCTTGACAAGGTTTTTGTCAATTTCACTGAAATCCCTCAACAACATATCGCCCCAGAAATAAAATTTGTCGAAGGTTTCATTAAAACCAGAAATTCTCTTAAAGACATCATATAGGTCTAGCAGCAAGGACAGATTATCACTAGGCGTACTATCCATCATTGAATAAACGAAATCTTCAAAACCAATGATAGCCGGTGACCAGATCGGGTTGCTGATCTTATTTGCAAGGGCTTTCGTAAAAAATAATCCTGCACGACGATTTGGGAAGATTATCGTTAGATTTTCCAGGTTATCCGAATAATCTTTCAGAAGTTTTTCTGCTATTTCATCTATAAAGGAACTGTATCCGGACATATTCTTATACTTCAACTAGTTCTCCATTATTTAAATATAAAACATAGCCTTCAATCTCCTTATATCCCATCCGTCGCAAAATATTCTTATAATTTTTGACCTGATTAATATCGGAACTTCTCTTTTCGCCAGTTTTATAATCAACAACTATGGCTAAATCATCCTTGATCATTACCCGGTCCATCCTCCGGATATTTCCCTTATCAGGAAGAACTGGCACTTCAGTTTTTATTTTCCAGTCTCCGGAGAACCAGTTACTTATTTTTTCATTTGTCCATAGTCTTTCAAGCATTCCTGACAGTTTGCCAATATCTTCCTGCCCAATATTACCAGATCCGGCTTGGGAGCCCAAAATATGAGCAACCTGATCTTTACTATGGATCATCGACAAAATATGGTGTAAAAGAATGCCGTAATTTATTTTTTCACCTGTTGCCCCTATATCATCAGTCGATAAGATATCTGCCTGCCGCCTGATACTTATCATATTGTACCAACTACCAGTTTCAAAATCATTCAACACGAATAAAGATTGTGGTTTTTCACCTGTTCCAGGTAAGGTCATATTTCCTAATCTGAAGGTATATTCCTCTTCATTCCAGAAATTTGAAAGATCCAGATCATCCGGCTTATCGGTTTGTTGATTCCGAAATCCATTATTATTAAATAGATGATAGATCAAATCTCCTACAGAATGGATATTATCAGGCTTTTTTGGTAATTCTGCAAACACGAACAATCCTTTTTCGGCCCTTGTAAGGGCAACATATAAAAGATTAAGATTGTCCATATAAGCAAGTGATTTTTCATTGAAGTATGAATTGGCGAAATCGGAATCTGCAAGTTGAGATGAATATCGCAAAGGATAGATCGGAATCCGATCAAGGACCGGCAGATTGGAAGAAGCCCATATTAAGTTATCATTCCTGGATGAATGGTCAATCCCCCAGCTACAAAAAGGGATTAATACATTTTTAAACTGAAGCCCTTTTGATTGGTGTATTGTAAGAATTAATATAGAATTCTGTTCCAGCGAGGGCTTAATAGATTTGTTTTCTCCTTCCTCAAACCACCACTTGATAAATGAATGCAGATCATTGTTGTTTTTTACAAGATATTCCAGAACAACATTTTGCAAGCCAAGTAAATATGCTCTTTCTTCATTGTGGTCAGTTAATTGGAGCAGAATAATGATCTCTTCAATAAGATCAACAATTGGCACTGACCTATACCTTTCAAAATCAATTCGATCCTGTATGTTTAATAATTTAGAATTTAGTTCTTTTTGAAAATTGCTGTCTTTTGATTTTTGGAAAATCTCACCAAAATCAACATTAGCTGCCCCGGATTTTAAAAGAGAAAGCCAATAATAATAGTTCGCCCAGGCTATAACATCCGTTTGATCAATGACAAGTTGTATAAAATAAATTACGACATTAATCGCCGGTGAGGATTTCAAGAATAAGGATTCTGAGGAAATTACTTCAAAGCTGTATCTTTTATCCTGTTCATCATTCCTTTTTTGATCCAATAAATAGTTGGCTACTTTTTTACCCTCCTCCTTGGTCCGAACAAGAACAGCAATATCCTTTGGTTGATATCCATTATCCTGCAATTCTTTAATGATTTCAACTGATTTAATGAGAACGCCCTCTCTCCAGGATGATTTTTTATCCGGATCTTCTGAATTGGGAACAAATTGAATCTCAACCAATCCATTTTCAGTATAGGTTTTTTCTTTTGGAAGATCCTGATGAACATCAGAATAAGCTTCATTAAATCGATCGGCGAAATTAAAGACGCTTTCTCTTAATCCAGGTTCAGATATTTTTTCTACCTCCCCCATGAATTTAGAGGTGAGTATGCCGGGCATGGATTTGAATAGAGAATTGTTAAATGATACAATGTGTTTCAGACTTCTCCAGTTTTTAGATAATGGTTCAATTTTTATTGGAAACTGTCTGACATCTTGTTCAACCTGACTTTGCAATACTCCCCAATCACCCCCACGCCACCTGTATATTGACTGTTTAACATCTCCTACAATCATATTCATATGCCCCATTGAAAGGCTATTCAATACCAGTGGCAGAAAGTTATCCCACTGAAAACGACTGGTGTCCTGAAACTCATCAATCAGAAAATGTCTATAAAAACTACCAACTTTTTCATAAATAAATGGGGCATCATTATCCCCAATAACGGTATTTAGAAGATGGGTAAGATCGGATATGAGCACTACGTCATTAAGAATACGATATTCCTTTACACCCTCAATAAGGTTCTTTAAAATCCCCAGGTAAAAAAAATACTTCTGAACTTCATTATAGGTATTATCTTTAATAATCTCAATGGAATAAAAATTATATGCCTCTTTATAATGTTTTAATAAACCACCCTGAAGCGCATTGGTGATTACTTCTTGTTTTTTCGAGCTTTTCGAAAACCATGCTTCAAGCGTATCTATTGCATTTTTTAAATAAGAACTTGACAGATTAATACTCTGCGCTCCACTAGCCATTTTAGAATAAAATCCCGCCGGGCCTCTTTCACCCTGAAAAAAATCGGATACTTCAAGTCCATAATCCTTCATCTTCTCCAGCCCTTCGCGACCGTATTCTATAATATTTGACTTGATTTTTTTTCTTTCTTTTTTTATGTTCAGAAGCATGTCTGACATCTGGGAGGTGTCAGATATCTTATCACTTAATATTTTATAATGATTGCTGAAACTCTCATAAAAGATCTGGCCGGACAATTGCCGGATATCGTTCCTTATATCCCATGATTTATTCGATTCGATCTTACTTAAGGCAAACCGCAACAACCACATTTTAAGTTCAGGATTTTGGTCAAGCTTTATAAAAAGCCGGTCAGTGATTGCATCCTTTACTTTATCCAGGTCAAACTCAAGATCATATCCGCCCTGAATACCGAGGTCTCTAGAAAAAGCGCTTATCACCCTTTGAAAAAAACTATCGATTGTACTCACCGAGAAGTTTGAATATGCATGAAGAAGCATCTCTAAGGTAAGTTTAGCTCTTTCCATCAACTGAATTTTGCCTAGGTTCAATGATTCAGTCAGAGTATTTATGAGGGATTCATCGGCTTTATCATTCGCCAGGTCAAATAAAAATTCGATGATCCTGGCCTTCATCTCATTGGTAGCTTTATTGGTGAAGGTTACTGCAAGGATCCTATTGTAATAATCCGGTTTCTGAAGCGCGATCTTTAAGAATTCAAGTGCCAATTGATAGGTTTTGCCCGAACCAGCAGAAGATCGAAATACTTTAAATTCAAGGGATTCCAATTGCGTTGTTAAAATATAATTTTTTCTCTAAAATCCGGATTATTAAAGACCAATATACTTCAATTAAGTAAATATTGATTATTTATAAAGTTTAAATGCCACAAGTTGCTTTAAATTATTATTGGATGTAATTTTGGCCTCTTTTTAATCAATCTAAATAAACATAAGGATGGGGAAAACAGTGGCTGATCTTAAGGTGGGCGAATCCGGGATTATCAGTGGATTTCAGAGCAGTTCCCTAACCTTAAAACTGCTTGAAATGGGTTTCCTCCCTGGCTCAATGATAAAATTGAATTTCAAGGCCCCTTTAGGTGATCCTTTATCAATCAGGGTATCAGGTTATAATGTGTCGATACGCCTCGATGAAGCTGCTATGATTTTATTACAGTAATTTTTTATGGCGAACAAAAAATATATTAAAGTTGCTTTAATTGGAAATCCCAATTCCGGGAAAACTTCCCTGTTCAATCAGCTGACCGGCCTTAAGCAGAAAATAGGAAATTATCCTGGCATAACGGTTGATAAAAAAACCGGAGTCTGTTCTTTAAAAGAAGGGAAAAAGGCCAACATCATTGACCTTCCCGGCACATACAGTATATATCCAAGATCTGATGATGAACGTGTGGTATTTGAAACCGTTTATGACCTGAATCCCATAACTAAGCCCGATGTTGTTATTGCAATAGTTGATGCGGTTAACCTGAAAAGAAATCTATTGCTTTTCACGCAGATCCATGATATGGGAATTCCAATAATACTGGCACTCAATATGATGGATGTGGCTGACCGGTCAGGGATTATGATTGACCTGAAAAAAATCGAGAAAACCATTAATGTTCCAATATTTGGGATCAATGCAAGATCAGGTGAAGGTGTGAATAAAATTAAGGAGGCACTATCATCTATTACTTCCGGGACACAACCCAAGCCTTTTTATGAAGTAAAGAACTTCGCACCACAACTGATTTCAGAAATCAAAAGTGAATTCAAGCTCGAAAATGATTATCAGGCCTATTTGATTATTCATCAATATAAACATGTCCATCAGTTAACAGCTGCTCAAAAGGAACTTATTGAAAGCCTGATTGAAAAATATGCCTTTGATATTAATTCCGCTCAGGCAAAAGAGACCATAGATCGTTATTCTATTATTAATGAATTACTTGACGGATCATTTAAGGTAAAATTAGATGGACATCAATATCGTTTTACAGACAAGATTGATAGCATATTGACCCATAAGATATGGGGATATTTGATCTTCATGGCTATTCTTATGGGAATTTTCCAGTCCATTTTTGCCTGGGCTGAATATCCGATGGATTTTATTGATACGTCTATCAGCAATCTTAGTTTAACATTAAAGAGTAAATTTCCTGATGGTCCTTTTTTCTCATTGATCACAGATGGCATTTTGCCAGGTATTGGGGGCATCTTAATGTTTGTACCCCAGATCATGCTTCTATTCCTCTTTATCGCCATATTGGAAGAAACCGGATATATGGCACGCGTGGTATTTCTTATGGATAAAATCATGCGGCAGTTCGGCCTGAACGGGAGAAGTGTAGTGCCACTGATCTCAGGTATGGCCTGTGCAATTCCAGCTATTATGGCAACACGTTCAATAGACAACTGGAAGGATCGCCTGATAACCATCTTTGTGATTCCCCTGGTAAGTTGTTCCGCACGACTTCCGGTGTTTACTATATTAATTGCTATGGCAGTTCCGGAAGTCAGGATATTGGGCATATTTAACCTTCAAGGCCTGACACTTATGGCTTTATACCTAATGGGATTCCTGGTAGCAGTACTTTCCGCTCTCGTAATCCGGCAATTTGTAGTTCGAAAAGGAAAGAGCTTTTTAATAATGGAACTTCCATTGTATAAATGGCCCAGATTCAATAATGTATTAATTACAATATATGAGAAGACCAGGACCTTTGTCTGGGAGGCAGGCCGAATTATTCTGGCAATTTCAATTGTTTTGTGGGTACTGGCAAGCTACGGCCCTTCAGACAAAATAAAAAATGCTGAAAAAACCATCTCGGAAAAATATGCAGACCAAAATTTGACAGAAAAACAACTTAACACAAAAATCGCTTCGTATAAATTAGAAAACAGTTATGCAGGTGTATTTGGAAAAGCCATTGAGCCAGTTATTAAACCTATTGGTTTTGACTGGAAGATAGGGATTGCGCTGATTACTTCTTTTGCAGCCAGGGAAGTATTCGTAGGAACGATGGCAACAATATATTCCATTGAGCAGGCCGATGCCGAAACCACAATTCGAAGAAAAATGCAAAACGAAATTAATCCAGAAACCGGAGGACCACGCTATACAACGGCTGTTGCATTTTCTTTGATTATCTTCTATGCCTTTGCAATGCAATGCATGAGTACCCTGGCCATCGTTTTGCGCGAGACAAAGGCCTGGAAATGGCCGTTACTCCAACTCTTATATTTGTCCGCCCTGGCGTACTTTGCATCCTTTATTACGTATACTCTTTTAAAATAATTATTAATCTCTCGGCGAAAATTTTAGAAAGATTACACTGTTATGGATTCCAAGTCAGCATTTTTCAAATCAAGAACTGATAAATATTATTCAAAATATTTGAATTCAAAGGATAAATTGAAATCCCTGTCCTTTTTGCGGATGCTCACATTTATCACATTCCTGGTAATCGTAACTATCTCTGCGAATTATTCGAATTTATTTGGAGTAATAACATCGACCGTATTGTTTATTCTGGCGTTTGTCATACTGGTAAAGTTGTTTAATAATACAGAATACCTGGCGAACCACAATAGATTCCTTTCCAGGATCAATTCCGATGAACTTTTAAGAGCTAAGGGCTCATTAGATGGATTTGATCCGGGGCTTGAGTTTGTCAACACTGAACACCCCTACCATAATGATCTGGACATTTTTGGAAAGAACTCCCTTTTTCAACTGATCAATAGATGCACTACATTTTGGGGTCGTAAAACAATGGCTGATTGGTTATCTGCCAAGGCAAGCCATGAAGAGATACTATTAAGACAGGAAAGTATAAAGGAATTATCAGGAAATATAGATTGGACCCAGAAGTTTCAGGCAACAGGACTTCATTATGAAAATAAATCAGATATAAGTAATTTTCTTAAATGGCTGAAATCCCCACAGGTAATCTCAGAAATCGTTTTTTATAATATAGCCAGGTATCTGGGTCCTGTTTTAATGACATTAATTATTTTTCTGGTCATAATATCTGTCCTAAGCTATCATTGGATCTTCCTGGGTATTGTTTTGAACAGTGTGATACTTATAACCATACTTGATAGGGTCAAGAATATTCATGAAAATACCACCGAAGCCATTAAATCGCTTCAAGGTCTGGAAGCACTGATAATTTTAATTGAAAGGAAGGATTTTAAATCAAAAAAACTTAAACTATTACAATCAGTATATCTTAAAAATATACCAAAAGTATCCCAGCGTATTGGTGCATTAAATCGAATACTACAGAACCTGGATAACCGGTCCAATCAGATATATCATTTATTTAATGTGCTATTCCTACTTGACCTTCATTACTCTATTCAAGCTGAAAAATGGAAAATGGAGCAACCGGATAATATAGAAAGCTGGTTTAAAGCTATGGGGGAAATCGAAGGGCTGACAAGTTTTTCCGGAATGGCTTTTGCAAATCCGGGATACTCATTTCCTGAGATTTTAGATGGAGAACATAAGTTGAATACAAAAAATATGGGGCATCCATTAATCCCAGCGAAATCCAGAATATCAAATGATTTTTCAATGAACGGCCGTGGAGGTATAGGCATGATCACCGGTTCAAATATGGCGGGTAAAAGCACTTTTCTGCGCACTGTTGGGGTAAATATGGTTTTGGCCCTGGCAGGCGGTCCGGCGTGTGCGAACTCTTTTAGCCTTACTCCAACACAGATCTTCAGCAGTATGAGGACGCAGGATAACCTGGAGGAAAACATATCTTCATTTTATGCTGAGCTGAGCCGTATAAAACAGCTCCTTCAGATCACTGCCGATAATATTCCAGTCTATTTTCTCCTGGATGAAATTCTTAAAGGAACAAATTCACATGACCGGCACCTGGGGGCTGTATCCCTGGTGCACCAACTAACTGAAGAAAACACTTCCGGATTGATTTCAACCCATGATATTGACCTTGCAAAAGAAGCGACTGAAGGGAGAAATGTTAGCAACTATAGCTTTAACAGCACTATTCAGGGTGATGAAATTTTCTTCGATTACAAACTCACACCCGGAATTTGTGAAAGTTTTAATGCCAGCAAGCTAATGAGGAAAATGGGGATCAGGATCATAGAATGATTAACATTCAGGATTTCAATTTAATAAACTGAATTGTGAATGGAAGATAATCCAATCTTCCAAATAATTACCTTGCACCAAACAGATTCTTTAACAAGACAGGTTTGGTAAACCCATATGAGTTTGATATTTTTATAGGGTATTTTTTGATCTTATTTTTAAAACTATACATATGAAATCCACCCGAAGAACATTTTTATCCAATACATCCAAACTCGCTGCCGCAGGAGCAACTGGTATCGTCCCAGGTTTTTCGATAGCTAAAAATAATCGCACTTCCGCAAATGATAAAATTATTGTCGGTCTCGTAGGTGCCAGAAATATGGGATTTGGCATATTAAATCATGCCTTAAACCAACCTGATGTAGAATGCGGAGCTATCTGTGATATTGATGACGATGTGCTGGATAGAAGGATCAGAGAAGTTGAAGAGAAACAAGGCAGGAAACCTGAAAGATATAAAGATTTCAGAAAGTTCATGGAAAACAAGGACCTCGATGCAGTTATCGTAGGCACACCCGATCATTGGCATTGTCTGATCACGGTCGC
>Ga0316187_10005682_pt1 | contig 10767 bp, 8 predicted proteins | sample CroRivburrow1_MG_FD_204927 | JGI IMG/M metagenome (GOLD analysis project Ga0316187, IMG submission 204927) | Coastal sediment microbial communities from Maine, United States - Cross River worm burrow 1 | ecosystem: Environmental > Aquatic > Marine > Coastal > Sediment | place: USA: Maine...
CGAGGATGAGTCGTAGCCGCCTGGCGGATAGGGTCATGGCATCGCCGTCGGCGAGGAAGATGCGCCGCACCGGGATGCCCGTCGTAGCCACTCCGGCCAGTTCACGCTCCAGTTCGTCCGGCGGCTTGAAGTTGAAACGCTTCTGCGGCTGCGTGTACATCTCGCAGAAGGTGCAGCGATTCCAGGAGCAGCCGTTCGTGACCTGCAGGATCAGCGAGCGCGCTTCGGAGGGCGGGCGGAATACGGGTTCGATGTAGTGCATTACGATCTCACGGGCTGGCGGTGATCCGGTACAAGCCACCCGAATAATCGACGATGTAGGCTTCGCTGGCTACATCCTGCGCGAACGCGGAGACCGAAAGCCCGCTGTCCAATACTTCGGTAGCTGCCGCGGAGCCATTTACAGGCAGGGCCCAGACGCGCCCGGAGACGAAATCGCCGAACAGGTAAAACCCATCGAGACCGGTGATCGAGCGGCCCCGATACACGACGCCGCCGGTGATCGACTGCCCGAGGCTGTGATCGTATTCCCACACCGGATCCGTCAGCCCCGCGCTGTCGCAGTTGGCCTGGATGTTGTCGTTACAGTGAGCGCCTTCCCGGATCCGCCAGCCGTAATTCTGGCCGACCTCGATGACGTCCACTTCCTCCCAGTCCGCCTGGCCGACATCACCGAGCCATAGCTGTCCGGTGAGCCGATCGAAGCTCCAGCGCCAGGGATTGCGCAGACCGTAGGCGAAGATCTCCGGGCATGGCGCGCCACCGAACCCCTGTGTACAGAGCGCGTTTCCCGCGAAGGGGTTGCCGGCCGGGATGGCATAGGGGGCGCCGCCACCGCCATTTACATCGATGCGGACCATGGCGCCAAGCAGGTTGCCGGTGTCCTGTGCCCGGTCGTTGGGATCATTCCCCGACCCGCCGTCACCAAGCCCGATGTACAGGTCACCGTCGGGCCCGAATCCGATGTTGCCGCCATTGTGGTTGCTGAATTCCTGCACCACCTGCAACAGGATCTCCTCGCTCGTCGGATCCAGTGTCTGGCCGCCATCGAGACTGCGGTACCTGGCGATGATCGACGTCAGCACGCGGCCGGGGTTGCCCGTGTAGGACAGGTAGACCTCGCCGTTCGCCGCGAAGGAGGGATCGAAGGCCATGCCCAGCAGGCCCGTCTCTCCGCCAGAAGTGACGACCGGCGAGATGTCGACAAATACCGAGGAGGTGTCCGTGGCCGGATCGTTGTCGATCACCCGGACAACACCCGCCTGCTCGACCACGAACCAGCGGCTGTCGTCGGCAGGCGCCTGGAGCAGCGCAACCGGCCGATCGAAGTTGAGCGCGGGAAATACTCTCTGCAAACCGACGGCCGGTGGCTGTGGCGGCGGCGTGATCACCGGAGGCGGTTGCGATGATGAGTTGCCGCTACCTCCGCCACAGCCCTGTAGCAGCACGGCTGCAGCGGCAGAGACTATCAACGGGGTCTGTAATCGCATGATGTGGTTTACCTGGTTGTCGGCAGCTGACTGCGCCTGGGCTGTTATGAATTTTGGACTCAATCAGACGCGATCGGTTGCCCTTAACCAAGGGATGGTACTACCAATCATGTGTCGCGCCAGTTAACAGGTGGCACAGATCAATGATAGCAATTGACTATCGATATCAGAGAATTAATTCATTGGATCAATCGCGGACCGATCACTAAGCTGACCTTCGTCAGTTACGGAGAAACTCAATGAATCACTTCGATGTATTCGGACTATCCAGCAATCTGCGCATCTCTGCGGACTGCGAGCCGACGGCGGAGCGTTTGCGTCGTCGCCGCCAGACCCGTCGCCTTCGAGGCGCCCGATCGCGTCGTCATGGCGACACGCAGGCCTGATGCACACACAGCCACCAGAGGACATGGACATGCAGATCGATATCGGAATCTCCCCGCAGGAGCGCACGGCCATTGCCGCGGGACTATCCAAGCTGCTGGCCGACAGCTACACGCTATATCTGAAGACCCACAACTATCACTGGAACGTGACCGGGCCTCAGTTCAATACGCTGCACCTGATGTTCGAAGGTCAGTACACGGAACTGGCGACCGCGGTCGATGAGATCGCCGAACGCATCCGGGCGCTCGGCGAGCCGGCGCCGGGCTCCTACAAGGCGTTTGCCGCCCTCACCAGCATCGAGGAAGAGGATCGGGTGCCCGATGCGGACACCATGATCCGGCAGCTCGTGATCGGGCAGGAGACCATTGTGCGAACCGCTCGGCAGCTGCTCCCGCTGGTCGACGAGTCGGGCGATGAGCCCAGCGCAGACCTGCTCACCCAGCGCATGCAGGTACACGAGAAGAATGCCTGGATGTTGCGCAGCATGCTGGGCTGATCGGCAACGCTCGCCGATCGGCGGGAGACTTCCGGGTCGGACCGGAGCCCGGTCGGCCACCCGGCCCGGCCCCCAGTGCTACCGCGATCAGTCGGAGATGATCAGGAAGCTGCTGGTGGTTTCGATGACGATAGACAGGATCACCATGTAGCCGATGAGCAGGACACCCGTCTTCAGGCTGGCACCGACCCACCCCGAGCCATAGACACGACGAAGTGCGATCACGAAGTAGGCGAGCAGATAGATACCCGCCAGCAGTTGGGTGATCAGTGGCAGCCAGTGCTGACTCGAGGCTTCTTCGAGCGGCAACATGACGGCCATCGCGACATAGGCGGCGCTGTGCAGATGGAGGGAGAAGATCAGGTGATCGAAATAGAGGCGGTGACGGTAACCGAGCTTGAGCAGCAGGGCGAAGACCGGCAACAGTACGAACATCAGCTTGGGAAGGTCGTCGCTGAGGAAGCGAGCCTGCTGGGGCGCGTCGGCCAACACTTCCTGACCCTTGTCCAGCAGGAGACCACGGGCCGCCAGCCAGGTGGCTAGCAGGAAGAACGACACGCTGACTATCAGGTAGAGCCGGACCGGGGGCGTGTACCGCCGGCGATGGCCCTGCAGGTATTCGACGGTCAGCTCGCCGGGCCTGAGCAGAAGTGCTCGCAGCGTACGGGCCGCTCGGCCGTCTACCTCGAACGTCGCCTCCAGCACCTCCCGAAGGAGTTCGAAAATAGGCCGTTCCAGGTCGATATCTTTCTGGCCACAGCGGGGACAGAAGGCGTCCTCCAGTGGTGTGTCACAATTCTTGCATCGCGCGGACATGATGTTGGCCTGAATTACCGCGCGAGTACCAGGATGGGGCTTTCTTTGTAGGTCGTGCGCGCGAACTCTTTGTAGCCACATTTGTCGGCGACTCGCAGGGATGCCGCGTTATCCGGGTCGATGATGCAGACCGTGCGCGAGCCGCCGTGGTTTTCGTCCCACCAGGCGATCGCCGTCTGCGCCGCCTCGGTCGCAAAGCCTCTGCCATGGGACCACGGCGACAAGACCCAGCCGATCTCCGGCGTTCCGACAAGCGAAGGTTCCATCTCACGCATGAACTCGGCCAGCCCGACCTCGCCGACGAAGCGGCCGGAAGCGATCTCCTCGACGGCCCAGAATCCGAATCCCATCAGGGCCCAGTGACCATGGGCGCGCAGCAGGCGGGTCCATGTCTGCTCTCTGGGGGAGGGTGGAATTCCTATGTGCTGGAGGACGACGGGATCCGCCCACATCGCCACGTAATCATCGAGATCCGTCACCTGGAAGGGGCGCATGCGCAGGCGCTCCGTCTCGATGACCGGCGCCTCAATTGCCTGCTTGCTGTCTGTCGACATCGTTCGTCTCGCTTCGCTGCTGATGGATCGGGAACGGCCCGATTCTGCCTCGCGCAGACCGTGGCATTGTGGGCAATGGCGGTTGAGGTCGCAACGACGCGCAAGCGTTGCGCCGGGACGACCAGAGTATTACGGCCGTGGTCATCGTGCGCCGTCCTGTGCCAGAATTCCCGATCCGCTCAACCATGCGAGGACGCAATAAATGAATATCGAGGAGCTTCTGCCGACAATTCAGGAGTACGGCATCACCTGGACAATCGTCATCGTCAAGGCGATCGCGATCTTCTTGGTCGGCCGCATCCTGGCCCGCGTCGTGGTCAGCGTGCTCGACAAGCTCATGAAGAGATCGGACATGGACGATATGCTGCGCAAGTTTCTGCGCAACATTGCATTCGCCATCCTGATGATCTTCGTCGTCATCGCCACCATAAGCTCGCTGGGTATACAGACCGCGTCCCTGGTGGCGGTCCTTGGTGCTGCCGGCCTGGCCATCGGACTGGCGCTGCAAGGCTCGCTGTCGAACTTCGCAGCAGGTGTCCTGATGATCATCTTCCGGCCCTACAAGCTGGGCGATCTGGTCGATGTCGCGGACACCGTCGGCTTCGTCGAAGAGGTCGATGTGTTCACGACGACACTGCGACTGCCGGACAAGACCAAGATCATCATCCCCAACGGCCAGATCATGGACGCGAAGATCACCAACTTCATGGACTCGGAGACCCGGCGACTCGACCTGGAGGTGGGCATCGGTTACGGCGATGACATCGACAAGGCGAAGGAAGTGTTGCTGGCTGCGCTGAAGAGCAGCGAGTACGTCCTGGAGGATCCGGCGCCCAAGGTGACCGTCTCCAGCCTCGGCGACAGCAGCGTCAATCTGGCGGTACGGCCCTGGATCCGTTCGGCGGACTACGCGCCGGCTTCCCATGATGTCACCGAATTGATGAAGAAGACGCTCGACTCACACGGGATCAATATCCCGTTCCCGCAGCGGGACGTGCACATGTACCGCCACGACGACTGAAGCGATTACCCGAACGTCGCCGGCCGGGACCGTCATCGACACGATGCCGGCCGGCGTCTGTCTATTGCGGGCGGGAATTTTGAGCGCTTTGCCTGTCGCGCATCTGAATGCGCAAGACTCGTGACGCCAGACCGCGTCCCTCAGTCTTCCAGTTTGCCGAGCAAATTGTGGTAGCGAGGATCCTCCCGCAGGGATTCCAGGTCCGGGTCGTTCTCGACCCAGGTGCGCGAAGTGATGGAATCGTCCAGGCACTCGAATGCCTTGTCGATCTCACCGGCACGGGCATAGAAGCATCCCATGTTGTAGCGGATGGCCGGATCGAGCGGATCGATAGCCAGGGATTTCTCTGCCCACCTCAGGGCCCTGTCCCTGTTGCCCAGGTACATCAGCGCCATGGCGCCCATGTAGTAGGCGCGCTGATGGTCAGGGAAGTTCTTGATCAGCCACTCTGCCCGTCTGACGCCGTTGGCTGCACTGCGCTGAAATGATTCCTCGTCACCCAGCGCCTGGTAGAGAGGCGCTGCCAGTACGGGGCTCTGGTAGTCATCCGGATTGACCTCACTCGCCTTCTCAAAGAGTTCGATCGCCTTGCGCATGCGACCCTGGTGGAAGCTGGAGCGGCCGTAATTGTGATAGGCGCTCCACAGTCCCGGGTCGAGCTGGATAGCGGTTTCAAACGATCTTGCCGCTGCATCGTAGGATTGGCTGGCCAGATGTGCGATTCCCCGGGCGGCGTGGCTGCCAGCGCTGTACGGGGCAAGATCGACCGCTTTTTCACTGGCTTCGTGGGCTGCCTTGCGCTCGGCCTTGCTGCCTTCGTAATAGATCGCCTGCAGGGCGTAGGTCTCGGCAAGGTGGGACCACGCCAATGCGAATTGCGGATCCAGATCGGTCGCGCCGGAGAACATCGTCACCGCATGAGCCAGATTGGTCGCGCTCGTCTTCATAAAGTAGCCGCGGCCCCTGAGGTAGTACTCGTAGGCTTCGGCGTGTGACGTCATGTCCGGGCGGAGATCCCCAACAGGCGCATGAACGGCCAGCGCCTGGGCGATCTTCAAACCAATGTCCTGCTGGATATCGAAGATGTCATCGAGTTCGTGATCATAGGTGTCCGACCACAGCAGCGCGTCGGTGGCCGTTTCGACAAGTTGGGCTGTGATCTGCAGCCTGTCTGCCACCTTACTGACGCTACCTTCGACGATGTGGCTGACTTTCAGTTTCTTTCTGACTTTCCGGGCGTGGATATCCTTGCCCTTCAGTGCAAAGCATGAGGTCCACGACGACATCACCAGGCCACTCAGTCCTGTCAGGGCATCGACCAGCGCCTCGGTCAGTCCGTCGGCAAGATGCTCACAGTTTTGATCAGGGCTCAGGTCGACAAACGGCACGATGGCGACCGTGGGCGGTCCGACCGCTTCGGCGTGCTCGGGTGATTGCTCAGAATGACCCGTGGCCCGGTCGGCCGACCGGGAACCGTCATCGCGGGGAGAGCGCCGGCTGCGAATCCAGCCCAGCGCTATGGCGAGCGGCAGGCCGGCAAAGGCGAGGAAAATGACGAACTTGACGAGTGGGGACGGCAGCCCCATGGGTTCGAAGACGGCATCGGCCAGCTGCACGAGCAGCCAGGCCGCGACCATATAGACAATAATCGCCCGGATCATCTTGGGATTCTTCAGGCCTTCGAACAAATTCGATGTCATCGCATGGCAGCGCTAGCAATTCGTCCGACACTGCAGACGGAGCAGGAGTCTAGCACCGCGTGAGGCTTACATAGACTTTTGTCGGATAACAATCGCCCGACATCGGGCCCCGGCAAGCGGCGAAACCAGACTAGACGCCGTCCCGCCCCGGGCAATGCAGACGCAGTGCCGGGTATTCCCGGCCGGTCTCGGGGTCCAGCCAGACGTAAGTGAGCACGTGCACCTTGACCGGGCAGGGCTCAGCTTTGGTGTTCTCGGCCAGTTCTTCCCACTTGCTTGCCTGAACCCTGTTGGCGGTTGTCGGATGCCGTTCGCATGGCACGTCCGGGCCCGCTATCAGGGGCGACGCCAGTATCATCAGCAACAGGCCACCTAACGCGCTTTTCATAACAAGCTTCCTCCTGCACCCGTTCACCGCGACTGTTTCCTGTGACGGTCGATGTCTCCCGCGCGTAGCCCTTTACGCTGCCCCCGAGTCAGTCTGATGTCGATTGGCCGTCAGACTGTTCGACGTCGGGCCTGCATGTATTTGTAATATTTTTTCTAAGAAACTATCTACAAGCTTCTGAAATAGATAAGTTTAAGTCAATCCCGCCGGTGCTTTCTCTAACTTGGGTTCATCCAGGCTTGCAACGAATCTGCCATCTAAGATTATGTAAAACCGGGAGATTGATCACGTTCTGGACGACCGGGAACGTGGCGCCGGTTATCCGGGGGAGGGGTTTGGAAGCCGACCGCCAGAGAGGATCAGGCGGGCTCTCCGGCGGCTCGGAACTGCACCAGCAAGAGCGGTAGAAGCGTCATGTTCGCCAGCAGCGCCACCAACATGGCCAGTCCGGTCAGCAGGCCGAAATAGATCGTCGGTACGAAGTTGGACAGGGCAAGAATAGAGAAGCCCAGGATGATTGTGACACTGGTGTAGTACATGGCGCGTCCGATCGTGCGATGACAGCGGCGCAAGGAGGGCCAGTACTGGCGGTCCCTGGCAAACTCCTCACGGAACCGATGGACGTAATGGATGGAATCATCGACACCGATACCGATGGTGATGGCCGCGATGGTGATCGTCATCAGGTCCAGGGGAATGCCGACCCAGCCCATGAAGCCCAGCACGAGGGTTGCGGACACCGCATTCGGGACCAGAGCAACGGCGGCGACGCGAATCGAACCGAACAGAAACAGGAACATCAGGCCGATGGCGGCCATGACGGCGCCCAGGGTCAGGATCTGGGAGCGGAACAGGCTCTGCAGCATATTGTTGTAGAGCACGAGCATGCCTGTCAGATGGATCTGCGATTCGGCCAGCCCTTCCTGCTCGCGCAGATAGGCGCGGACTTTTTCGATCAGTTTCTGGCGTCGTAGATTGGGGTCTGATTCGAACACCCGTATCGAGTAGCGCAGCTGGCTGCCGTCGGCGGAGAGATAGGCATCGAACAGGCTGGCCCTGACGTCATCTGGCAGCCGCTTGTAGAACACCGACAACATGAAGTCGTCTTCCAGCACCTCCGGGTCGAGCTTGTCGATCAGACGACCGGTCGTGGCCAGGGAAATGACCTTGCCAGTCTCCGGCAAGTCGGACAGGTAGTCATGGATGCGCGTCACCCGCGGTAATGTCCGGCTGTTGAACCAGAAGCTGGCGGCAGTAATGCCGGCCTCCTCGGCGGACTCTGCCTCGTATTCCGCAAACTCTCTGGCCAGTGACTCATCCATATCTGCGCCAGACGCCGTCTCGAAGCTGTCCTCTGGCAATGCGGCCGGCGCATCCAGGATCACTTCCAGGGGCGTAGTGCCACCGAGCTGACGGTCGATCAATTCCATCCCCTGATAGATCTCTGTGGACTTCCTGTAGTAGTCGATAAAGCGGTTCTCTACCGACAATCGGGTCATGCCGATCAGGCAAACGATGGATACCGATGCATAGACGACCAGCGTTGTGCGCGGCTGCGTTTCGATGACGCTGTAGAAAAATGCAGTAATACGGGAGGTGATGTCATGACGCGGCCGCGGCTCGCCGGGATCCGCGAACATCAAGCCAGCCGGGAACAGCGTAAACGACATCACAAACCCGACCGCCAGACCGATAACCATCATCCAGCCGAAGTCGATGACGGGGCGTATGCCAGAGACGATCAGCGATCCGAACGCGACCATGGTGGTCAGCGCCGTGTACAGGCAGGGGATGGCTTTGCTTTGCAGGGTCCGGCGGACGAGTTCGCGTTGACTCGCTTGCGGGTACAGCAGGTGCAGTTCGCGATAACGGACGATCAGATGCAGGGTCAGCGCCAGCGTGAGTATCAGTAGAAGCGACAGGAAATTTGACGACACGACGGTCACGCGCCAGTCGAGAAGGCCGAGCAGCCCGAGCATAATCACACCGGTGGCAAGGCAGGTGATCAGAGGAAGAATGATCCATCGGGGGCGCCGGAAATCCAGCTTCAGGATCAGCACCAGGAAAACCAGCACGCCGATCCCGAATACGATCATGTCGTTGCGGATAAATTCGATCGAGTCGGCCACGATCATGGGGACGCCGCCCAGATGCAGCTTTGCGTCGCCGGCGTGCTGCGACATCACCGCGCGAACGGCCGCGATGTCCTCCTGCTGCTCTTTCAGCAGGGTCTGGTTGTAGTCACGCACCTGCCGGTCGAGGCGATCAAGCGCCAGCAGTTCGGTGTCGCTCAGCTCGTTCTCGAGCCTTTTCTCACGCAGATTGTCCCGCGCATCCCAGAGGTCGCGGAACTCCTGATTCTCGGCAAACTCTACCCGCAGTGCGGTGGTTCGGCCATCGGAGCTGATGATCAGGTTGCGATACAACGGACTGGAGAGGATCTCTCTTTTTGCCATCTGTCGATCGGTGTCCATCGATTCCAGCCGTCGGATACCCTCGGGCAACTCATCCAGGCTGACTGGCGGACTCTCCAGCAGGGGAATGTCCAGCAGGTTGGTGACCGCGACGACCCGCTCGATCTGTGCCAGGCCGTCGCGCAATTCACGAAGATTGCCCAGCGCGGCCTCTCCGAACAGCGGTGAGTCGGGCGTGTAGGTGACGATCAGATAGTCGTCGGAGCCGTATCGGGCGCGTATGGAACGGTAATAGCGCAGATCATCGTCTGTCTCCAGAATGAGCGAATCAGACGACGCATCAAGGCTGAAGCGGGGAGCAAGGGCGGCGAAAAACGTCGCTACCAGCGCGACAAAAAAAAGCACCAACCCAGGCCGGTCGAGTACCGCCTTGTCATAGAGCCGGACCAGTTGCTTCGTCATGTCCTGCCCTGAGTCTAGCGGTCCCCGACAGCAGATGCTCGCTGCTGTTGCAGACCGCCGGGCCTGATCGCCCATGGCGGGCGACGACAGCTTGTTTTATCCGTAAGCGCCCGGCACCGAGACGCCCGCCTGGCGAGACGCCAGAGCCGTTGCCAGGGCCTGCGCTCAGGCGGCCAGCTTGCCGATGCCGAAGCGCGGGTCCAGAAGATCGTGCTTGAAGCGGCCGACGTCTGCCTTTTTCAGCATCAACGATCGATAGACGCCGGCGGCACGGATATCGCCGGCAAGTCTGAAACCGACGATGCGATTGTCGGTCAGGGCGATCTTTCGAACAGTCCCGCCCTGGCAGAGGCGCAACTCCTGCTCGCCGTGAACCGAACCGGCAGCGACAAGCGGCAGGCCGAGATGACGCAGGCTGTTCATCGCCTCCGACCCTTCGTAGATAGTTTCGAAGCCCAGTATCCGCTCCGCCACGACTCGGCCCTGAGTCGTCGCGTTGGGCCAGATCGCGTGCACGTAGCGTTCCCCTGTGACCCGGTCGGCAGTCTCGGCGATGTCGCCGGCCGCCCACACGCACGGCAGATTGGTCGCCAGCGTCTCATCGACGGGGACACCCCAATTGAGATCGATGCCGGAGTCCTTCAGATACTCCACATTGGGCTTGATGCCGGTGGCGGCGATGTAGACATTGGCTTTGAGCATGTCGCCGTTGTCCAGCACGACGCCGATGGCCCGGCCCTCGAGATCACAGAATGACAGCGCGGTCGTCTGCAGATGGACAGTGATGCCGCGAGCGACAAGTGTCTGGCGGACTATTTCAGCGCTCTCATGATCCAGCATTCTGGACATGACGGTCTGCTGCTCGATGACCGTGACATCAAGTCCCAGATCGTTTAGCAGCAAGGCGACCTCGACGCCGATGAATCCTGCACCGACGACAACAGCGCTCGTGACTTCGCCCAGACGCGTTCGTTGCACCAGCGCGTTGGCCGCTGTCAGTGACTTGAAGTTGTACACATCCTGCAGGTCGTTGCCCGGT
>Ga0316187_10005684_pt1 | contig 10765 bp, 10 predicted proteins | sample CroRivburrow1_MG_FD_204927 | JGI IMG/M metagenome (GOLD analysis project Ga0316187, IMG submission 204927) | Coastal sediment microbial communities from Maine, United States - Cross River worm burrow 1 | ecosystem: Environmental > Aquatic > Marine > Coastal > Sediment | place: USA: Maine...
GCCGACGGCGCGCTCGGCAGCCGCGGAGCGGCGATGATTGAACCCTACTCCGACGATCCCGAGAATCACGGCTTGCCGTTCTACACGTTCGATGAACTGACCGGCTTCACGCACAAAGCCAATTACATGGGATTCCAGGTCGCCATACATGCCATCGGTGACCGCGGCAATCGCCTGGCGCTGGATGCATTCGAGGCCGCGCAGGGTGGCAAGCCTTCACGGCTGCGCAATCGCATCGAACACGCGCAGATCATTGCACTCGAAGACATTCCGCGGTTTGCCGAACTCGGCGTCATCGCCGCGATGCAGGCAACACACGCAACCAGCGATATGAACATGGCCGAGGATCGTATTGGCCCAGACCGCATCAAGGGTGGCTATGCCTGGCGGCGCCTGCTCGATTCAGGCGCTGTACTCGCGAACGGGTCGGACTTTCCGGTTGAACTCGCGAATCCGTGGCACGGCTTGTACGCGTCGGTCACTCGCCAGAATCGCGCCGGTGAACCGGAAGGTGGCTGGTACGCCGACCAGGCGTTGACGCGTGCCGAGGCATTGCACTCGTTCACACTGGCAAACGCGTATGCTGCAAATCAGGAAGATCGGCTGGGTAGCCTCGAGGCCGGCAAATGGGCCGATTTCATTATCATTGACCGAGATTATTTCGAGGTCCCCGCCTCCGACATCGATGACATCCAGGTACTCGAGACCTGGGTCGCCGGCGAAAAAGTGTTCACGGCAGAGGAATCGCAATGATTGTTGAGCAAGTGTGGACTGGCAACGCCTATCGCAACTTCAACTACCTCGTTGCCTGCCCCGAAACCGGTGACGCGCTCGCGATCGACCCGCTCGATTTCCAGAAGTGTCTTGCAGCTGCCGAGAAACATGGCTGGACCATTTCACAGATCCTCAACACGCATGAACACGGTGATCATACGGGTGGCAACAAGGGCATGGTTAAGGCTACCGGTGCCTCGATCATTGCGCATGCGAACGCAAAGGACCGTATTCCGAACATGACTCGCGGTGTTGGTGCTGGCGATGTCATCAGGGTTGGCGAAACTGTCGATCTCGAATGCCTCGATACACCCGGCCACACGATGAGCCACATCTGCCTGCTATCGAAAACGGATCAGCCAGCCCTGTTTAGCGGAGATACCTTGTTTAATGCCGGCGCAGGCAACTGCCACAACGGCGGCCACCCGAGCGAGTTGTACGACACGTTTGAAAATCAGCTCGAGAAACTACCGGACGACACGCTGATCTACCCGGGACACGATTACCTGATCAATAACCTGCAATTCACGATGGATCGCGAACCGGACAATACGACAGCACAGCAGATGTTGGCCAGTTACGAAAATCAGGACCCGGCCGATGCTCTCGTTACAACACTGGCGCAGGAGCGCGAGGTGAACACGTTTTTCCGGCTCGACAGCCCAACGGTGATTGCCCGCTTGCAGGAGCAGTTTCCAGAAATCGGAGACAATCCTGATCCGCGAGCGGTGTTCCTGAAGCTGCGAGAGCTCCGAAACTCGTGGTAGAAACTTCCTCGCAGCTCTAACCAGTCTGCATTTCGCCCTACGGCCGGGCGGCACTCCACAGCCAGAGCAGAGCTTCATACACATCCATCTGCCGTGCGAGTTGTTCACGCCAGCGCGAGCCATCACCGTCAAAATAAGCGTCCAGCAAGTGATCACTTTGCTCGCCTGTCAGCTTGTGGTGCGCGACGATTGTCGCAAGGTCAAAAAACGGGTCGTTGTCACGCGCGTATTCCCAATCAAGAAATCGCACGGACGGTGTATTAACAATGTTGGCCACCACAAGGTCATTGTGGCAACAGCAGAGATGGGGCGGGCGCGGGCCGGCTTCGATCTTCCGCAGGCACTCACTGACCCTGGCCGCTTTTTCCGGGTCAATGAGCCGGGCATACTCGCGCGCTGCAGCAACAGGATCGAAGGTGCGGCCGGTCAGCGGTAGCGAGTGCAGTTTCTTCAGCGCTGCCGCGAGTTTTTCCAGGTTCGCATTGTCGTCGAGGCAATCAAGCGACCAGACAACTCCTTCGACGAATTCGGTTACCAGCACCGTGTCAGATACATAGAGAACGTCCGCAGCAAGTTCAGCCTTTGCTGCTACAGTCTGAATCTGTGCCTCCTGGCGTCGGCTGTTGAAAGGTTCAGCGCGTGGCACCGGGTCAATCTTCAATACAGCGCGTCGGCCATTAGCCTCGATCAACCATGGACGGTTCGTAATACACCCGTCCAGTTCACGCCACGTCGCATTTTCCCATCCGGGCAGGCTCGCCAGCACGGTTTTCGGTGTCGTCATCATGGTTTTGCTTCGCGCCAGGAGCGCGTCCAGCTAATGAGCCCGAACGGAATCATGATCACATAAACAACAAATAGCAAAGACGTTAACTGTAGCTCTCTTGACCAGTAAATAAATATTGACGCGATGTCGATGGCGAGCCAGTACCACCAGTTCTCGAGCACCTTGCGTGCGACGAGAAACGTTGCCCAGATCGCGGCCCAGGTTGTCAGTGAATCGATGTACGGATATGCGGCATCAGTGTGCGTACTGAGCAGATAGCCGCTGACTGCACTTGCGACGACAATCGCCACGATCGCGTACGTGTGCACGGGCAGTGCCCAGACCGATACTGGCAACTTGTGACCGTCCGTCCGACCGCGATACCAGACACTCCAGCCGTAAATGGCCATACCAAAATAGAACACGTTGAGCGCCGACTCCATGTAGAGCTGCGCCGTGAGAAACAGGTAAACATAGATCGCCGTGCTGACGCCCGCACAGGCCCAACACCAGATGTTCTCCCGTATCGCCAGCAGCAGGTACAGGACGGCCATTACAACCGCAACAACTTCGAGCGGCGTCACTTAATCCGCTATTGGGTTGTTGAGAATCTTCATGACGAACACGGCTTTCGGTAATTGCTCAAATGTCGTCTTGAGTTCACCCGTGAGCACCGCCATGACGTCATCGTACTCGCCGCGAATCTGGGTACTCATGGCATTTGTATCGACGTAAAGATTTTCGTGAGACTTGAGTCTCTCAATTACGTTCTGGATGGGTGGGATCAGGTCGTCCTGTAGCGGATACAGGCTGATGTCGACAGCAACTTTCATATTAAAACCTCTTATCGAATGTAATACCGACCTGGCGCGGATCGCCGGATCGTGTGTACAGGGCATTGGGGAAATCGGGTGGCTCATTGCCAAAGTAAAAGCCGCGCACGGCGTAGTTCTCGTCAAACAAGTTGCGGGCCCATAGCGTGGCTGACCAGGTATCTGAACGATATCCGATCCGCGCATTGACGAGTTCATACGATCGCGATCGCTCGTCGTGACTTACATCAAAGTAAAAATCGTCACGCATTGACGCATCGACGCGGGCGAAGAATCCACGCGGGTGTTCGTAGCTACCACCGAATGCCAGCGTGTAGTCGGGCGCATGTGCCTGCGATCGACCGACCAGGTTCACGAGCGAAGGTGCCTCGACGTCGCCAAATTCCGTGTCGAGCAAACCGACTGTCCCGTACAGCATCCAGTTGTCTGCCGGCAACCAACGCAGATCGGCTTCAACTCCAAGAGTTTCACCCTCTTCCACGTTTATTGTCACGAACCCAAACGACGTGGGATCGCCGGGATTGAGCTGGAATGAGGTGCGGACCTGCTGGTCGTCACGACGATTTGCGAATATCGATGCGTTGAACTGCAGTGTTCTGTCGAGGAGTGAGGCTTTGATCCCGGCCTCGAGATTCCATAGGTTCTCGCCCGAATATTCGCGATATTCATCGGGAACGGCCGGACCGAGATTGAAGCCACCAGCCTTGTAACCCTTTGAAAGACTTACAAAACTCGTGACCGTATCTGAATGGTCGTGACTGAAAGCCAATTCGCCGCCCCACATGGATTCTGACGGTCCCGTCCTGAGACCCATGCTGTCGGTGTAATCAGTCGTGCGCCGTTCGAGCCGCATTCCGAACGTCATGCGAGACGATTGGCCGATATCCTGATCCACCTGGCCAAACGCAGCGAGGTTGGTGGCTTCATAGTCACTGACGAAGAGATCGTTAAGACTGTCGGCAAAGTCGTATCCCGGGTCGTAGTACTCGCCCCAATTGAATGTAGAAATCTCGTCTTCGAGTTTCAACGCGTACACACCGACCAGCCAGTTGTCGGCAATGAAACGAAACTCCTGGCTTAGCGTTTGGCGCTTTCGGTCACTGATCGAAATGTAGTCGTACAACACGGGCGCCCAGCTGTCATCGTTTCCCCAGTCGGCGTCATAGCTGAACTCGATATCCGAATCGGCGTAGCTCGTGATTGATGTCAGTGTTGAGTTCGCGAACCCCGAGTACTCGGCACGCAATGACGCGCCGACACTTTCCTGCGCGTCCCTGCCCGGCTTGTCCGATAACATCGTCAGGCTGTTGTCGAGCGAGAACCCATCGTAACCGTTGTCGACATCGGCATAGACGCCTGCCAGGTTGAAGTCCCAGGTCTCACCGGCGGACCATTTCAGACGTCCGCGTACCGTGGTTTCGTTGCGGCCGTTTGTATCATCACGATTTAGAAACGTGTTTTCACGAAAGCCGTTGCTCTCATGATAGTGAACGCTCAGACGACCCATGACACTGTCATCGGCATTCAGCCCACCGCCAACGGCAAAACCACCCGCCAACATGCCGTCGTCACCCGCAGTCACCTCGGCGCGACCGTCGAACTCAGCCGTCGGGTCGGTACTGCGCATGTAGATGAGGCCAGCGAGTGCGTTGGCGCCATAACGTGTCCCTTGCGGCCCACGCAGCACCTCGATGTGTTGCATGTCGAACAAGGTCGCGACCGTACCGATACCGCTGAAGTCGATGTCATCGATCAGGAAGCCGACCGACGGATTGGGTGCACCCTGGTACTGCTCCAGCTCACCAACACCACGCATCTGGAAGTATCGCGCGCGATGACCATCGCCGGACCAGTTCAGGTTCGGTATCGAGTTGATCAGCTCCTCAAAGTGCTGCACGGCCATGCTCTCGATCTCCTCAGCATTGAGGACCGTGATGCTTGCCGGAAGGTCCGAAGCAGCGCGCTCGCGAAAATCAGCCAGTACAACGATCTCATCGATCGTCTCTGCAGAGAAAACGAGTGCCGGAGACAGGCACACGAATGCGGCAATGTACCGCAGGTGATTGATTCTATTCACTATTCCCTTCCTACGCCGGCATTACCCGGATCAGGTTCTAAGGGTTCCCGGATTGGATCTCAGGCCCGAAGGCCACCCCTGTCTCGAGCATTATAGCGCGATAACTACATAGTCCTTTGTGCGTATTGACGCGCTGTCTCACCCTGCCCACAATCTCCACGCTGCACGAATTACCGAGCCACAGGAGTGCTCAGGTGAAGACCAAATTTGCTGTCGCTGTAGTAGCGCTGGCATTGACCCTCCCAGTCCAGGGTCAGGAAGAATCCAGCGTCTCGCTGGGCCTGCAAGTGTATGCGTTGTACCAGCATGCGGACTCGAGTCTCGAAGGTCGAGATAGCGATGCGTTCGGGAACATCAATCGGTTCTTCGGCGACTGGACAGTTTTTGCGGACGATACCAGTAACCTCGGCCGCATCGAGTGGCGGGTAGAAAGTCGCTCTAACATCGGTAACTACCAGGCGCCTGGATCACTCGGTTCCGCGACAGGAATTGCCGCACTCGCCCCCGGTTTCGGCTACTCCGAGAACTTCGAGCCCGATATCGCGATCCTCAACTGGACGCAGGTTTTCGCCAATGGTCGGGCCAGGTATTCGGTCGGCCGGCTGGCATTCGACCTCTATTTCGATGACTTCCCGTTCCTAACCTACACGCGCGGCTTCATGAATCGATCGTTCATCATTAATCCGACCATGCCAACGGCCGGGTCAGGCGCTCTTGGCGGCGTAGTTGAAGGGTTCGTAAGCGATCACATCTGGCTGGGCACCCAGATTTTTGATGCGAACGCGGCGAGTGGTGAGTTTGACTGGGACACGGTTGAAGAAGACGAGTGGCTGAAGGCTGTCGAAATTGGTTATGCCCCTTCAATAGCAGAACGACACAATAACCGCATCCAGTTTACCTACTGGCAAAAAGACGAGCGTACGCTGGCAGGCGCGTCCAAAGGCAGCGGCTGGGCTGTTAGTGCCATTCATGAGCTGGGCGAAAAGTACCTGCCATTCGTGCGTTTCGGTCACTCCGATGGCGGTGGCAGTGTTGCAGCCGAGAGTGCCTTCAGCGCCGGTGTGGAAATCAAGCAGCGTTTCGACCATGTCTGGACTGTCGGAGCTGGTTGGGCCAAACCATCAAGAAAGACCTTTGGCCGTGGCCTCAACAACGAGACGGTGCTCGAAACCTCTTACAGGTTTCAATTGTCGAAGAGTTTCTCGATCACGCCCGACGTGCAGGTGGTGTTCAATCCCGCTAATAGCCCGGACCACAGTTCCGTTTGGGTATTCGGGTTAAGGGCGCTTCTTTCGATGTAGTTAGCGTTCCAACCGTGCAATCAGACTCGACGTGTCCCAGCGACTGCCGCCGAGTTCCTGAACCTCGGCGTAGAAACGATCCACGAGCTTGGTCATTTCGAGTGTGGCGCCGTTTTGACCAGCCTCTTCAAGCGCGATCGCCAGGTCCTTGCGCATCCAGTCGACGGCAAAGCCAAACTCGAATTCATGGTTGATCATCGTCTGCCAGCGATTTTCCATTTGCCAGGACTGGGCAGCACCTTTGGAGATAGCCTCAATGACTCTGGATGTATCGAGATCGGCCCTTTTTGCGAAGTGCAGCCCTTCGGCAAGCCCCTGTACAATGCCCGCGATGCAGATCTGGTTCACCATCTTTGCCATCTGGCCGTGACCGGCCGGACCGATCAGCGTAATTGCCTTCGCGTAGCAATCCATGACAGGCAATGTGCGCTCAAACACGCCCTCATCGCCACCCACCATAATCGTGAGCTGACCACTCTCAGCACCGGCCTGGCCACCAGATAAGGGTGCGTCAAGAAAGCCGATCGATTTTTCTGCTGCGGCGCAATGGAGTTCTCGCGCCAGCTTCGCGGACGCCGTGGTGTGGTCGACAATTATCGATCCGGCCGACATGCCGTGCATCGCCCCATGCTCGCCCAGGATGACCTCACGCACATCGTCGTCGTTGCCGACGCAGACAAAGACAATATCCGCGCCTCGCGCAGCTTCGACAGGGGCTGATGCGGAAGCACCGTCGAATTCGCCGCACCATTGCGCGGCCCTGGCGGTCGTCCGATTGTAGACAACCACATCGTGACCGCTTTTTGATAAATATCCCGCCATGGGATAGCCCATAACGCCCAAACCGATAAAGGAGACCCGCATCATCAGGCAGTGTCTTTCTTGGCTTGTTTCTTTTTCTGTCTCGGATCCAGGCCGATTGAACGCGCGATGATCTCCCGCATGATCTCGGAGCTGCCCGCATAGATTCGTGATACCCGGGCTGCCGTGTACATGCGACTGATCGGATACTCATCCATGTAACCGTTGCCCCCATGCAATTGCACGCATTGGTCAGTGACACGATCTTCCAGTTCGGTCGCAAACAGCTTCGCTTTGGCGGCGTCGTCGGCCGTTAGCTTGCCTTCGTTATGTGCCATGACGCATCGATCAATGAAGGCCTGGCAGACGTCCATTTCCATGCGCATATCGGCAAATTTGAAGCGATTGATCTGGAAATCAGCGACCTTGCGGCCGAATACCTGCCGTTCACTCGCGTATTCCAGCGTTACCTCGAAAGCCGCTTCGGCATTAGCCAATGCACCGACGGCACTCAATAGACGCTCTTCAGCGAGGAAGTGCATCAGGTGATAAAAACCGCGATTCCATTCACCCAGCAGATTTTCCTTTGGCACCTTGACGTTATTAAAAAACATCTCCGCCGTGTCCTGGCTGTGCATACCCATCTTCTTCAGGTTCTTGCCACGCTCAAAGCCTTCCATACCGCGTTCGACAACGAACAGGCTCATGCCATGGCTGCTGCCAGGGTCGGTTTTTGCGGCGACAATGACAAGATCTGCCAGAATGCCGTTGGAAATAAAGGTCTTCGAGCCGTTAAGCAGGTAATGGTCGCCCTTGTCCTCGGCCTTCGTGCGAATGCCCGAGACATCACTGCCAGCACCGGCTTCAGTCATTGCGACGGCCAGAATATATTCGCCCGTTACGCATTTCGGCAGCCAGCGCTCCTTCTGCTCCTCGGTACCGAGCACTCCGATATAGGGTCCGACCAAGCGGTTATGCAGGAACATAAAGAAGCCGACATCGCCATGCTTCGCGTTTTCTTCGAGCAGGATTTGTTCGAAACGAAAATCGCTTATGCCCGCTCCGCCGTATTTCTCGTCGGCCCACATGCACAGGAGGCCCTGCTCACCGGCCTTGAGAAACGCCTCACGATCTACGATTTCCTGCTCGTCCCACTTGTCGACGTGCGGTTTGATCTCATTGATCAGGAAGGCGCGCGACGCGTCGCGAAACATCTCGTGGTCTTCATCGAAAATGTTTCTGTCCATGATTACTTACCTGTGAACCTGGGTGCGCGTTTTTCAAAAAACGCCTGGATGCCCTCTTTGTTGTCGTCGCTACCGAGCAATTCTCCCTGCAGTTGTGCCTCCATATCGTAGGCACTACCCCAGTCATTGTTCGCGGCAAAGCGCATGACCTTTTTGGTCGCAGCGAGAGACAAGGGCGCACGCTGCGCAAGCGCCTGTGCCCACTCCAATGCTGCCGATTGCAGCTCTTCGGCAGGCACCGCCCGGTTAGCAAGCCCGAGCTCGACACAGCGATCCGCCGCGACGCGTTCGCACTCAATACTGAGTTGAAACGCGCGACGATATCCGAGCTGCTGGACAAGCATCCAGTTCAACCCGCCGTCCGGGACAAGTGATATCGTCGTGAACGGAGACAACATAAACGCGTTATCCGCCATGATGAGGAGATCGCAGTTCAGTGCTATCGACAGACCGATGCCGGCGGCAGAACCGGGGATCGCAGCAATCACCGGTTTCGGCATGTTGGCGATAGCCTCCTGAACCGGCCGGTACTCCACCTGCAGTATCTCGGCGACATCCCTGTCGATACCCGCTTTGAGATCAGCGCCCGCCGAGAACGTGCGTCCCTCTCCAGTCAGGATCACCACTCGAACAGAGTCATCCTCGTGTGCTTTTTCCAATGCGAAAGCTAGCGCAGCTCGCAACTCCGTATTGAAGGAATTCATCGCCTCGGGTCGATGCAGCGTAATGACCGCAACCGCATCGTGTTGTTGGTACTTGACGATGTCGCTCATACTAGAAGCTCCAGCCGTACTCCAGGCGATACGATTCCAGTGTCAGCTCATCGGAATTTCCGCCGCTGTCGAGTTCCCAACGGTTCCAACTGAGTTTCAGGAATGACTGGTTACGCATGTTGTAGCGCAGGCCGACGCCGCCGCCCCAGCTCGTCTCGGTTGAACTGAAGGTGCTGTAGAAGCTCTCGCAAATGTAACCCCACCACGGGTGCCACCAGCAGCCGGTGACCGGCGGCCCGTCTGCGACATTGGAGTCAATGTTGGTCCAGCCGTAACCGAAGTCGACGTAGGGTACCAGCGGACCTTCAGTGATATTCCAGGTACCTTTGAGGCGGCCATTCCATTGCGTGAGACTGTGATCAACCCGAACATCGTCATCTGCAGGATCTTCCGAGACCAGGATCGCCGTGTAGTCCGGTTTGAGGTAATCAACATCGAGTCCAACGGCGAAATGTTTATTGATGTTGTAGGTGAAGTTCATAGTAAATCCCAGCTCACTCTTGACGCTAAGCGAGGATGTATCTGGTGTTGGTGTTTCTGGTCCTCCCTCGCCGCCTACTGAAAGACCGTCCTGGTATATCGCACCGATAGAGAAATCCCACGACTGTGCCGACTGTGCCGACGACAATGCCGGTGCCAAAGCAAACAAGAAGATTACAAGTACACGCATTATTTCTTTCCTTTATTGATAGTTTTTACATGTTGCGACGGTATTCGCCGCCGACATGATATAGAGAATTGGATATTTGACCCAGAGAATTAGACTTGACGGTCTGCATGAGTTCCTCGAAGACATTGCCACGATCTCTGGCCACAGACTGCAGCTGCTCCAGTGCGGGACCACTTTCCTCCGCATGGGTGGCCTGGAAGCCGCGAACATGCCGAATTTGATCGTTCTTTTCAGCATCACTTGAGCGTATCAGCTCCTGCCCATGCACCTCGTCTTCCTCGCCCTTCTTTGGCAGGAATGTATTGACGCCAATCAAGGGCAGCGAGCCATCGTGTTTTTTGCGCTCGTAGTAAAGGCTTTCATCCTGGATTTTGCCGCGCTGGTACATCGTGTCCATGGCACCGAGCACACCGCCTCGATCGGAAATGCTTTCGAACTCCTTGTATACCGCTTCTTCAACAAGGTCTGTCAACTCGTTGACGATGAACGAGCCCTGCCACGGATTCTCACAGAAGTTCAGACCCAGCTCGCGCGAAATGATCATCTGGATGGCGACCGCGCGCCTTACGGACTGTTCGGTCGGCGTCGTAATCGCCTCATCAAACGCGTTCGTATGCAGGCTGTTGCAATTATCGAAGAGTGCGTACAACGCCTGCAGTGTTGTTCGAATATCGTTGAAGCTGATTTCCTGAGCGTGCAGGCTGCGGCCTGATGTTTGTATGTGGTATTTGAGCATTTGCGAACGGTTGCTCGCGC
>Ga0316187_10005686_pt1 | contig 10764 bp, 8 predicted proteins | sample CroRivburrow1_MG_FD_204927 | JGI IMG/M metagenome (GOLD analysis project Ga0316187, IMG submission 204927) | Coastal sediment microbial communities from Maine, United States - Cross River worm burrow 1 | ecosystem: Environmental > Aquatic > Marine > Coastal > Sediment | place: USA: Maine...
AGCAGCAAGCCGAGCGAGGCCAAACTGACCAGCGCGAAGCCCATGACGGCACCGGAGTGCAGCGCGACATTGAACGCGCCGGAAAGCGACTGGTTGGCCGAGACCGTCGTGCGAACGTTGCCCGCGGTCGCGATCTTCATGCCAATGTAGCCACTGGCGATCGAGATGATCGCGCCGAAAATGAACGCGACGGCCGTGTAGATGCCTTCATTGACGTTTTCGGTGTGGTGATCATCGATCAGGAGGGTGATGACGATCGCGAACAGGACCATGAAGATGGCCATGAACTTGTATTCCTGCTTGAGGAACGCCATCGCTCCTTCGGCGATCGCCGCATGAATCTTGCGCAGTTTGCCGCGCGTGTCGGCGTCTTCGACACCCATATCGATCGCAACGCGGCTGACCGAGCGCGAGTAGAAAAAGGCCACAACGAGTCCGAAAAGGGACAGGACCAGGATAATCGCAATTGACATACTGATTGTTACTCCGTCATTGTCGTCCGGCGGGAGAGGGCGCGGAACACAGGGCTGCAACGTGCGATGGGCTGCACCTTAGCTATGTAGAACGCGTTCGGCGTCTACACTGATAGGCAAGGCCATTTCGTTGAGCATGTATATCTCCCCCAGGAGTTATAAAAAAGATCAGCGTGCACAACACACCGATCACTTTCGTGCATGAGCCTTCGTATAAACTCGGGCTCGTTTTGTCCCTGAAAATTAGGGTCTTGCGAGGTTGGTAAGGCCTCACAAGGTCAAGGCAAGCTACCTAAGCTTAAATTCCTTGTCCAGCTTGCGTTTTACCGGCACATTTTTTAATTCCACGTAAACCGGCAGTCCATTCTTGTACGGCGGGTAGTCTTCGCCCTTGATCAGCGGTTCCAGGTATCGGCGACACGCCGCTGTGATGCCGAATCCGTCTTTGGTGATAAAACTCTTGGGCATCATCTTTTCGCGATTGGCGACGCGGCTCAACGGCGCTTTGCCGATGGTCCATCTGTACGGTTTGTCGGATTTGCGGACGATGGTCGGCATAATCGAGTTTTCACCGGCTAGGGCCAGCTCTACAGCAGCCTTGCCCAGTGCATAGGCTTGGTCCACATCGGTTTTTGATGCGATATGCCGGGCCGAGCGCTGCAGGTAGTCAGCAATCGCATAGTGGTACTTCAGGCCCAGTTCATCCCTAACCATCTGTGCTACAACCTGGGCGACGCCACCCAGCTGTTTATGTCCGAAAGCATCCGTGGTGCCGGCATCCGCCAGGAATGTGCCGTCTTTATAGGCCGCACCCTCGCTCACGACCACAACACAATATTCGTTGTCGCGGACGGATTCCTTAACGCGTTTAAGGAAGGCAGCCTTGTTGAATGCGACTTCCGGGAACAGGATGATATGCGGCGCGTCTTTTGGCGTTTTGCCCGCGAGGCCGCCAGCCGCGGCGATCCAGCCTGCATGTCGGCCCATGACTTCGAGTACGAATACCTTGGTGGATGTGCGCGCCATGGAAGCAACGTCCAGAGCGGCTTCCATGGTTGATACGGCAATATATTTTGCGACCGACCCGAAGCCGGGGCAGGTGTCGGTGATCGGCAGGTCGTTGTCAACGGTCTTCGGTACATGAATGGCTTGTACCGGGAAACCGAGCTTTTTCGACAGCTGCGATACCTTGTAGCAGGTGTCGGCTGAATCGCCGCCACCGTTATAGAAGAAGTAGCCAATGTTATGGGCTTTGAATATTTCGATCAGTCGTTCATATTCCGCGCGGTTTTCTTCAAGGCCTTTCAGCTTGTAGCGGGCCGATCCGAACGCACCACCTGGCGTATGGCGCAGACCAGCAATCGTTTTGGCTGTCTCGCGGCCGGTGTCGATCATATCTTCAGTAAGCGCGCCGATTATTCCGTTGCGCCCGGCATAGACTTTGCCGATCTGATCTTTATGTTTGCGGGCCGTCTCGATTACGCCGCAAGCGCTGGCATTAATGACGGCGGTGACTCCACCCGACTGGGCGTAAAAGGCGTTCTTTTTGAGTGACATATATGCTTTTTATTTAGTAGAGGTGCGGATGAATACTGCCCCAGCCAGCGCCGCGGAGCAACCATCACGATGTTGCGTCTGAATTCGCATTGACCTGTATGGGATGAAGCGTTAGCTTACGCGGCCTTGCTGGCCTGTCGGCAATGGAATATCGTCGCAGGCAGAAAACCGTTTTCAAGACATAAAATCAGCACAGTGTTGTCATTATGAGAATAGTATTTTTGGGGGCCCCTGGGTCTGGTAAAGGCACTCAGGCACAGCGTTTGATGGCCGAATTCGCACTGCCGCAAGTTTCTACCGGTGATTTGTTGCGCGAGGCGGTCGCTGCGGGCACGGATCTGGGTCGACGAGCCAAGGCCGCGATGGATGCCGGCGAACTGGTTACCGATGACATCGTGCTGGGCATTATTGCCGAGCGTCTGGGCCGCGATGATTGCGCCAACGGCTTTATTCTTGACGGGTTTCCGCGCAATCTGGCGCAGGCCAGGGACCTCGAGCCTGTTTTGCAGCAGATCGGACAGACTCTGGATGCGGCCGTATTGCTCGACGTCGACCTGGACATACTCATGAAGCGCCTGACCGGGCGCAGAACATGCTCGAATACAGGCAAGCTGCTGAACATCTATTTCTCGTCACAGGATGAGCTGGATGCCTGCACAGCGCAGGGCGGTGAATTGATTCAGCGCGCGGATGATAACGAGGAAACGATCGCCAATCGCCTTAATGTTTACCGAGAGCAGACAGAGCCGCTCATCGAACATTACCGTGGGGCGGGGCTGCTTAAAACGATCAGCGGCGAGGGCGAAATGGATGAGGTGTACGGTCGGCTCACAGCAGCGCTTGGCCTGTCCTGATCCGATAAATCTGCATAGCTAGTAGAGGTTTTCCTGCAGTTCCTTGCCGATTGCGTCGTAGCGCCAACCGCGCAGTATTCTTGTGTTCGCGGCATCGCGGATTAGTGCGCTGATATCCCGTTTGCTCGCCAGTATTTCAGCTGCAATGCCAAGCTTTTCGGCCTGGGCGCGCACCAGTTTCCCCAGTTTTTTACTCAGCATCTTTTCTTTATCGATATCGAAGGTCAGCTGTTCTAGGTCCATATCGCCTTGCGCGTAAGCATCGTTGGCGGCCTCGACTATGCCTATTAGTTTGCGGCCCTGGTTGCGGGCCAGTGAATCGGGCACTTCGCCCAGTTTGCCCAGCGCAGCTTCATTGGCAGGGTTTTCGACGGCCAGTTGCAGTATAGCTTTGTCGCCCATAATCCACTGACGTGGTTTGTTGCTGGCGACGGCGCGGGTTTCGCGCCAGGTTGTCAGTGCTCGTGCGCGTGCCTGTTGGGCTGGTGGCATGAATGGAATACTTTTTACGCGTTGCCAGGCATCGGTCGGTTCCGGTTTGTACAGGCCGGTCTGGCATAGCTCAGCGCTGTCTTCAATGGCCCATTCGTAACGGCCCAGTTCCCGCAACCGTTCTTCCAGCATCCCGAACATTTTCGGCAGATGCACTACATCTTCGGCAGCGTATTTGAGTTGCGCCTCGGTCAGGGGTCTGCGCGACCAGTCTGTGCGCGTCTGGTCTTTGTTTATTTCGATGCCGAGGAGGTCTGCGGCCAGCCCCGCATAACCAATTTGCGCCGGGTAGCCGAGTAACCCTGCGCAGATCTGGGTGTCGATCAGGTTGCGAATGACCGCTCCTTCCTCAAACCACATGACCTCCATGTCCTGTTTGGCCGAGTGCAGGATACTGGTGCGCTGCGGGTCGAAAAGCAGATCCCAGAGTTGGTGCAAATCAAGGTCCACCAGCGGGTCAACACAGACCGTCAGATCACCCGCGCGTATTTGTAGCAACCCCAGGAGGGGCGCGTAGGTGTTGGTGCGAACAAACTCTGTATCGAGGGCAATTTGCCGATGAAGTGCGATTTCTGCACAGGCGTGATCAAGGTCCGGTTGTCGCTCAATCAATAAAGGTAGTGTATTAGGGGTTGGCATAGGGCAAGAGTGTAGTGGATCATGTCGCACCGTCACACGTATCTGGTAAATTTTCTAAATGCAAAGTCTGCAGGCACTCGTTAGACCGTTCTGGCAAATCGCATTATTTCGTGCGGGGCCTGAGTCGCTGCCCGACTCACGGCCGTTGCTGGTGCTGGCGATAGCGGTATATATCGCTGTTGATGTCATGGTCATTGTGGCCCTGTATCCGCGCCATGCTTTGCCACCCTTGCTGCTTATCGACGTCGGTTTTCTATTGTTGTGGTCTGCGGGTATTTTGCGCCTGTTCGGTTTTGCGCAGCGTTTACAGCAGACATTGATTGCTTTATTCGGCACCGGTGCTCTATTGCAGGCACTGGCATTTCCGCTTAGCGCATGGCCATCTTTAGGCATGCCGATAGAGATCCCTTTGTTCTTAAGAGTCGTGGTCGCGGTCGTGATACTGCTTTGGTCGGTCTCGGTTTATGGGCATATTCTATCCAAGGCCATTTCAAGGTCGATGGGAGTAGGCCTTACCTTTGCAATTATCTATTTCATAGTCATTTATGAATTTGCCGCGCAGTGGGGCCAGGTCAACTAGATGCACATACACATACTCGGTATATGCGGAACTTTCATGGGCGGAATCGCCGCGATAGCGCGGGCAGCGGGACATGAAGTAACGGGTAGTGATCGCGCGGTGTATCCACCCATGAGTGATCAGTTGCGCGATCTGGGGATAGAATTGATCGACGGTTTCGACCCGCAGCAACTCGATTTACAGCCAGATCTTGTCGTGGTCGGCAATGTCATGAGCAGGGGCATGCCTATCGTCGAGGAAATGCTTAACCGTGGCATGGCCTATACATCCGGTCCCGCATGGCTGGCCGAGCATGTGCTGCACGACCAGTGGGTCATCGCGGTTTCCGGCACGCACGGCAAGACGACGACGGCCAGTATGACGGCCTGGTTGCTTGAAGCGGCCGGTCTGGAGCCAGGTTTCCTTATCGGTGGTGTGCCGGCCAATTTTGCAACTACCGCGCGTCTCGGCGGGGGTAAATTTTTTGTCATAGAGGCCGACGAGTACGACACGGCTTTTTTCGACAAGCGTGCGAAGTTTATGCACTACGGGCCGCGCACACTGATTATCAACAACCTGGAGTTTGACCATGCGGACATTTACAAGGATATGGACGCGATCCTCTGGCAGTTCCACCAGATGTTGCGCATTCTCCCGGGTAATGGTCGGCTTATCGCGAATGGGAATGAGTCAGAGATAGATCGCTTGCTAGAGATGGGTTGCTGGACGCCGGTCCAGCGCTACAGCAGCTCGCCAGCCGTTGCGGCAGATGTTGCGTTAAGTGGGACCAATGGCGGCCTGGAGATTGCATTGAATGGTGAGACTGCTCGGTCTGGCGAACTGGCTTTGCCCGGGCAGCATAATCTTGAGAATGCGACGGCGGCCGTACTGGCCGCGCAGCATGCCGGAGTGGCAATAGAGCAGTCGATGCAGGCATTGGAGGCGTTTCGCGGCGTGAAGCGGCGGCTCGAGCACCTCGGTACCTATGCAGGCGTGCGGGTCTATGACGATTTTGCCCACCATCCAACGGCGATCAGTCGCACGGTGGACGCGTTGCGTTCAACGACAGCTGGCAGGGTGCTGGTCATTCTTGAGCCGCGCTCTAACAGTATGAAGCTGGGCGTGCATCGCGACGGACTTAAAGAGTCGTTGTGTGGCGCAGACCGCATATGGGCCTACCAGCCGGTCGACTTACCCTGGCGGCTCGAAGATGAACTGGCCGCTTTGCCCGGTGCGAGCGTGCACGCTGAAATTGCGGCCATAGTCGGTGAAGTGACGCAGGAAGTTCGTGCGGGCGACGACGTCGTCATAATGAGCAATGGTGGATTTGGCGGTATTCATCAGCTTCTCTGCGACAGTCTGGCTGAGCGTTGATGATTGGCCAGGCCTAACATTGACCTGCCCGCTGCGCCCGCGCATCATGAACCAGTCAAAGGTTTGATTCTTGCGAAAATTCGGTGCCCGCATCGTGACCATTAAAGCCGTGCCCTTGTTTCCATTGCAGACTGTCCTGTATCCAGGCGGTCCGTTGCCGCTGCGGGTATTTGAACCTCGTTATCTGGATATGGTTAGCCGTTGCATGAAAGCAGACGAGCCTTTCGGCGTAGTGCTACTGTCATCCGGTATCGAAGTGGGTGGCAAGTCTCAGGTAAAAACAGAGAATACCGGCACCCTGGGCACCATTAGCGACTGGTATCAGGGCGATGATGGCGTGCTGGGGGTAACCGTGCTGGGTGGAGCGTCTTTCACATTGCTGAATACGCAACGTCAGGATGACGGGTTGAATGTCGGCGAAATAGAAATGCTTCAGTCCGAGCCCGAAGTTTCGCTGCCGTTGGAGTACAAGTTGATGTCCGATTTGCTGCGCGCCGTTGTTGATGATCTTGGGCGGTTGTACGAGACTATAGAAAAGCGTTACGAGGATGCTTCATGGGTGGGCTACAGATTTGCAGAAATACTGCCCCTGGATTTGGCGAGCAAACAGCGTTGTCTGGAAATGAGAGACCCGATTGAGCGGTTGGAATACCTGCAGCCACAATTACGCCTGATACGTGAAGAACAGACTCAATAATTCAGCAAGTCAATAAATCAAGATTGGAGTGTCTGGTGAAGACCTGGATGTGTTTAATTTGTGGGTATATTTACGAGGAAGCCAAGGGCGATCCGGATAGCGGCATTGCGCCTGGCACAGCCTGGGCCGATGTTCCACTCTCATGGCGATGCCCCGATTGCGGCGCCGGCAAAGAAGACTTCGAGATGGTAGAAAAAAAATGACGGCAGGCCTCTAGCCCTCGCGCAGCAGGGCTGGAAGGCTACACGCCGGAATTTTCGTCGTACAAAGCGCAAGCTTTGGGAGACGTCTTAACCGATTCAGCAGAAGGTGGACGGCAGGCCTCTAGCCCTCGCCAAACTACCCTACTTACTGGCATATTCCTCTGTCGAATGCTGTCGTGATTCAATGCCCTGATTTTCCAGCAAGCTTAGGACGCTATTCTCGCCTACCAGGTGCATTGTTCCCACAATGACCAGATGGTTTCCGGGTTGTTCCGAAAGCTCGATAATTTGTGGAAGCCAGTTTTGATTGCGCTGGGTTAGCAGGGCGTCAAATAAAAGCGGCGTTTTCTGCAGGCCTTCGATCAACAATTCTTCGAGCGTTTCGGCGTCACCAGCCCGCCACGCCGTGACGATGGATTGGACTTCGTCCTGGACCTTAGTGGCTTCTTCCAGCGACTCCAGAAGAAACAAACGCTGAGTTTCGGCATCAAGGTTATCCATAAAGCTCAATTGTTCTTCCAGTGTTTCGAGACCCAGCACCGGTTTGCCTTCGGCTATGGCGCTCTCGGTCATGCGAGCTTCTATTCCCCATCCAGGGTCAAACCCCAGCTGAATCATGCGTATCTGAGTTATCGACAGAGCAGCGAACCAGGGTTCGAAAGAATCGAACAGTGCCAGGGGAATGCCCAGTTCCTCAGCCAGCTGAGAGGCCTCCATGTAGTCGGTCTCGCCAAGGATTTCCCGCAGAGACGCTCCATTTGCGTTGGTTCCAAGTGTGGTTATGACAGACTGGGCGGTCATGGGGTCAAGATCGTCCATATCTATTTCCATGATCAGCGTGTCCGCTGCTGCATAGGCTGCATCAAGTTCAGCCGGCAAAGGGTAGTCTGATGAGCGCAGGAAATGCACCGAACCCATCAGTAATACGCGGCCCTCAGTGCCTTCGAGTTCCCAGAGCGGCAGCTTGCCAGCCTGTGCACTAGTCGCGGCGAGCAGGGCAGCCGCAAGAAGTAACGTCCGTAATAACTCCAGGCGAATACATATTCGGAATGGTTTCAGGATAGCCATACAACCTCCGTGTCGATCGAGCCGTCGGGCATCAGATTCATCCACCGGTATCCGGGGGGGCGTGTATCCATCATGAACATGTCGCTGTCGGGTAAAAACTGTTTACCGGTTGATGGTGTGCTTATGTAAGCAACACCGTTACGCTCGCGATCTGATGCCTGATGCACATGACCCCATGCTACGCCACGCACGTTGTCATATCGATCAATGACTTCGAAAAAATCATCACTGTTGCGCAGGCCCAGCCCGCCATCCAGCCATTGACTTCCCATCGGGATGGGATGGTGATGCATGCATATGAGTGCATGACGCGAATTATTAGAGCTGAGTGCGCGATCCAGTCTTTCCAGCTCGTTGGGTTCCAGCCTTCCGCCATCGTCCCAGCGCACGGCTGTATTCAACATGATCAGGCACCAGTTCTCGTATATGGCATTGCCGCAGAAATGGAAGGGTGACTGGTTGAGTGTTTCGGCCATAATCCGCGGTGAATCGTGATTGCCGGGCAGGCAATGAATTGGTGCGTCTAATTCGCCTACCAGGTCCCTGAACAGTTCGTAGCCCCGGCGGGTTTCATCCTGAACCAGGTCGCCAGTGGCTATGACGGCATCTGCTCTGCGTTCGCCATCGCGAACTCTTTCGACAATGGACTTGAATGACTCGTAGGTGTTTTGGCCACGCATCATTCCGTCACGGTGCGCGTGCAGATGGGGGTCAGTGATGTGCAATATACGGACGGGTTTGGCGGGCACTTGGGTTACCGGTGATTCCTGAGTGACTCGCTACTATACAAAGGGCAATGTGGGTTGCGTTAGGGCATTTGTCACACTCTGTGTTGATTGGCTTGTTGTGGCAGCGCAATGGCCGGGCCAGGCAACGGTGGGTTCGGCCTGAATCGCGCTGGCCTGTTCCGAGACACGCCGTAAACACATCCCTGTAGGCTTGTGCGCCCGCGTCCATGCGGGCGACAGTCTCAGAACAGGCCAGCGCGATCCAGGTCTGATTGGGCCGACGTTTCGAGTCAGGCCGTGCCGCCAATCCCTATTTTGTGAGCGCTGTTGCGGAAACCAGCACTCAACTGAACAACGGTGTTGCTTAAACCGAATTTCGCCTGACCCGAACGGGCCGAATTAACAATGGTGTCTGACCCCCGCTTGCGCTGGTCAGCGAATTCAAACCTAAGAAATCAGAGTGTTAAACACCCGGTTTGCTACAATCCAGCTGCACATGCGATTGGTTGCTAGCCGACAGTGGCAGGTCTGCCAGCCCGTGATTTTGTCGGCGATGGTTGGAGTGCCTTTGGTCCGGGGGTATTGTGCGCAGCGACACAGCGGCCGAGAAAAAGCATACATTTTCCGGCATTAATTCGGCTAAAGGTCTTTTCAGTCGCCCTGCTGACGCCTGAAAAGACAGCCTCATTGAAGACCGCAGGGAGCCATCGCGGAGTGCAATACCGCCGGACCAAAGGCGCGTCGAGCGCTAGTAATTAAAGGCCCTTATATTGGGGGCAGCAAGTGCGTGACAAAAAAAGGCGCTCCGGAGAGCGCCTTTCTGATCTGACTCGACTATCTTGCCGATCAATAGCGGTAGTGGTTGGCTTTGTAAGGCCCTTCCACTTTTACGCCGATGTATTCGGCCTGTTCCGAGCTAAGCGTAGTCAGATTGATGCCTAATTGTTCAAGGTGAAGTCGCGCTACCTTTTCATCCAGATGTTTTGGCAGAACGTAGACTTCATTCTCGTATTCATCCGGGCGCTGCCACAATTCGATCTGTGCCATTACCTGATTGGTGAAAGAGTTCGACATCACGAAGCTGGGGTGGCCTGTTGCGCAACCCAGGTTCACCAGTCGGCCTTCGGCCAACAGGATGATGCGCTTGCCATCCGGAAATATGATGTGATCAACCTGCGGCTTAATGTTTTCCCATTCATATTTCTGCACGCTGGCAATATCGATTTCGTTGTCGAAGTGACCAATATTGCAGACGATAGTCTGATTGCGCATCGCGGCCATGTGGTCATGGGTGATCACGTTGAAGTTGCCGGTCGTGGTGACAAATATATTCGCAACGGGTGCGGCTTCTTCCATCGTGACGACCCGGAAGCCTTCCATCGCGGCCTGCAGTGCACAGATAGGATCGATCTCTGTTACCCATACCGTTGCACCGAGTCCTTTCAGGGACTGTGCGCAGCCTTTGCCGACATCGCCGTAACCGGCGACCAGAGCAATCTTGCCTGCGATCATGACGTCGGTGGCGCGCTTAATGCCGTCTACCAGCGACTCACGACAGCCGTAGAGGTTGTCGAATTTTGACTTGGTCACTGAGTCGTTAACGTTAATGGCCGGGAAAGGCAGATCACCTGACTGCTGCATTTGATACAGACGCTGCACGCCGGTGGTGGTTTCTTCCGTCACGCCGCCGATCGCATCACGTCGTTCCGTATACCAGCCAGGCTGCGTCGCGAGACGTTTCTTGATGGCCTTGAAAAGCGCGATCTCTTCTTCGCTGCCGGGGTTGTCCAGAATGGAAGGGTCTTTCTCAGCTTTGGCGCCCAGGATAAGCAGCAAAGTAGCGTCGCCACCGTCATCCAGGATCCGGTTTGGTGCGCCGCCATCTGCCCATTCAAAGGCGCGGTGGGTATAGTCCCAGTACTCGTCCAGTGTTTCGCCCTTGTGCGCAAAAACCGGTACGCCGGTAGCAGCGATCGCTGCGGCTGCATGGTCTTGGGTGGAAAAAATATTACAGGAAACCCAGCGCACTTCGGCACCAAGGTCGACCAGGGCTTCGATCAGCACGGCCGTCTGGATGGTCATGTGCAGAGAACCCATGATGCGGGCGCCTTGCAATGGTT
>Ga0316187_10005687_pt1 | contig 10763 bp, 11 predicted proteins | sample CroRivburrow1_MG_FD_204927 | JGI IMG/M metagenome (GOLD analysis project Ga0316187, IMG submission 204927) | Coastal sediment microbial communities from Maine, United States - Cross River worm burrow 1 | ecosystem: Environmental > Aquatic > Marine > Coastal > Sediment | place: USA: Maine...
GCAGAAACATTGGAAGCAGCCCGTGAATATGTTGTAGCGATAAAAGGCCCGCTTACTACACCTGTCGGCGGTGGTATTCGCTCACTCAATGTTGCCTTGCGCCAGGATCTGGATCTTTATGTCTGCCTGCGTCCGGTTCGCTATTTTCAGGGTGTGCCGAGTCCATTAAAGCGTCCCGAAGATACAGACATGGTTATTTTCCGTGAAAATTCTGAGGATATCTATGCCGGTGTGGAATGGGAAGCCGGCAGTGATGAAGTTAAAAAGGTCATCGATTTTCTGCGCAACGATATGTCGGTGAGCAAGATTCGCTTCCCTGAGTCCTCCGGTATTGGTATCAAACCAATTTCGCAGGAAGGTACTGAGCGGCTGGTTCGCAGAGCATTACAGTACACCATAGATCAGGACCGCGACTCTCTCACTTTAGTGCACAAGGGTAATATTATGAAATTTACCGAAGGCGCTTTTAAAAACTGGGGTTATCAGCTGGCGAAAAAGGAATTTGGTGCCACCGAGATAGATGGTGGTCCCTGGTGCCGTATGACGAATCCAGCTAATGGAAAAGAAATCATCATCAAAGATGTGATCGCAGATGCATTTTTACAACAGATACTGTTGCGTCCAAAAGAGTATGATGTGATCGCTACGATGAATCTTAACGGTGATTACATTTCTGATGCGCTGGCTGCACAGGTTGGTGGTATTGGGCTCGCGCCAGGTGCCAACCTGTCCGATGATGTTGCCATTTTCGAAGCAACCCATGGCACTGCACCAAAATATGCCGGCAAGGATCAGGTGAATCCGAGTTCGTTGATTTTGTCCGCAGAGATGATGTTGCGCCACCTGGGGTGGAATGAAGCTGCTGACCTGGTGGTACAGGGGATCGAAGGCGCGATACAGGCCGGTACCGTTACCTATGATCTGGAGCGCTTGATGGATGGTGCAACAAAGGTCAGTTGTTCCGGTTTTGGCGATGCAATTATCGACAATATGTAGGGAAATAGGCTGTTGAGCTTGGAATATTGACGAATAGTCCTATATTACTAAACTAAGCAGTAAAGTGATCATTTATTGAGAAGAGTGTAGTTAAGACAGAATGACAGATACAGACCATAATTCTGGTGATGGACTAGCGGTTCAGGAAGCTAAGCCTGCACTCAAAAGGCCGGATATGTACAAGGTTTTACTGATCAATGATGATTATACGCCGATGGATTTTGTCATCATGCTACTGCAGAGTGTTTTCAGGAAGGATCATGAATCTGCGACGCAGATTATGCTGCACGTACATACAAAGGGCGTAGGTGTCTGCGGTGTATTCACGCGTGAAGTGGCTGAGACAAAAGTTCGCCAGGTGATGGATCTCTCGCAAAAAGGTGAGCATCCGCTACAATGTACAATGGAACCTGATAAATAGTATTTTGTTAATAAATCGATGGGTAAAGAACAATACAACGGATTCTGAAAAATGACGGGCGTTGAATATGCTATCTGCAGAACTTGAACAAACACTGAATGATGCGGTTAAAACTGCGCGTGCTCGAAATTTTGAGTTCATTACAGTAGAACATCTGCTGCTGGCTTTGCTTGAGGACGACAGCGCATCATCGGTGCTGCAGGCAGTAGGTTGCGATCAGAAAAAACTGCGTGCATCGCTGGAAGAGTTTATCGACACGACGTTGCCCGTGCTGTCGCCTGATAGTGAAGATGAGACTCAGCCAACGCTAGGTTTTCAGCGAGTGATTCAACGCGCAATTCTGCATGTTCAGGGATCAGGCAGGAAGGAAGTAAATGGTGCCAATGTGCTGGTAGCCATTTTTTCAGAAGCAGAATCCTTTGCGGTTTATTTTCTTGCACAGCAGGATATCGACCGGCTTGATGTCGTCAGTTATATCTCTCACGGAGTTACCCGGGATGACAACCTGGAATTTGAAGCCCTGCCGGGTGATGACGCTGAAGGGGGTGCTAGCGAAACGCGAAAGACTGCTCTTGAAACTTACACAGTAAATCTCAATGAAGAGGCCAGGGAAGGGCGCATTGACCCGATGATAGGCCGTGAATTCGAGATTGAACGCACGCTGCAGATACTTTGCCGGCGCCGAAAGAACAACCCATTATATGTCGGTGAAGCCGGGGTAGGTAAAACTGCCATGGCGGAAGGATTGGCCAGTCGCATTGTCGAAGGTTCAGTACCTGAAGTCATCGCCGACAATACAATTTACTCACTGGATCTTGGTGCCTTGCTGGCCGGGACCAAGTACCGCGGTGATTTTGAGAAAAGACTTAAAGCAGTTCTGAGTGAATTAAAAGATCAGGAAGGCAAAGCGATCCTGTTTATCGATGAAATACATACCATCATCGGCGCGGGTGCCGCATCAGGCGGTGCCATGGATGCTTCGAATCTGCTGAAACCGGTTCTCGGGACTGGACAGATTCGATTTATTGGTTCAACTACATACCAGGAATATCGAGGTATTTTCGAGAAGGACAGAGCACTTTCACGTCGTTTTCAGAAAATTGACGTGCCTGAGCCTTCAATTGACGAAACTATTGCTATCCTGAATGGTCTGAAATCAGTTTTTGAGAAGCACCACCAGGTGCGCTACACGCAAAAAGCCATCACCGGTGCAGTTGAACTCTCAAGTCGCTATATCAATGACCGACATCTTCCAGATAAAGCTATTGATGTGCTGGATGAAGCAGGTGCTCGCGTGCATTTACATCCGGTTGGTAAACGAAAAGAAAAAGTTGGTATTCATGAAATAGAGACGGTGGTTGCGAAAATGGCTCGCATCCCACCTAAGCAGGTTACCAGTTCTGACAAACGCACCCTGAATAATCTTGAGACAGATCTCAAGCGCGTGATTTTTGGCCAGGATGAAGCAATCACAGCCTTGTCATCGGCGATCAAGATGTCACGCTCCGGTCTTGGCCCTGAAGACCGTCCAGTTGCCAATTTTCTGTTTGCCGGGCCTACCGGTGTAGGTAAAACAGAAGTTACACGTCAGCTTGCCCATACGCTGGGTATTGAACTGATTCGTTACGACATGTCTGAATATATGGAACGCCATACGGTTTCAAGATTGATAGGCGCCCCTCCTGGTTATGTTGGTTTTGACCAGGGTGGATTACTGACTGAGGCGATCAACAAATCCCCACACGCTGTATTGCTGCTGGATGAGATCGAAAAAGCCCATCCTGATGTCTTCAATCTGCTGCTGCAGGTTATGGATCACGGTATGCTGACCGATAATAACGGCCGAAAGACAGACTTCCGCAATGTGATACTGGTCATGACCACCAATGCTGGTGCCGAACAGATGGCGCGAAATTCAATGGGCTTTACCGAGCAGAATCACAGCAGCGATGGCAGTGAAGCAATCAAGAAGCTATTTACCCCTGAGTTCCGCAACCGTCTCGATGCGATCATCAATTTCAGTGATCTTGATAAGTCGACAATTGTCCACGTGGTCGATAAGTTCATTCTCGAACTGGAAGGACAGCTGGCCGACAAGGGCGTTGTGATCAATATCGATGAAAGTGCCCGTATATGGCTGGCAGAACACGGTTATGATCCTGCCATGGGTGCAAGGCCAATGGCACGGGTGATTCAGGAGAACATTAAGAAGCCCCTTGCCGATGAGATACTTTTTGGCAGGCTGGTTAAGGGTGGTGAAGTGTCTGTCACTGAAAAAGACGGCAAGCTGGTGCTTGAGTTCGACAGTGATAATGAAAGTTAATAGAAGATGTGTTCGGTTTTTAGTTTTCTGTGGTAAGCCACTATTATTTTTGAAAACTGAAAACTGAAAACTGAAAACTGAAAACTGAAAACTGTTTATAAGCCTTCCGCTTTCTCCAGTGTGAACGTCATTTTATAATTAGGCCGCACATTTTCAAGTGTAACGGGAACGTAGTTTCGATCTACCGCAAGCCATAAACGCAATATCTTTTCCGGGTTGTTTTTGTCCTGGCGTTCAATGTGCAGGGCATTTATGTCTCCCCAGAGGCTGGCATGCTTCTCCTCGCCGATAACATTGAATTCATACTCTTTCATGCGTTTCCCGTCTACCAGTGAAATCTTGCCAGTTTCGCCTTTTACAGGAGGGTTTAGCATCCAGAAAAAAAGAAAGGATGCCGGATCCTGTACACCTGGTCTGATATCATAAACCCTGTCGTTGTTGAGTGAGACTTTTTTCTTATCCCAGTCAAAAGTGGCGATGCGTGCTTTTTCCGGTTTTTTGTCCGGTGCCTGGCGGTATCGAAGTGGATATGTCATCCCTTTATCCACCTTGAATTCACTTTCTTCCCGATAGGTGTCATTCATCAGGACAGCGGCAATACCTTTGGCATTGGTTTCTGATGTAACTCTATATACACCTGAACTTTCTGCTCTCAATTGCCTGTCCAATGTGCCAATATTCATGCCGGCAACATTCGCTCTGTATACCAGGTCCAGACTTTCTGGTAATTCTGCAGCCGTGAGGCCTGTGCTGAGGCAAAGGCTACTCAATAGAAATAATATCGATAGTTTATTTTTCATCAGTAAAAACCTGCTGTTTCGGTGAAATACGCCCGTCAAGAAATACTCTGCCATTCTCGATCGTCAATCTGCCCTGCGCAAACCAGTGTATAGCTCTGGGATAGATCAAATGTTCCTGCTTGAGAACTCTGCCGGAAAGACTATTGCTGCTATCCGTGCCAAGCACAGGCACATGGGCCTGTATGATAACTGGCCCACCATCAACTTCCGGGGTGACGAAATGAACCGTCGCCCCGGCTTCAGTGTCACCGTTATCTATCGCTCTTTGATGTGTATTGAGTCCGGGGTAAAGCGGTAGCAGTGACGGATGGATATTAATTAATCTGCCTGTGTAATGGTTAACAAATTCACTGGTAAGTATCCGCATAAAACCCGCCAGCGCTACAAGCTGCGGTTGATGGCTATCGATTTCGGCCATTAAAGCAGCATCATAGGCATTACGGTCCGGATAATCCCGGTGATTGACAACTTTTCCAGCTATATTGTTTCGGATGGCCCGTTGTAGACCATATGCCTCAGGATTGTTTGAAATTACAGCGCGGATTTCGATTACGGGTTCCAGTTTTGTTCTGGAATCGATAATTGCCTGTAAGTTGCTGCCACTGCCGGAAATAAGAACAACTATTGGAAATGGCTTATCCTCTGTCTGTACTGGCGGTTCAGATGATTCGGACACGCTCGCTTCCCGTCTCGGCCTTTTCTATGCGGCCTGCAAGCCAGACTTTTTCTCCCTGGGCTTCAAGGTTTTCGACTACCGCAGGGGCATCTTCAGCAGCTGCTACGAGCACCATGCCCATGCCACAGTTGAAAGTGTTCAGCATCTCGCCGTCTGCAATATTGCCGTTTTTCTGAATCCACTGGAAAACATCGGGGAAGTCCCAGGATGCGCGCTCAACAACGGCGACAAGTCCATCAGGGATAACTCGGCATATATTGCCTGATAATCCACCACCTGTGATGTGGGCGAGAGCGTGCAATTGTACTTGCTTCAGCAGGTTTAATACCGGTTTGACATAAATCCGTGTCGGTTCAAGTAATGCCCGGGCTAATGTTGTGTTGCCAAATTCCTGTTGTAGATCAGCATTTGAGACCTCAATAACCTTTCTAACCAGGGAGTAGCCATTTGAATGAGGTCCGGAGGAAGCAAGAGCAATAAGCACATCACCTTCACTTACTGACGAACCATCAATGATGTCGGGCTTTTCCACTACGCCGACACAGAACCCAGCAAGATCATAATCACCATCCGCATACATACCCGGCATTTCAGCTGTTTCTCCGCCAATCAGGGCTGCCCCCGCCAGTTTACAGCCGTCACCGATACCGCGAACAATACTGGTTGCTGTTTTGACGTCGAGTTTTCCGGTGGCAAAATAATCCAGGAAGAAAAGCGGTTCGGCTCCCTGGACGAGGATGTCATTCGCACACATGGCAACCAGGTCAATACCTATCGTGTCATGAATGCCGCTGTCGATAGCAAGTCTTAGCTTGGTACCAACACCATCGGTACCTGAAACAAGAACCGGTTCCTGGTAACCGGGCGGAATTTGAAACATAGCACCAAATCCGCCCAGATCATCCATGCAGCCCGGTCGCCGGGTAGATTTAGCAATGGGCTTAATTGCATCAACAAGCGATTCGCCGGCGTCAATATCAACACCGGCATCACGATAAGTAAGTCCAGAATTAGAATCAGCCACGGGTGGCTCCTGTAGAAAATCATGGTAAGGTTAAGGTCGGATTTTATCATGACCTACAGGAAGTCTGTCAGGTTTTTAAAATCAATATGCTATAGCATTTGATGTAAGAATTTTAGTTTCGATGAGGTGAGCTTGATTACTACGATCCCCAATATTATTACGATGTTTCGGATTGCAACTGTACCTGTTCTGATAATTTTGTTGCACGATTACCAGTATGGCTGGGCGTTTCTTGTGTTCCTGATTTCAGGTATATCTGATGGGCTGGACGGGTTTATCGCCAAGCGTTTCAATATGAGCAGCGAGCTTGGCGCAATTCTCGACCCGCTTGCAGATAAGGCATTGATATTCAGCAGCTATCTGATGCTGATGGTACTGGGGGATTTACCGTTCTGGCTGTTCCTGACAGTTATCTTCCGTGATGTTCTGATTCTGGTTGGCAGCCTGATCTATGTGGCCTTTAATGGCCAGGTCAAGATGGCACCTAGCTATTTGAGCAAGCTGAATACGTTTACCCAGATTTTTCTTGTTGTTGCTATTCTTGCACAGAAAACTTTTGGGCTGGATTTCCCTGTATTTACGCAGACTCTAATTTACGCAACTTTCATTACAACAGTGCTAAGCGGTGTGCATTATGCCTGGCTCTGGGTCGTGAAAGAGGAGATTGAGATGGTGGAAAGCGTGAACAACGATCGGAATATCTCCAATGACAGGTAAATCGCCCAGATGATATTTCAACAAGGCCAAATGGCACTGGATGTTTCGTTGCGGGACAGTGTTTCGTTTGACAGTTTTGTCGTTGGCCATAATAGAGAGCTTGTGCATCATTTAATCAAGGTGGCTGAAGGTAATGAGGCGCTGGCACCGCTATTTATCTGGGGTGAATCCGGTGGGGGTAAGAGCCATTTGCTGAATTCCTGTTTCAGGCATGCTGAAGAGAATGAGCAAAAGCCGATGTTCGTCTCACTGTCCGACCTTTCTGCTACTAAAGGCAGTGAGGAGATACTTACGAATGTAGATGAATACAATATTTATCTCATTGATGGGCTTGATCATATTGCGGGTTTGTCCGGGTGGGAAGATAAGTTATTTCAGCTCTGTAATGTTTCTCGTGACACCGGTAAGTCATTGATTATTTCAGCGATCAAGCCGCCGACCAGCCTCGGTATAGGCTTGCGAGACCTGGTAACGCGGCTGATGTCAGGCTTGACCTACCAGGTGCTGCCGTTGGGTGAGGATCAGAAAATCACTGCATTGCAGGAGCGTGCAAGTGATCGTGGTTTCGAGATTAATGAAGAGGCAGTGAAATATATTCTTAATCGCTATCGACGAGAGACAGGGAACCTGTTCAGAATACTGGATCAGATAGATCAGGCCACTCTTGAGCATAAGCGATTGATAACTATTCCCTTTTTGCGCTCGCTGGATCTGGAATGATTAAACGCAGAGGAAAGAGGAAAGGAAGTACAAAAAGCTAAATTGTTCTCTTTTTATCATTCAGCCTGGATATTTCTGGTTTAGGTTTCCTTTCCCCCTTTAATCTTTCCTCCTGATTCTTATTCCCGCCTTTTAGTGTTCCTGAGATAAATATATACACTCACTACAAACCCAAGAACAAGAAAAACTTCCGCCAGGCTAGAGGCGAGTAATCGGGGGTGATTGACGCCCGTTGCAATTTCTCCCCAGCTTATCATTACACCTTCTGTAAAGTAGGGCATGGCGATCAGGGCGGCGATTGAAAAGTAGATGCGCTTTTCATGTAGCATCCCGAACAAGGGGATCAGCAATGGCAGAGACTTGATCATTAGCCACATCCCAGCGGGTTTAATCGGCGCAAGCCATCCTTCCCAGAGTAAAGTTAGCACTATCAGTGCAATCCAGAACACCAGCGCGAAGGTGTAGGCGGTACGAGTTTTCATGATTGCAGAGAGAGCTTTCTGGCTACTGTTGCGACTCTTTTACCCAGTGCATGGCAGATTTTTTTTTCATCATCCGTGAAAGGCAGTTTGCTGTCCTGACCAGAGACATGGGTAGCACCGTATGGGGTGCCGCCAGTCTGCGTGGTATTGAGGCTTTCTTCTGTGTAGGGAATTCCGACCAGTAATGCCCCGTGGTGCATTAGCGGAACCAGCATGGAGAAAAGCGCTGTTTCCTGGCCGCCGTGAAAACTTGATGAAGAAGAGAATACAGCTGCTGGCTTGTTTACCAAAGCGCCAGTCAGCCATTGCGGCGTGGTCTGATCAAGATAATATTTTAGAGGTGCCGCCATGTTGCCGAAATACGCCGGGCTGCCAATAATTATCCCATCGCATTCTTCGAGATCAGAAGGGCTGGCATACGGTGGTCCGTTTTGCGGGATGCTGTCTTCCGTTGCTTCTGTGGTGGCTGACACGGCTGGAACGGTTCTTACCCGTGCTGAACAGCCTTCTATGGTTTCAACACCGTGACTGATGGCTTTCGCCAGGCTGGCTACTGATCCATGACGGCTGAAATAGAGAACCAGTATTTCAGTCATCAGTTAAAGAATATCCTGCACAGTCTCAGGGGGGCGTGCTAATACTGCTTTGCCATTATTGACTACGATTGGGCGTTCAATAAGGCTTGGACACTGAGCCATTGCCTCAATCAGCTCGTCATCAGTAAATGTCGGGTCATCCAGGCCCGCATCCTTGAACACTTTTTCGTGCTTTCTCATCAATTCACGCGGGCTCATGCCCAGCATAGAAAGCAACTCTTTTATGTCATTGGCATCTGGTGGGGAATCCATATATTTAACGACATCAGCCTCTATGCCATGCTCCTCCAGGTACTCCATAGCTGCGCGAGATTTGCTACAACGCGGATTGTGGTAAACGGTTACTGTCATGATCTCCTCCATCATTTTGAACGCCTCATTCTGCATAACACTGTATTGTGTGTCCAGTATTAACTGAAGCAGATTGTTAATGGGTAAATCAGGGACATTATTCAGGCGAAACTGATAGAATAATCAACTGTTTTGAAACAGGTGAAAGATATGAAAGTTTTGATTACAGGCGGTGCCGGATTTATTGGTGCTGCATTGGCTCATCGGTTACTGGATCGTGGTGATTCTGTCCATGCGATTGATACACTTAACGATTATTACGAAGTGTCTCTGAAAGAAGCCAGGTTGGAGCGATTGACCGGGAAGAAGGGGTTTAGTTTCGATAAAACAGATATATCAGATCGACCTGCGGTCAGAAAACTGTTCGAGACACACAAATTTGATGCGGTGATGAACCTCGCTGCGCAGGCTGGCGTTCGCTATTCGCTTGAGAACCCTGCAGCTTATGTCGATGCCAACCTGGTTGGCTTCGGTAATATCCTCGAGGGCTGTCGGCATTCGAAAGTTGGACACCTGGTTTTTGCCTCATCCAGTTCAGTCTATGGTTCCAATACAAAATTGCCGTATTCCGAGAATGATGCCGTTGACCACCAGGTTTCACTTTATGCCGCTAGCAAGAAGGCCAATGAACTAATGGCCCATACTTACGCGCACCTATACCGGTTGCCCTGTACCGGGCTGCGATTTTTTACTGTCTATGGGCCCTGGGGCCGACCGGATATGGCCTTTTTCAAATTCACCAAAGCAATGCTGAACGGAGAGAAAATTCCAGTATTCAATCACGGCAAAATGATTCGGGATTTCACTTATATCGATGATATTGTCGAAGGCATTATCAGGGTGATCGATAAACCGGCGGAACCGGATCCGGAATTCAGCCATGATGATCCAGTTCCATCCTCCAGTGATGCGCCATACCGGATTTACAACATCGGCAACGGTCGTGCAGTGGAATTGTTGCGCTATATCGAAGTACTGGAGGATGCACTGGGGGTAAAAGCTGATATGGATATGCTGCCAATGCAGGATGGTGACGTCAAGGCCACGACTGCTGACACTTCAGCACTGGAAAGGGACTTTGCTTACAAGCCTGGTATTACAGTAGAAGAGGGGCTGCGTGAGTTTGCCATCTGGTATAGAGAATATTACGGGATTAAAGAGTCGGTTTAGGTTTTACGTGTTAGGTGTTACGTAAATCATAAAACATAAAACGTAAAACAATTGTTAACATGAAAAATTGGTACCTCGTATACTCCAAGCCCCATAAAGAGCTGCTTGCCCGTGACAATCTTCTGCAGCAGGGCTATGAGGTGTATTTGCCGATGGCGAGAATCCGTCGCCGTCGCATGGGTAAGGGCGAAACGCGTATTGAGCCACTGTTTCCCCGCTATCTTTTTATTCGACTTAATACCCATACAGATAACTGGTCGCCTATTCGCTCAACACCGGGTGTCAGTAATCTTGTGAAATTTGGCATGTATCCATCTACCGTTCCTGATGCGCTTATCGAGCTGCTTTATGACAGGTGTGACGAGGAGGGAGTTGAGGATATCTCTGTGAGGGAATTCAAGAGTGGAGAATCTGTTAGAGTTATGGAAGGGCCAATGATGGGACTCGAGGGCGTGTTCCTGGCAAAAACCAGCAGTGACCGTGTGCT
>Ga0316187_10005688_pt1 | contig 10763 bp, 4 predicted proteins | sample CroRivburrow1_MG_FD_204927 | JGI IMG/M metagenome (GOLD analysis project Ga0316187, IMG submission 204927) | Coastal sediment microbial communities from Maine, United States - Cross River worm burrow 1 | ecosystem: Environmental > Aquatic > Marine > Coastal > Sediment | place: USA: Maine...
TGGGGTTCAGGCGGCGGCAGCAGAAATTACCGGTCAGAGTGAGGCCTTGTTTGCGGCGGCCGAAAACCTGAAACGGGTTCTTGTAGAAGGCCAGGATGGACGGGTTGTATCCAATGAACTGGCATATTTCCTGGGTGCTGTGGCGCTTTTCATCCTGTTATGGATGGCGTACGAAACCCTGGTTAGCCAGCGCCGCCGCAGTCAGCTGGTGGAAGCGGAGAACGCCAGTAACCAGGAGGCAATCATGCGTCTGCTGGATGAGATTGGTGATCTTGCTGAAGGTGACCTGACCGTGGCCACAACGGTTACCGAGGACTTTACCGGTGCAATTTCGGACTCTATTAACGTGACTGTTGAGTCGTTGCGTGGACTTGTCAAGACGATCAATGATACTTCATCGCAGCTGTCTGGCTCGGTGCAGGAAACCGAGCAGATAGCTAATCAGCTGTCGTCTGCAAGCAAGAAGCAATCAGAGGATATTGCAGTGGCGGGTTCGGCGATTATCGATATTACAGGATCAATGGAGAGAGTATCGGACGAAGCGAATGAATCCTCCAAGGTAGCCATGCGTTCGGTTGAAATCGCAAAGAAGGGCGGCGAAGCCGTGCAGCGGACCATGGATGGTATGGATACCATCCGTGAGCATATCCAGGAAACGTCAAAGCGTATTAAGCGCCTGGGAGAAAGCTCGCAGGAAATCGGTGATATCGTTGAGCTGATTAATGATATTGCAGAACAAACCAATATTCTGGCCCTGAATGCATCAATACAGGCAGCCATGGCCGGTGAGGCAGGCCGGGGTTTCGCTGTGGTTGCTGACGAGGTACAGCGTTTGGCTGAACGTTCGGCGAATGCTACCAAGCAGATTGAGGCACTCGTTAAAACGATTCAGGCAGACACGAATGAGGCTGTTATCTCCATGGAGAAAAGTACTGCAGGTGTGGTCAACGGGGCGCAGCTGGCTGAAGATGCAGGTGGTGCACTGGAGGAAATCGAGTCGGTGTCTAACCAGCTCGCCGGGCTGATTCAGACTATTTCCGGGGCTGCCAGCGAACAGGCACATGCTGCTACCAAGCTGGCAACCACGATGAATGGTATTCAGGAAGTGACCCTGCAGGCTACTTCAGGTACCGAGCAGACCGCACGTTCAATAGGGAACCTTGCCCGGTTGGCACAGGACCTGGACACTTCTGTTGCCGGCTTCAAGTTGCCGCAATAATTGTCTCTGGAGATCAATGCTTGGAGTCCCTCGGGGCAGGTCATTCAGGACGCCGGAGTTTTCCGCTAACGACATGAGCTGCCGTTTGAGGTGACCAGCAAGGAACAGTTATTATGGATGAAGCAATAGATTACAATGCACTGAGCTGGGTACGTCAGGAACTGAAAGAAACACTGAAGCTTGCCCGTGTGCAGCTGGAAGAATATGCGGCTGGTGCTGATAACAAAAAATTGCTGCAGAAATGTTCTGTGCAGCTGCATGAAGCACTCGGGCCGTTACAGATGGTGGGTATCAAGGGTGCGGTATTGCTTACCTCGGAAATGGAGGAGGTAATTGCAGACCTGCTGCAGGACGCAGTTGAAGAGAAAGAAACTGCGCTGGAACTGTTAATGCAGGCGTTTTTGCAGTTGCCTGATTACCTGTCCAGTATCCGTGCCGGACGCAAGGATAACCCTGCGGTTCTGTTACCGGTAATCAATAGCTTGCGCGCGACCCGTGGCGTACAGCCTCTGCAGGAAACAGCTGTATTTTGTCCCGATTTATCTGTTCGTGTGCCGGCAATGGTATTCGACGTGCGAGCCAAAAAGGAGCAGCAGGATATTCCGGCCATGGCACGTGCTGCACGCCTTCGCTTTCAGAGCGGCTTGCTGGCCTGGTATCGCGGCAGTGGCGGGGATGCCGGGCTGCAGACATTGATAGATGTGCTTGAGCAGCTGCAGAAAAGGGCCTTGAGTGAGCCAGTTGCACGTGTCTGGTGGGTCGGGGCCGGTGTCGCCGAAGCGTTGCTTAATGGTGAACTGGAAGAAACAACTGAAATCAAGCAGTTGTTTGGTCAACTCGACAGGCAGGTAAAGCGCCTGATGGATTCCGGAGAGAAGGTATTCTCCGATTTTCTTACCGATGACCTGGTGAAAAACCTGCTGTACCGGATTTCGCAATGTGCCTCGGCATCCAGTCGCATCGCCATGATCAAGTCTACCTACGGCCTGAAGGAAATGCCTGTCGATAAAGATATGGCAGAACAGACAGGCGAGGGGGTGCTGGTTTTCAATGATGACCTGTTGAAGACTGTCGCTGTAACTATTCGTACTGATATAGAAACTATCAAGGAGCAGCTGGATGCCTATACACGAAATGTTAGTGTTGATATACAGGAGCTGGCAGCGGTAGCAGACCGGTTGCACATACTGGGTAACACGCTGGATATGATCAGCAAGGAGTCACTGAGCAAGGAGGTGTTTGTACACGAGCTGCAGATGCGTGATTTACTGGCCGGTGGTGGTGGCGCTGCGCCCCTGGTTTTCTCTGCAATAGCTAATACGCTGGTTGCGGTTGAAGATGCGCTGGATGACCTGACTGCTAATGATGCCGAAAATGTAGTGCTCAATCAGGGTGTCGAGACGGTGTCCAGGGAAGTGATCGTCAGCATGTCCAGTGCTAAGGAGATTATAAACGAATTTCTGAAGAACCCCGAAAATCCGGATTCTCTGGAAACTGTCCCGGATATTCTTGAACAGATGAGTGGCGGTTTGCAGTTGATCAATGAAGACAGGGCAGCAGTTGTTACCCGAAAGGTCGGGCTTTTCGTGTCTCAGGAATTGATAAAAAGGCATAAAACACTTACGGCAGACCAGCTTGATACCCTTGCGGATGCAATGTGCAGTATCGAGTTTCATATTGAGGAAACTTGCGAGAACCGTGGTAATACGGGTACTGCTCTGGATATTGCAGAGCAGAGCATGAAGAAGCTCGGCTACCCGTGCCCTGTTGCAGAAAAGTCAACTCGCGAATACGTGCCGGTGTCCGGACAGGATCCGGTGCCGGCCGTGACAGCTGTTCCATCCGGGCAGTCTGCTGCAGAACCGGCTAAGACGGATCCCACGGGAGTGTTGGATAATTCTCCTGATATTGTTGCGATGCAGAATATTGCCGCTGATGTTGATGAAGAAATTTTGTCTATTTTCATTGAAGAGGCTGGCGAAGAACTGGTAAAACTGAAGGCGCTTGTACCCAGTTGGGTGAATTGCCCTGATTTGCAGGACTATCTTGTTGATGTACAACGCTCGTTTCATACCCTCAAAGGCAGTGGACGTATGGTAGGTGCGCTTGCTGTTGGCGAGTTTGCATGGGCGTTTGAAAGCCTTGTCAACAAGATAATTGAAGGTGTGGTGAAGCCGCATGATGATATCAGGGCCTTGCTCGCACGGGCACCGGACGTGCTTCACTGCTTGGTTGAGCAGGTCAAGGGGAAACCTCTCAATGCAGAGCTGGATATAAATCATATGGCGCACTGCGCGCTGGTATTCTGTGACCCTGAAGGCTTTCCGGAAATTGCGGCATCCGGGGAAGATGTAAATCCGGAAGTCCTCGTCGAGGAAACCGGTGACGCAATGCTCGCAGGTCAGCAGCAGGAATCGCTTGACCTGCCGGTCCTGTCTGCTGACGCAGATCCTGAAATTGTAGAGATCTTTCTGGAAGAGGCGACAGCAGAAATTACGAACCTTTCTGTTGCCATACCGGAATGGGTAAGCCAGCCTGGTAATGAAGAAGCGCTGGCAACAGTTCGCCGCAGTATGCACACCCTGAAGGGTAGCGGTCGCATGGCCGGTGCAATGCTGGTTGGCGAGTTCTCATGGTGTGTAGAGGACTTGTTGAATCGTGTGATTGAAGGGGTGGTCGAGGTAACGGACCAGGTGTTTGTGCTGCTGGGCCACGTTCCCGAGGCATTGTCCCAGCTGGTTGCGCAGGTGCAGGATGGTACGGCGCCCATGGTGGATATCAATACCATGATGCAGCGTGCATACACACTTGGCCGTGGAGAAGTTATTGAGACTGTTGCTGCAATTCCGGTCGACGCTGTCATTGAAGTGCCGAAGCCTGATAGTGAAGTCGCTTTCACGAGTGCAGTTGATGGTGTTGATGCAGTTGATGGTGTTGATGCAGTTGATGAAGTTGATGAAGTTGATGCAGATAATGCCACTGATGCGGAACTTATAGATATTTTCACGAATGAATGCCTGTGTCACCTGCAGGCCATTGATGAATACCTGTCGGCGGGCGACGGGCCACGTGCCGTGAGCGAATCCCTTTACCGTGCACTGCATACCCTGTCTGGCATCTCCGAATCTGCAGATGTTGTTTCAACGCACTGCTTGGCCGCTGATCTGAACGGCTACATTGACGAGGCTTTCCAGTCACAGCAGGTGCTGGGACAGGAGGCTCTGGAGGTGCTGCGTGACTGTGGCCGTGAACTCCGTCAGTTGATCGAAAAGTTGCCGGATCAGGAATTTGACGAGATATTGCAGGGTGTATTACGTGAGCGTATTGCCGCTCTGCCCAGGGGTGGCGTAGAACCAGGATCAGAACCAGAACCAGGCAGCACGAGCGGGGAAGATACTGGAGAACAGCAGTCCGTTGCAGTAATGGACGTGGAAACTGCAATGCCTGAAACCGTCGATGCTGATCCATATGCCGGCATGGACGAGGAACTTTACGATATATTTATTGAGGAAGCCTCCGAGATTATCGACACCAGTGAGTCGGTACTGCGTGCCTGGTCGGAAGATCGGGATAATCCCGAACACATGAAAGAGTTTCAACGTCATCTGCATACCCTGAAAGGGAGTGCACGCATGATGGATATCACGGAGATCGGTGACCTGGCGCACGTGCTTGAGTCGTTGATGACCAGTGTGGCAGATGGACTTGTCGCCAGTTCTGATGAATTGTTTACGCTGCTGGATGAATCGCATGACCGGCTCTCGGAAATGCTTGAAAATGTCAAATCCAGAAAACTCCCTGGAGGTGCAGTAAATCTGGAAATAGCGCTTAATAAGATGGCGCAGAAAGAGAAGGGTGACTCCGGGGACGCAGAACCAGAAACTGCTTTGGCAGCAGCAACGGTGGAGACGGTAACAGAAGAAATCACTGTGTTTCATGATACACATGAAGCCTCTGTAGAAACCGGACCGGTAGCTGACGGAACAACAATTCAGGAAGCCGATGTCGCTCCTGAGGCAGAATCTGTGGATCTGGCAGGTTCTGTGTCAGAGAGTGGCGCTGGAACTGCAGCTGCGTCCGTGCCGGAAATGGCTGAAGTAACAAGCCGTGAAAATGATGTCATTCTCGATGTGGATGTCGCAAATGCAACGGCTTCTGGGTTTTGGGATCCTTGTGATGCAACTGTCGAACCCGGGGGGGAAAAGGTAGTAGCATCTGCTGATTCCGCGATCGATCGCCAGACAGAAACCAGCCCTGAAGGTGAGTGCATTATTGAATCCGGTTCGCCTGAGGAACCGGATGCCGGAACTGTTGCAGCAGGAGTTATGCCGGTTGCTGTGGAGCCGGCAATTCACAAGGCAGCAGTCCTGCCCGCGACAGCAGAACGACGCAAGGTCACGCAGATTCGTAGTGAACAGGTCAGGGTACAGTCTGAATTGCTGGATGACATGGTGAACCATGCCGGTGAAATCAGTATTTACCGGACTCGCCTGGAGAATCAGGTCAGTGACTTCCGCTTCAATCTTACGGAACTGGATCAGACTATTTCCCGGTTGCGTGACCAGTTGCGCCAGCTCGAGATGGAGACTGAGGCGCAAATCCTGTTCCGCCATGAACAGGATGGCGGTGCAAATAACCAGGATTTTGATCCGCTGGAAATGGATCGCTACTCGAATCTGCAGCAAACCTCGCGTTCCCTGATCGAAAGTATCAGTGATTTGCGCAGTCTCCAGGCGTTAATGGAGAACACGACGCGTGAGGCGGAGACGCTGTTACTGCAACAGTCGCGGGTAAGTACTGACCTGCAGACAGGCTTAATGCATACCCGGATGATTCCGTTTGCCGGTCTTGGATCAAGGTTGAGACGTATTGTGCGGCAGTCTGCCCGACAGCTGGGGAAGAAGGTTGAGCTGGATCTGGTCGGTGCGGATGGAGAGATGGACCGCACGGTTATTGAACGGATTATTGCACCACTCGAGCACATGCTAAGAAACGCTGTTGCTCACGGAATCGAGACGCCGGCACGGCGGCAGGAGGCTGGCAAGCAGGAAACGGGTTCTATTTCGATTTCATTTGAACGTGAAGGTCCAGAAATAGTATTGCGTATTGAAGATGATGGTGCCGGTATCGACATCGAGGCAGTTCGTGGCCGTGCCGTGGAGCGCAGTCTGCTGCATCCAGATTCACAGCTGGCTGATATCGATATCATGCAGTTTATCCTGCAGACCGGATTCAGTACTGCTGCCGAAGTGACACAGATTTCAGGCCGTGGTGTTGGTATGGACGTCGTCAACAGCGAGGTCAAACAGCTGGGCGGTTCGCTGCATATCGAATCAACGGCCGGACTGGGTACGCTGTTCACGGTTCGCCTTCCCTACACACTGGCTATCAACCAGGTATTGCTGGTTACTGCAGGCGAGCAGACATTCTGTGTGCCGCTGGGCAGCGTCGAGGGTGTTTTGAGAATGAACCCGGAAGAGTTGATGCAATATTACAGTACGGAAGAGTGTATCTATGAATATGCGGGTAACGATTACCAGCTAAAGCATCTGGGAACTGTTCTGGAAACGGGTGAGATGGACCTGTGCAGGTCGCAGGGGCAGGTGCCGGTATTGCTGGTCCGTATTGGCGAGAAACGTATCGCCTACCAGGTGGAGTCACTGAAAGGTAACCGTGAAATCGTCATCAAGCCGATTGGTGCCCAGTTCAGTAAGGTAGACAGTGTGTCCGGTGCCACAATTCTGGGTGATGGCAGTGTAGTCATGATTCTGGATATGGCGGCAATCGCGCGTATCACTACCACTATGCAGCATGTAGACTTGCCGGCGAGAAAAATTACAGAGAATCGCCTGGTTGTGATGGTTGTGGATGATTCCATTACGGTGCGTAAAGTGACTACGAGGCTGCTTGAGCGTAATGGATTCAGGGTCTTGACCGCAAAAGACGGCGTCGATGCCATGGGACAACTGCAGGAAATGGTGCCGGATATGATGTTACTGGATATTGAAATGCCGCGTATGGACGGGTTCGAGCTGGCAACACACATGCGTAATGACGAGCGACTCAAGCACGTCCCGATAATCATGATTACCTCACGTACCGGTGACAAACACCGTGAACGGGCACGGCAAATCGGTGTGAATAATTATCTGGGCAAACCATACCAGGAGAACGATTTGCTGTATTCCATCCACCATATTATTGGTGTCGCTGATGCAGGGGCAGTCGCATGAGCAGAACGGCTACGCAAGAGGCAGGACAAATGAAAGCTATTCAGGACAAGGTTCGCAGTTTGTGGATCCCCTTGCGGGACATGAATCTGCTATTGCCGAATGTAGCTGTTGCAGAGATCGGCAGTTACCGTGCCCCGGAGGTACAAGCCGATATGCCGGAATGGTTTCTTGGTATGGTCAGGTGGCGCGAGCGTAGTATTCCGGTGATTTCGTTTGAGGCGGTGTGCGGTCTGAATGTGCCTTCGAATCCGGTGTTTTCACGGCTCATGGTCGTAAATTCCGTATCTCCGGACAGCCCGGTCGAGCACTACGCCATTGTTACTGCCGGTTTGCCTGGCCTGATCCAGTTTGGAGATGAAACAGCGGATGAGGTTGTCGAGCATGAGGGCGACAGCCTGAAGTGCGTTGTCCGCATTGGCAACGAAGAAGCGGTGATCCCTGATCTAGCGTATTTGCAGCATCTACTGGAGCAGCAACTGGACAAGGTAGCCTGATCACCTCACTACCCGTGAGAAATGCGGGTTAGCTGAAGTCTCCCCACAGGGTCTGTATTCCGGCCAGCGCAGCTAACGCGGCTGTCTCGGTACGCAGTATCCTAGGTCCGATGCGAACACCGGTAAAACCGGCAGCTCTCGCCAGGGTCTGTTCCTCCGGAGCCAGTCCGCCTTCCGGTCCTACAAGTATAGAGATCCCACCTGCCGGTTTTTTCAGGTCAGGCAGGCATGCTCCGGCGTCCGGTTGCAACATCAGACGCAGATCGCTGGCTGTTACGGAGTTGATGCGGGTTGCATAGTCTTCCGGCAGCGACAGCTGTGGCAGGACAGATCGACCGCTCTGTTCGCAGGCACTGGTAATCACGCCTTGCCAATGGCTGATGCGTTTTTCCAGTCGTTCCCTCTTCAGGCGTGTCTGGCTGCGCTGCATCCAGATCGGCTGGATAGTTTGCACACCCAGTTCCACTGCTTTCTGCAAAATAAAATCCATGCGGTCATTGCGGGCAATGCCCTGCAGCAGGGTGAGTTGCAATGGAGATTCCGGCATTGCAGCTACGGGTTCCCTGATATTCAGGGTGATCCCGGAACGTGTTATTTCAGCCAGTTGCGCCTGATGCTCGTGGCCTTGTCCATCAAATACCCGTAGTGGTGCACCGGCACGTAAACGCAGAACATGGGTAATATGGTGTGCAGACTGGCCAGTGATGGTCAGCTGTTTGTCTGTTACAAGGGCTTGCGGTATATATATGCGAGGTATGCGCAGGGTGTTGCCTCTTATGATGAGTGCAGTCCGAGATTTTTCCAGATGGCCAGCGCAGGTTCTGCGCGGTTGAGAGTGTAAAAATGCAGACCCGGTGAGCCTCCCTTGAGTAATTGTGCGCACATATTTGTCACTACCTCTTCACCAAAGGCTCGTATTGATGTCGTATCCTCACCATAGGCCTCCAGGCGTTTGCGTATCCAGCGAGGAATTTCCGCGCCACAGGCATCCGAGAAGCGTGCCAGCTGGTGATAGTTGGTGACAGGCATGATGCCGGGCACAATCGGGATGTCTATACCGGTTCTGCTGCAACGCTCTACAAAACGGAAGTAGGCATCCGGATTATAGAAATACTGTGTTATGGCGCTGTTTGCACCTGCATCTACCTTGCGCTTGAAATTGGCAAGATCCCTGTCCGGGCTGCTGGACTGCGGGTGATATTCCGGGTAGGAGGCAACCTCGATATGAAAATGATCACCGGTTTCTTCGCGTATGAAGGTGACCAGTTCGTTGGCATGGCGGAACTCGCCCGCCTCAACCATGCCTGAGGGCATGTCGCCGCGCAATGCGACCATGTGTGAGATGCCTGCTTGCCGATAGGCCGTCAGTGCCTCGCGTATATTCCCCCGTGTCGAACTGATGCAGGAGAGATGCGGTGCAGTTTCAATACCGGTGTTTTTCTGCAGATCAGTTACTGTCTCGAAGGTGTGGTCACGCGTAGAACCGCCGGCACCAAAGGTGACGGAAAAGAAGCGCGGCTGTAGCGCGGCCAGCATATTGCTGGTGGCAGCCAGCTTGGTAATGCCCTCCGGCGTCTTGGGCGGAAAGAATTCAAAGCTGAAGACCGGGCTTGTGTGCATCATGTTTGCAGATTTGTCTGGTAGCGTGGTCACCACAGGGGGCAGGCAGGTCAGGGAGAGTAGCCATCTTTATCCCTGCCCCCTTCGTGGTCATCCTGGTTCTAGTAGCGGTAGTAATCAGGCTTGTAAGGACCTTCGACCGGCACCTTGATGTAATCGGCCTGTTCCTGTGACAGCGGCGTCAGGAAGACACCTATTTTCTCGAGATGCAGGCGCGCTACCTTTTCGTCCAGATGCTTGGGCAGCACATACACCTTGTTTTCGTACTTGTCCGGGTGTTGCCACAGTTCGATTTGCGCAAGAACCTGATTGGTGAATGAGGCGGACATCACAAAGCTTGGATGGCCTGTTGCACATCCCAGATTCACCAGTCGGCCTTCAGCCAGTACGGTGATGCGTTTGCCGTCCGGGAAAATAACGTGATCAACCTGTGGCTTGATGTTTTCCCACTTGTACTTACGTAGACTCGCAATATCAATTTCGGAATCAAAATGCCCGATATTGCATACAATCGCCTCGTTCTTCATGGCTGTCATATGGGCATGGGTTATCACGTCAATGTTGCCTGTCGTGGTGACGAAAATATCACCCATGCTGCAGGCGTCATCCATATTCACAACGCGGTAACCTTCCATTGCCGCCTGCAGGGCGCAGATCGGATCGATTTCGGTTATCCACACGGAGGCACCCAGGCCTTTCAGTGATTGCGCGCATCCCTTGCCGACATCGCCGTAACCAAGAACCACGACAATTTTACCGGCAATCATCACGTCGGTTGCGCGCTTGATGCCGTCAACCAGGGATTCGCGGCAGCCATAGAGGTTGTCGAATTTGCTCTTGGTGACAGAATCATTGACGTTGAATGCCGGGATCCTGAGACTGCCTTCTGCCATCATTTCGTACAGACGATGGACGCCGGTCGTGGTTTCCTCCGACAGTCCTTTTACATCGTTTAGCAGTTCCGGGTACTTGTCATGCATGATCTGGGTAAGGTCGCCACCGTCATCCAGGATCATGTTCGGCCGCCAGCCATCGGGACCGAATATAGTCTGTTCAATGCACCACCAGGCCTCATCCTCGGTTTCGCCTTTCCACGCAAATACCGGGATGCCTGCTGCTGCCATGGCCGCAGCCGCCTGGTCCTGTGTGGAAAAGATATTACAGGATGACCAGCGTACTTCGGCACCGAGCGCGGTC
>Ga0316187_10005690_pt1 | contig 10761 bp, 12 predicted proteins | sample CroRivburrow1_MG_FD_204927 | JGI IMG/M metagenome (GOLD analysis project Ga0316187, IMG submission 204927) | Coastal sediment microbial communities from Maine, United States - Cross River worm burrow 1 | ecosystem: Environmental > Aquatic > Marine > Coastal > Sediment | place: USA: Maine...
TGGCGCGATCACCGCCTGGATGTGCGCTACCATCGGTCTGGTGCAGAACGACATCAAGCGTGTCATCGCCTATTCGACCTGTTCACAGCTGGGCTACATGTTCGTGGCCTGCGGCATATCGGCCTACCAGGTAGGTATCTTCCACCTGATGACGCACGCCTACTTCAAGGCGCTGCTGTTCCTTGGCGCTGGCTCAGTCATCCATGCCGTGATGGCCGAGCAGGATATCCGCAAGATGGGCCAATTGCGCAAATACATGCCTATCACTTATGTGACGATGTTGATTGGTGCTATCGCGCTTTCCGGCCTGCCGCCGTTTGCCGGCTTTTATTCCAAGGACCTGATCATTGAACTTACGTCCATGCGGCAGATGGGCTGGGTTAGCGAGGTCGCCTACTGGGCGGTACTGACCGGTGTGTTCATGACTGCTTTCTACACCTTCCGCATGTTCTTCCTGACATTCCACAATTCCGACCGCGTTCCGGCCGAGACCAAGAGCCATCTGCACGAATCGCCACTGGTGATCACTGCGCCGCTCATTCTTCTGGCGGTGGGCGCGGTGCTTTCTGGCTGGGTGGGCTTCCACATGCTGAACATGCCTGGTATGCACGATCCTGGTCTAGCGATGTATTTCGGCGACAGCATTTTTGTCCTAGATGCGCATAACCCGATCTATGCCTATGAGGACCTTGAACATGGTTCGGACCATGGTCTGGCTGTGATATGGCTGGAATTCGGTGCGCTGTTCCTGGCGCTTGCAGGCATTGCGTTGGCTACCATTATGTATCTGAAACAAACCGGCATGCCCGCCGCTCTCGCTGGCGCCTTTCCGCGCGTGCATGCCTTCCTGCTCGACAAGTGGCGCTGGGATGAGGCCTTCCAAAAGACGCTGGTCATGCCGGCCCGATGCCTGGGTTCATTCCTCTGGAAGAAGGGTGACCTGGGCGCCATTGATGGCGCGCTGATCCATGGCGGATTCGTTGGTACGGTCAAGCGGGGAGCGGCGCGTATGCGCGCCATGCAGACGGGCTTTGTTTACCACTATGCCTTTGCCATGGTCGCCGGCGTGTTCGGCCTGCTGACCTATCTGTTGCTGGGGTCTTAGGTCATGGAAATGCTGCATAACAATCTCGCCTTTCCCATCCTCAGCCTGAGCATCTTTCTGCCGCTGCTGGGAGCGCTGTACATCCTGCTGTTCGTACGCGGCGATGATGCGGCGCGCTGGTCGGCGCTGGCGATTTCGGTGGCTACCTTCGTTGTCACGCTGCCGTTGTGGCTGTACTTCGACACCTCGACGGCGCATATGCAGTTTGAGGAGAAGCACGTCTGGATCGAGGCTTTCAATATTTACTACCGCCTCGGCATCGATGGCATCTCCATGCCGTTTATTCTGCTGACTAGCTTCCTCACCGTGGTGTGCATCATTTCAGCCTGGGAATGCATCACCAAGCGCGTGAAGGAATACATGATCGCCTTCCTGGTGCTGGAAACGACATTGATTGGCGTGTTCGCGGCCATGGATATCGTGCTGTTCTACATCTTTTGGGAAGCGATGCTGCTGCCGATGTATCTCATCATCGGCGTGTGGGGCGGTGCCAACCGCGTCTATGCCACGATCAAATTCTTCCTCTACACCCTGGCCGGCTCCGTGCTCATGCTGGTGGCGCTACTGGCCATGTATTTCAAGGCCGGCCATACCTTCGACATGCAGGAATTGATGGCCTACGCCTTTGACTTCCGCTGGCAGTTCTGGATCTGGATCGCCTTCTTCTTCGCCTTCGCCGTCAAGGTGCCGATGTGGCCGGTGCACACCTGGCTGCCGGATGCGCATACCGAAGCGCCAACGGCAGGCTCGGTGATCCTGGCCGGCATCCTGTTGAAGATGGGCGGATATGGATTTCTGCGTTTCTCGCTGCCGATGTTGCCGGACGCTTCACAGTACTTCGTGCCGCTGATGGTTGTGCTCTCACTTATCGCCATTGTCTATATTTCCTTCGTGGCCATGATGCAGAAGGATCTCAAGCGCCTGATCGCCTATTCCTCCATCGCCCATATGGGGTTCGTTACCCTCGGCACCTTCATGTTCACGCAGCAAACGCTGGAAGGCGCGATGGTTAATATGATCAGTCATGGCGTGGTGGCGGGTGCGCTGTTCCTTTGCGTCGGCGTGATGTATGACCGCATGCATACGCGTGAAATAGCCGACTATGGTGGCGTGGCCAACGTCATGCCCATCTTCGCTGCCATCTTCCTGGCATTCGCCATGTCCAATGTGGCTCTGCCCGGCACCAGCGCCTTCATCGGTGAGATCATGGTGCTGCTAGGCACCTTTACGGTGAACAAGACCGTGGCCATTCTGGCGACGATAAGCGTCGTGCTGTCGGTGTGCTACACCTTGTGGATGTACAAGCGGGTGGTGATGGGCGATGCCGTCAAGGATACTGTCAAGTCCATGACGGATATGAACGTTCGTGAAATCGCTTATTTTATTCCGTTGATCCTACTGGTGCTGTGGATCGGTCTGTATCCGCTGCCGGTGCTGGATGTGATCCATGCCTCGGTCGAGCATTTGGCCGAACAAGCCACGAGCAGTAAACTGGATGCCGCTAGCATGCTGGCGCAGCAGGCCGCTGAGATGACAACTCACGCGGGCGGACATTAGGAGAGCATACGATGGCTGAAATCTCCTTTCCCTTCCCCTTCCCGAATATCTGGCCGCTGGTGCCGGAGATTATCGTCGCCTTGGCAGCCTGTGGCATCTTGCTGCTGGATGTGTTCACCCCGAGCGAGCGCCGGCATTGGAGCGGGTTCGCCGCCATTATCACCTGCCTGATCGCCGCGGTGGCCGGCCTGAGCGTGGCAGGGCCTTCGCCGGTCGAGGCCTTCTACGGTTTCTTCGTACTCGATCCGTTTGCCGTCTTCATGAAATTGCTCATTTATGCCGCCACCATTCTGGCCATCATCCTGTCATTTGATTATATGCGTGATGAGCAGAATATCGGTGAATATTACAGCCTGATGCTGTTCTGCATGCTCGGCATGATGCTGATGGTGTCGGCGAGCGATTTCATTACCATGTATCTAGGCATGGAACTCATGGCTCTGTGCACCTATGTGCTGGTCGCTTATCAGCGCGACGTTTTGCGTTCCAGTGAAGCAGCGCTGAAGTATTTCATCCTGGGCGCTCTCTCCTCCGGCATGCTGCTGTATGGCATCAGTTTCCTGTACGGCGTCACGGGCAGCACCGACTTTAGCGAGGTTGGCCAGGCGCTGGCAACTGCCGGGCCTGAAGCGCGTACGGCGATAGTGCTCGGCATGGTGTTCCTGCTAGCCGGCCTTGCCTTCAAGGTGTCCGCCGTGCCGTTCCATATGTGGACGCCCGATGCCTATGAAGGCGCGCCCACCTCGATCACCGCTTTCATGTCGGTGGCGCCCAAGGTGGCCGGTTTCGCAATTTTGATCCGCGTGATCGTCGACGTGATGCCGTCGCTGCAAACGGACTACATCATGATTTTCAGCTGGCTGGCCGTTCTCAGCATGGCAGTGGGCAACCTTGCCGCCATCGCCCAGCGCTCGATCAAACGCATGCTGGCCTATTCCACGATAGGCCATGTCGGCTTTGCTCTGCTGGGCCTGATCGCGGCCAGCGCAAGCGGCTATGCCGCCATGCTAGTGTATCTGTCCGTGTACCTGTTCATGAATATGGGCGCGTTCGCCATCGTCATTCTCATGCGCCGTGAAGGCATCCAGGGCGAGTTGCTGGATGATTTCGCCGGTCTCGCAAGCGCCCGGCCCGGCTATGCCCTGGCCATGGGTGTATTCATGTTTTCACTGGCAGGCATCCCGTTCATGGGCGGTTTCTGGGCCAAGTACGCGGTCTTCGCCGCCGCTATCGAGGCCGGGCATTTGTATATTGCCCTGATCGGCATCTTGTTCTCGGTGATCGGGGCGTTTTATTACCTGCGCGTGGTTAAATACATTTATTTCGACGAGGAGCGCGTAGCCTTCAATTTCGTCGAAAGCCTGCCCATGCAGGCTACGGTAGCGTTAGCCGCCCTCGTCGTGGTGGCGATAGGCATCTTCCCCGGTCCCCTGATGGATCTCTGCAAGGCGGCCTTGGGGGGCATTATCTGATCCGCGCTTAGCGCATACGGACCGAGCGAAACGCCTTATAACCCACATCCGGGCCCGCCAATCTGGTGGGCCTTTTTGTTGCCCATGCCCCAGGATATGCCACGTGTCTCTCTTTTCGTTTTTTTCCGCGCTTTCCCATGAATGGCACGAAGCTTGCTCCACGGTGAGCAATACTTTGAGGAGGCGAGACGATGTTACTAGAAGCGGATTTGAGAACAGCAAGGGAGGGCGAGCGGAATTTCATTCAGCACCCGGCCGGCATTCCTATCGAGGTATACCTTCAGGCCGATTCGGTCAGGGAGTCCGTTGCCATTCCGCCCGCAAGCGCAAAGGGCCTCAGGTTTAACACCAATGTGTTCCTGCAAAGCGGCATGGTAGTCAAGGTCGCTATTCCCGTGGTTGAGCCCAGCTTTGAGGCGTTGGCCTGGGTAGTTTGGTGCAGCAAGGCGGATAAGGGCTTCGACGTAGGCCTTATTTTTCTCGACGAGGCTGAATCAGTGCCCATCCAGATGGTTGAGCAGATTTGCTACATCAAGGATTACAAGAGCTCCGTACTGGAGAATGAAGGCAGAGTGCTGACCACCGAGGAAGCCGCCATGGAATGGATGCGCAATTATGCCGGGAAGTTTCCTTTGCTTGACGCCTCCACCTATTGCCACTGATTAAGCTTTTGCGAGCAGGGCCAAGGATGGCCTTCTTATCATATCTTACCGCACGGTCTGTTTCGTCAACGAATTGACGATCAGCGTTTCAGCTTGGTGAACTTGGAGCCTTCCAGCGTCAGGTTGTACATCAGGCCCTTGTTACCAAAAACAAAGCCAACGATCGGATCCTTCACGTTGGTCGAGTCAATAGATTCGCCAGCACCCCATTCAATCAACGCCACCGATCCATCGACGCCAGCCTCCCAACCCTCGCTGGAGCGGAATGCCTTGAGGGCGTTATCCTCCATAAAGACAAGGATCACGGTTTTCGCCTGCGCGCCCAGCTGGAAGCCGATGGAGGCGGCTGCCGTGGCATAGTAGTCCGCCGTCTTGCCGTCGATGCGCAGTGCGCCTTCGCCGTATTCGCCACCGATGACAAGTCCGGCCTTGATCACGCTTGGGAATACCAGCACACCACTGGCACTGCTAACGAAGTTCCTGGCCCCGCCGACCTCGTCATAAAAACGCTCAATAGCGGCATCGACCTTGATGTCGATCTCCTTGGCCGAACCGGCATAAGCAGGTGTTGGTGCCACGGTACTCGTCGCCGAAGTCATGGCAATCGCAGTTGCAAGCAACAATAAAGTTCGCTTAGGCATGGAAGACCTCCTACGCCTAATATAGACGATCCGCTGGGTGTTATGCGATGTCCTTGCCCTTGAGCCTCACGCGGCTCAGGGGCTGCCGGAGACAACGATCTGGATAACCGCCTACCATGACGGTAGCTGGAAGGCTTCATCGACGCCTTTCGTTTCTTGCCGATGTTGGCTGTGGCCTGCCTGTTCAGCTGGCGGATGAAGCCTCCAGTGCTCACCGCCTTTTCCACCAGCATGTTCCTGCATTCCTGTTTTGACTTTCCACGTCGCCGTCGCCACGTTCATCGGCATGTTGTCGTGGACATTTGCCGGATGGCGGCAGGAGACATGAATAGTTTGGAGGCGCTTCGTCAGTTCTTTATTCTGCTAGAATTGGATATCGGAGGTGCCAGTGATGCATGTGAACGCCTACAATTTCGGACAAATCGATATAGATGGGCGCGTGTATGAACACGATGTCATCATCACGCCGGATGGCGTTCAGGCCGACTGGTGGCGCAAGCAGGGCCACAATCTTTGTATCGAAGACCTGTCCGGGCTGATGGATCATCCGCCTAAGGTGTTGGTCATCGGCACGGGCTATGGCGGCTGCATGCGCGTGCCTGGCAAGACGATTGAGGAACTCGAGGCACGCGGCATCGAAACGCATATTGAAAACACGCGTGAAGCGGTGAACACCTATAACCGGCTGGCGCGGGAAGGCGTCCAAGGTCTCGCCGCCGGCCTGCATCTCACCTGCTAGGAGCCTGATGTTCCTTCAAGGTGTTTAGCCCGAAATGACAATCAACTGTGCCCTGCACCTTGCGAGCGTCCACCACTTATCGCCCGTGCTTTTTTGCGCTACCATGCGCTCAGGCAAGGAGATTTGATGCGGCGAAGTCTTTGGATAGGAATGGTGCTGATGTGCGTAACGCCTTTATGGCTGGCGCAGGCTGAAGAGAGCGTCGATGACGCCGCGGCGAGCATTATCGACGCGGTGGCGGGCAAGAATGACTTTCACGCCCATATGGCCCGCAAGCTTGCGGCCATTGCCATTCATGAAAGGCGCGACCGCGATCGCGACGGCGCGCGTGAGTTTCTCAATCTGGCCCGTCAACATGCGGATCAGGCACGGTCTGTTCAGGAAGAGCAGGAAGCGCCATGATGCGATTGTGGCCTTCTCTTGTGTGCGTCGCGGCGCTTTCCGCCTGCGGAACGGCAGCAGTCAATCTTGCCTATGAGCTCGATCTGGCCAAGAAGGCGATTGCCGACGCGCGTGAGGCCGATGCCGAGCGTTGCGCCCCGGAGCTGTTGGCCGAGGCGGAAAGCTCCGCCCTTTGGGCTGCCCACGAACTAGGCGAGGGATTTATTCATCCGAAGGTAACCCGCCCATTAATTGAACGGGCGCTCGCATCCGCCAAGGAAGCACAGCGGACGGCGGAGGAAAAATGTCCCAAGCTACCGCCGGTGGTGATACCGGAGCCGGTGGATATCGAATGGTCGGCCCCGCCGCCACCCCCGCCCGAGCCGGAAGTGATCCAGCTGGAGCCGCAAGAGATTATCGTGCTCGAGGGCGTGAACTTTGAAGTGAACAGCGCTGATCTGACGCCAAGTTCGGTGGATACCCTGGACAAGGTGGTCAACACCCTGACGCGTAGAACCGATATCAGGGTAGAGGTGTCGGCCCATACCGACAGCACGGGTGCGGATACCTACAACATGAAGCTGTCGAATCGCCGGGCGGCCAGCGCCTATCGTTACCTTGTCGATCATGGAGTTGATCCGGCGCAGCTGGAGGCGAAGGGGTATGGCGAGACACGCCCGATCGCCGATAATGGCACCAAGGCCGGACGCGCCGAGAACCGCCGCGTTGAGCTGCATGTCCTAAACGAGCAGTAGCGGGATTTGAACCCCTAATCCAGGTGGGGGCGCCTCTACCGCCCTTGGATCAGAAAACGTGCTTGCCACGGACGCTTAATATGAGTATAAATCGCGCCCTTTCCAATTTATGGAGATATTAAAGTGAAAGCTGGCATACACCCGGAATACAACGCCGCCAAGGTCACCTGCTCTTGCGGTAATACATTTGAGACGCGTTCGACGATTGGCGATATCCATGTGGAAATCTGCTCGTCTTGCCATCCGTTTTACACGGGCAAGCAGAAGATTGTCGATACCGAAGGCCGTGTTGAGCGTTTCTACAAGAAATACGGCAAGAATCAGGCCGCCAAGGCCGGATCCTGACAGAGGCGATAAATGTACGCAGTGATTGAGAGTGGCGGCAAACAGTACCGCGTGGAAGAGGGCGATGTTTTGCGCCTGGACAAGCTCGAGGCGGAGGTGGGAAAGAAGGTTTCCTTCGATCGCGTGCTGATGCTTGGCGAAGGCGAGGCTATCAAGCTGGCGGCCGATGCTGCCAAGGCCAACGTCACCGCTGAGGTTGTCGAGCAGGGCAAGGGCAAGAAAATCGTCGTCTTCAAGAAGCATCGGCGCAAGAATTACGTCAGGACCCAGGGCCATCGACAGGCATTTACGTCCGTGCGCATCATTAAGATCGGCGGAGCCAAGGCAGCTGCGGCCAAGCCGGCCGCCAAGGCTGCGGTAAAGGCGGAACCCGCCAAGGCGGCGGCGCCCAAGGCCGCGGCCGCGAAGAAAGCTGCTCCTAAGAAGGCGGCAGCGCCTAAGGCTGAAAAGAAGGAAGCCAAGGCGGCCAGCAAGCCCGCTAAGGCGGCTAGCAAGAAGGAGTAGACGATGGCGCATAAAAAAGCAGGCGGTTCCTCGCGTAATGGACGCGATTCCAATGCCAAGCGTTTGGGTGTGAAGAAATACGGCGGCGAGAAGGTCGCGGCAGGCAATATTCTCGTGCGTCAGCGCGGCACCAAGATTCATGCCGATGTCAACGTTGGCTGCGGCAGGGACTATACGCTGTTCGCCCTTGCCGATGGGCAGGTGGAATACTTTAAGCGCGCCGGGCGTACACGCGTTCGCATCGTCGCCTAACAGGCGCTTTCCCGTTGTTTCAGGCGCGCCCGCAAGGCGCGCCTTTTTTTATACTAGCGGCATGTCTGGCGAGTGGCGGAATGTGATGGATTCCATAGGGTTGCGCTTATGCGATTTATTGATGAGGTAAAGGTCGAGGTTCGGGCTGGGCATGGCGGTTCGGGTTGCGTTTCCTTCCGGCGTGAGAAGTATATTCCCAAGGGGGGGCCGAATGGCGGCGATGGCGGATGCGGCGGTGATGTCATTGCCGTGGCCACCAGTCATAAGCGCACGCTGATCGACCTGTATTACCGTAAACGCCTGATCGCCGCCAACGGTGGCGGTGGCATGGGCTCGGATCGTCATGGCAAGGACGGCGAGGATATCGTCATCGAGGTGCCGATAGGCACGGTGATCAAGGACGAAGAGGGCGAGGTGATCGCCGATCTCGACCATGAGGGCATGCGCTTCTGTCTGGCCAAGGGTGGACGTGGCGGCCTGGGCAACGCCCATTTTACCTCCTCGACCAATCAGGCGCCGCGCTACGCCCAGCCCGGTGAAGAGGGCGAAGGCTTCTGGCGTTTTCTGGAACTGAAGACGATGGCTGACGTCGGCCTGGTGGGCTTGCCCAACGCGGGAAAATCCACGCTGCTGGCGCGCATCTCCGCAGCCAGGCCCAAGATCGCCGATTACCCTTTTACCACCCTGGCACCGCAGCTTGGCGTTGTGCGCCTGGATGTGGATGATGGCTTTGTCGTCGCAGATATTCCCGGCCTGATTCGCGGTGCGCATGAGGGCCGCGGCCTGGGCGACCGCTTTTTGCGCCATATCGAGCGTACGCGGCTATTGCTGCATCTGGTCGATATCGCCACGCATGAGGGCAGGGGTTTGCTTGAGCAATTGCAAGAGATTGAGCATGAACTGGCGGGTTATGACGTAGATTTAACCACAAGGCCCCGTTTTGTCGTGCTGAACAAAGCCGATGCCGTGAGTGGAGAGGCTCTGGCGCGGCAGCTCGAAGAGGCCGGGCGGCAGGAGTTGCCGGTGTTTGCCATCTCGGCGGTTAGCGGTGCGGGGATAAAAGAATTATTGCACGCCGTCGGCGATTTTCTGGCCGGCATGGAGGAAGAGACATGATCCTTTCGCGTAGCGACCTGGCAGGCGTTCGCCGCGTTGTCATCAAGGTGGGCAGCAGCCTGCTAGCCGACGCGGATCATGGCGTGCGCCAGGATATGGTGAAATATCTGGCGGTGCAGACCAAGCTCTTGCGCCAGCGTAATATCGACGTGTGTCTTGTTTCTTCAGGCTCGGTGGCGCTTGGCCGCGTGCATCTCGGCTGGGTGGGTAAGCAGCTGTCGGTGCATGAGAAGCAGGCCGCCGCCGCGGTAGGTCAACCGATGCTGATGCATGCCTACGAGCTGGCGTTTGCCGCCAGCGGCATGAAGGCGGCGCAACTTCTGCTCACCAAGGATGACCTGCGCCATCGAAGGCGCTACCTCAATGCCAGCAACACCAGCCAAACCCTGTTTGACGCCGGCATTGTGCCCATCGTCAATGAGAACGACACTGTGGTGGTCGAGGAAATCAAGTTTGGCGACAACGACAACCTGAGCGCGCTGGTCAGCCTGCTGATCGATGCCGATCTGCTGGTGATGCTGACCGATGTCGATGGCCTGTATGATCACGATCCGAATGTCGATCCGAAGGCAAAACGGCGCTCACTGGTGGCGACGATCACGCCGGAAATTATGGCCATGGCGGGGGATTCGGCCGGAGCGTTCGGCACCGGCGGCATGGCCAGCAAGCTGCACGCCGCCCGCATCGCCGGCCGGGGAGCGGTTGCCACGGCCATCATCAACGGCCACGACGCTGATGCACTGCCCGGACTGCTGGCTGGCGGCGATGTCGGCACCCTGTTCGCCTGCGACGGGGACAGGCGCTCACGGCGCAAACACTGGATCGCCGACGTGCTCAAATCTCAGGGGCGAATATGGATTGACGCCGGCGCTCAGCAGGCGGTGGTGGGGCGTGGCGCCAGCCTGCTGCCGGTCGGCATGCTCAGGGTGGAAGGGGCGTTCGAAAAGGGTGAGTGCGTTGAACTGATCGGCTCTAGCGGGGTTATTGCCCGTGGCCTGAGCAACTATCATGCCGAGGAGTTGCGCAAGCTCGTGGGCGCGGAAGGAAGCGAGATCGAGGGGATTCTTGGCTACCGGGATTATGCCGCCGTGATCCATCGCGATCATCTGGTGCTGAGCGATGACGAAAGCGGCGCAGCAGGAAAGGAGTAAGCATATGTCAGCGGATGTCGGGAATATCATGCGGAAGATGGGCGAGCAGGCGCGGGAAGCGGCCCAGGTCATGCGGGCGGC
>Ga0316187_10005695_pt1 | contig 10758 bp, 11 predicted proteins | sample CroRivburrow1_MG_FD_204927 | JGI IMG/M metagenome (GOLD analysis project Ga0316187, IMG submission 204927) | Coastal sediment microbial communities from Maine, United States - Cross River worm burrow 1 | ecosystem: Environmental > Aquatic > Marine > Coastal > Sediment | place: USA: Maine...
CTGAAGCAGGCTGGTTTTAATACTGCGGTAGGTGACGAAGGCGGTTTTGCACCGGACTTGCCGTCGAATACCGCAGCGCTTGAAACCATACTCGTCGCCATTGAGAAAGTGGGTTTTAAGCCGGGCAAGGATATATACCTCGGGCTTGATGTGGCCAGTTCCGAGTTTTATGAGAACGGTGTCTATAGTCTGGAATCTGAAGGCAAGCAGTTTGATTCATCTGCTTTTGCCGATTATCTGGCCGGGATAGTCGATGCATTTCCGGTTATTTCAATCGAAGACGGCATGGATGAAAGCGACTGGGTCGGATGGGAAGTGCTTTCCCGAAAACTGGGTGAGAAAATTCAGTTGGTCGGTGATGATTTGTTTGTGACCAATACAACCATCCTTGCTGAGGGCATCGAAAAGAAAATCGCGAATTCGATTCTGATTAAGCCCAACCAGATCGGAACGCTTACGGAAACACTGAACGCAATTGATATGGCGGTTAAGGCTGGTTACTCGGCTGTCGTATCACACCGTTCGGGGGAAACTGAAGACGCTACGATTGCTGATATAGCCGTTGGTACTGCAGCAACTCAGATCAAAACAGGTTCATTGTGCCGATCCGATCGCATGGCAAAATACAATCAGTTGCTGCGCATAGAAGAAATTCTGGGTTCTGATGCACACTACGCAGGCCGTGCTGCTTTTCCCGTCAGGATTGCGTAGCTCAGCGGCTGAGCGTGCGGGCTGATGGCAACTCGATCACTCACCCTGAAGCTATCCGTCCTCGGGTTGGCGGCTTTGCTGTTGCTGCTTCAAGGGCGCCTGTGGTTCTCCGACGAGGGTTGGACAGAGGTCGTCAGGCTGCGTTCTAGCGTGGCTGAACAGCAGGCTGAGATTGAGCGCCTGCAGGAACGCAATGCTCGCCTGAAGGCTGAAGTAAACGATCTGAAAGAAGGGTTTGCTGCACTTGAGGAGCGCGCGCGTTCTGATCTTGGCATGGTAGGCCCGGAAGAAAGTTTCTACCTGCTTGTCCCCGCCGAAGACACGAGCACGTCATCGGATTAACGCAAATCTTCTGTTGATACTCTCAGCAATCGGTTACCGGACCAATCCGCAAAGATGTCAGAACTGGCAGAAGAATTAGAGCGGCTGAGGGTTTACGCCGATCCATCGGGGCTACCTTATACCGGAGCCGGTCCGTTGGGTACTGGCGATATGCGCAGTACTCCGGAAGATTTCTGCGTAGTGGAGCATAGTGGCCTGACGGCGACAGGGGTGGGCGAGCACCTGCTCCTTCGTGTTAAAAAAACGGGTCAGAATACCCGCTGGGTAGCGAAAAGACTGGCCGAACTTGCGGGGATTCCATACCGCGCAGTTAGCTACGCTGGTATGAAGGATCGGCACGCCGTTACCGAGCAGTGGTTTGGTATTCATTTGCCAGGTCGCATCCAGCCGGTTTTTGAAGTGCCTGAAGGTGAGGGCATCGAGATCCTTGAGGCTGTCTGGCATGATCGAAAGCTGCGGCCAGGGCAGCTAAGCTACAACGAGTTTCGACTGTTGCTGCGCAATTGTGATGTTAACGATCTGGAAAAACTGGACTCCGGGTTGCGGGCGATAGGTGTGGCCGGCGTACCCAATTATTTTGGCGCACAGCGCTTCGGCCACCAGCAGGGCAATCTGTTTATTCTCCGTGATATTAAATCGTTGGCGAGCATCGGTCGGGAGCAACGGGCATTTGCTTTGTCTGCCTTGCGTGGTGCTTTGTTTAATGGGTATCTAGCGGAGCGTGTCATGGACGGCACCTGGTCCGATGGTCTGGCGGGTGATGTTGAAATTTCCGATCGTCCGCGCGGGGTCGCTGAACATGACGAGTCAGTTTTTACAGCAGAGCGTTTGCCGGCTGGTTTGATGTGGGGTAAGCAGTGCCAGGCTGCGCGCGATGAGGCTGCATTATGCGAGCGCGCATTTTATGGTCAGTTTCCGTTGGTTACGCAGCTGCTTGAGCAGGCAGGCAGCCGCGCCTCCCGTCGAGTCCTGCGCGCTCGTGTTGGAAACCTGTCGTGGCATTTGGGCGGGGACGAGTTGGAGCTAAATTTTGCGCTGGGACCCGGCAGTTACGCGACGATGGTACTGCGCGAATGCCTGAGAATTAATGATAAAAGTGCTTCCGGCTGACGTTGTCAGGAGCCAATATAGTGAGCAGGTGAATTTCTTATGCTAAATATTTCGGAACATGGAGCGGTCGCTGAGATTTGCATGGACCGACCTCCGGTCAATGCTATGAATCTGGAGTTCATCGATGCCCTTAATCAAGCGCACGCCGGGCTTTGTGCGGATGGCGCCAAAGCTGTTGTTATCTCAGGTCGAGCAGGATTGTTCAGCGCGGGTCTGGATGTGCCTGAATTGCTGGGCCAAAGCCGCGACCAGGTCGTCGGGTTCTGGGAAAGCTTTTTTAGTTTGATGAACGGATTGGCCACCAGTCCGGTTCCAGTTGTAGCTGCAATCACTGGCCATGCGCCTGCTGGCGGAGCCGTGCTTACCTTGCATTGTGATTACAGAATTGCTGCTCGCGGTGATTTTCTTATTGGTTTGAATGAAGTGCGTGTGGGATTGCCTGTACCGCCCAATATTCTGTTTATGCTTGAAACGATCGTTGGCGCGCGGCAGGCAATGCTGCTCGCAGCATCCGGCGCTATGCTTTCACCAGAGAAGGCGTTCGAGCTTGGTTTCGTCGATGAATTGGCTGAACAGGATGCGGTGGTGGCGTCAGCTGTTAACTGGGCTGAACAGATGCTGATGCTTCCACCTGCGGCCATGAATACGACCCGGCTAGCCGCCAAAGCGAACGTGATCGAACGGGCCCGAAGTAACGAGGACTATGCCGAGGTGGCGGCTGACTATTGGTTTAGTAGTGAGACACAGTCGATGATGCGCAAACTGGTCGACGATTTAGGGCGCAAATAGAATTGTGATTTATTTTGCTACTCTGTTTTTAGCAGCACATAAACAGCGCCTGTGCCCCCGTCGCTTTCCGGTGTAGAGCAATATGCCAGGACTTCATCCCATTGCCGCAGCCAGTTATCGACGCCTGCTTTCAGGACCGGCCCGCGCTCGCCGGAGCCAAGACCCTTCCCATGTACGATCCTGACGCAGTTCAATCGCTTGCGCGAGCAGTAACCAATAAAGTTGCGCAATGCGCTGAGCGCTTCGCTGCTGGTCATGCCGTGGAGATCTATTTCCTCGGTTACCGTATATTTCCCACGTCGCAATTCACGCATTGTTTTGCGGCTGACTGAACCGCGTTGAAAATTCAGTTTCTCGCCGGGTGTCGTCGATGTTGGGGCATATTGCTCTATACCCGAAGTGTTTGCCGCCAAGTGCTTTTGCTGTTGAGCGTGGCGCGGGGCGATCGAAGTTCGGGGTTTGCTTTGGTCGCGCTCGCGCTGCTTAATGGGCTGAGCATCGCCTACCGCGGAACGGAATAGCGTGTTGCCCTGCGAATTGCTATGTTTGCTGTCTTTTGTGCCCATTAGAGTCCGATGAAAATACTGTTAAGCAACGATGATGGTTACCTTGCTGAAGGTCTGGCCGCCCTGGCGAGCGCGGTTGGTGAAATGGCAGATGTCGTCATTGTAGCGCCGGACCGCAATCAAAGTGGCGCTAGCCATTCGCTTACGCTGGATATGCCGCTGCGTGTAGCTAAAACTTCCGAAGGCATTTACTTTGTCAGCGGTACACCCACTGATTGCGTGCATCTCGCTATAACGGGGTTGCTTGAACAGGATCCCGATATGGTCGTTGCTGGAATTAATCATGGTTCCAATCTAGGGGATGACGTGTTGTATTCGGGTACTGTAGCCGCCGCTATTGAAGGGCGGTTTCTGGGTCTACCCGCTATCGCGGTGTCGCTTACGGGCGATGATCCGAAACATTTTGCAACGGCGGCCAAGGCCGTGTGTAGCCTGATTGAGCGATTAAAAAATCATCCTTTGCCCGCTGATACGATTCTTAATGTCAATGTACCGGATGTGCCCTACAGTGAATTGTGCGGTTACCAGGCCACTCGACTGGGTTTCAGGCACCGCGCTGAGGCGATGGTGAAGGCTCAGGACCCTAAGGGGCACCCGATTTACTGGGTAGGTCCAGCCGGCAGCAGCCAGGATGCTGGTCCGGGTACAGATTTTCATGCGATAGAAGAACGGTATGTATCGGTAACCCCTTTGCAGGTCGACCTGACTCGCTATGATGCAATCGAAACCCTTGGCCAGTGGTTGCAACACTGATGACACCGCGGCGCAGTGTGCAGGGTATCGGTATGACCTCGGCGCGCACCCGGGACCGTCTCGTGCAGCGATTGCAGACCGAAGGTATTAATCAGCCGGAAATACTGGAACGCATTCGCAATGTGCCACGGCACCTGTTCGTTGATGAAGCCCTGTCCAGTCGCTCCTATGAAGACAGCGCCTTGCCTATAGGTCTGGGTCAGACTATTTCGCAACCTTATGTCGTCGCATTAATGACCCAGGCGTTGCTGGAGCAGGACGGCAAACTGCGGCGTTTGCCGAAGGTTCTGGAAATAGGCACGGGTTGCGGGTATCAGACAGCCGTACTTGCGCCGTTCGTCCGGCAGTTGTTTACAATCGAACGTATAAGGCCGCTGCTGCAGGCAACCAAAGAGCGTTTGAATGAGTTGGGCGTTGATAATATCCGGTATCGACATGACGATGGATTTCGCGGGTGGCCGGGGCAGGCACCTTTCGACGGGATTGTCGTGACCGCGGCTCCCGATGCTGTCCCCGAGAAATTACTTGAGCAGCTTGCCGTTGGTGGCAGGCTGGTCCTGCCGGTTGGCCCCAATGGGGGCGCACAAAAGTTATTGCGGATAACGCGAACCGGGTCTGGATTTGAGCGCGAGAATCTCGGTAGTGTCTCATTTGTCCCCATGCTTGAAGGCAAAGATAAAGGCACGTCCTGAATGAAGATTTTTTCACCCTTATTCGAATTGGTGCTGCGCTGGTCCAGGCATCCCAAAGCACCCTGGTATCTTGGTGGTCTTAGCTTTGCGGAATCATCGTTTTTCCCCATTCCCCCCGATGTAATGCTGATGCCAATGGTCGTTGCGCAACCCCGGAGCGCCTGGAGGCTTGCCGGTATTACAACCATCTGTTCGGTATTGGGCGGTATGGCCGGCTTCGCCATTGGCTATTTCGCGATTGAGCTTATCGAACCCTGGCTGGTGGACCTGGGGTACTGGGACGCATATGAGCATTCCCAGGCATGGTTTATAAAGTGGGGTTTCTGGGCGGTGCTTGCGGCAGGTTTTTCACCGATTCCGTACAAAATTTTTACCATAGCGGCGGGTGCCATGGGGATGCCGTTCGCACCTTTTGTTTTGGCATCGTTGGTCGGTCGTGCATCCCGCTTCTTCCTGGTGGCCGGGTTGCTGTACTGGGGTGGTGAGCAGGTCGAGCATACGCTGCGCCGCTATATCGACATTCTGGGCTGGTTATTTGTAGGTCTTTTAGTAGTTGTCTATTTGCTGTTTATGCGTTGAAAGCCCGCCTTGAGAATACTATCGTTTTGCCTTGCTCTGTTTGTTACTACTCTGTTGCTCGCTTCGTGCAGCAGCAACGCGCTTCGCTGGACTCCTGAGTACCATACGGTCCGCTCCGGAGAGACTCTCTATTCAATAGCTCACAATTACGGCCTCGATTACCGGCAGCTGTCTGAATGGAACGGTTTGGGAGATGGCAGCGTTATTCGGGACGGCCAGCGCTTGCGACTTAACCCGTCCGGTAGCAATGCGACCGGCACCAGTGCTGGAAAAGCTGCTTCCCGTGCACCGAGTTCCAGCGCTATGCCGCCCCCTGCCTGGCGCTGGCCTGCGTCAGGCAATGTATATCTGCGTTTTGGTGCCTCGCAAAAAACAGAATCGGGCATACGGATAACAGGGGTGAGTGGGCAATCAGTAAACGCGGCAGCTGCGGGCGAGGTCGTGTATGCCGGCAGCGGACTTGCAAGTTACGGCAACCTGCTAATCATTAAACACAATGACACGTGGCTAAGCGCCTACGGGTTCAATTCAGTTTTACTGGTGAGCGAAGGGCAAAAGGTCGTTGCGGGGCAAGGCATTGCGCGCATGGGGGAGGACGCATCGGGCCGCCCGGTGCTGCATTTTGAAATTCGTCGTGATGGGCAACCGGTAGACCCTTTACGCTACTTGCCGGCGCCTTAACTGCGTTTTCTGCAGTCCATACTGGAACGCTTGTGCTGCAATAGTCCGGCCAGAAACCCAAACCAGTGTTCATTAGGTCGCTGTCATTCAATCAGTAAGGTCGCGACTACCGAACGAAACTCGCCGATGAGCACGTTGAACGTTCGGCACGCCGCACCGGTTTCCATGACTTCGATAGCCGTACCGGAACGCATAATTTCGGTAAGCAATGTGATGCTGGGGAATTGCTGTCGACGACCTGTGCCGAGCAGGATGATCTCTGGCTTTTGTTCGAGGGCTGGCGCGAAATCCGTTATGCTCAGCTGCTCGATTGCCGGAGGAGCCCAGTCGGGAATGATCCTGTCCTGGGAAATAATGGCATTAGTGCGAATAATGTCATCGCCGATTGTGATTTCGCCCGGGCTGTATGATCGAATAACGTTGCCGCGGGCTGAATCCGCTGTGAATTTCATCTTTGTATATCCTGTGGTCAGCTTCTAAGCATGGCACGCTGCCATGTTTATGCACAACAATAGTTCCGGGTTATTGATCTGCTATGAAGAGATTTCGATGAACGAGCGACGTGAGATAGTGCGGCGTCCTGTGAAAGAGGACCTTGAAGAGGGTCTTCCGGTGCAATTGCACCCGGTGTTGAGAAGGATATATGCGGCGCGAGGTGTTGATTCCGGCTGTCTCGAGACTCCTTTGTCAGCCATGCTGCCGGTCAGCCTGCTCAGCGGCACGGCTGAGGCGGCCCAACGACTTTGGCAGGCCCATGCGGCCGGGCAGAAGGTCATGGTGGTCGGCGATTTCGATGCCGATGGCGCAACGGCCACAGCGCTCATGATCAGTTGCTTACGCGCTTATGGTTTTGCCGAACCATGCTATCTCGTGCCCGACCGAGAGAAGTTTGGCTACGGCTTATCGGAGGGCATTGTTGAAAAAGCCGCAACCATGTCACCGGATCTGATTGTGACCGTGGACAATGGCATTAGCAGCCATGCTGGCGTCCTTGCCGCCCGCAGACATGGTATAGATGTGATCATTACCGATCATCACCTGCCCGGCGAAACACTACCTCCGGCGCAGGTTATCGTGAACCCTAACGCGCCTGGTAACGAATTTCCAAGCAAGTGCCTGGCCGGTGTCGGCGTGGCTTTCTACGTGATGGCCGCGTTGGGGCAGCGGTTGGCCGCAGAAGGCGTCATTGAGGCGGGTGAGGCACGTTCGGTTTGCGCGGCATGCCTTGATCTTGTGGCTTTGGGCACGGTGGCGGATCTGGTGCCGCTTGATTTTAATAACCGGGTACTTGTTGCACAGGGGCTTAAACGGATTCGCACGGGCGGCAGCAGGCCTGGTTTAGCGGCCTTATTTCAGGCAGCCCGTCGAAATATAGCGGATGCAGTCGCATCTGATCTCGGCTTCTCTATAGCGCCGCGTCTAAATGCCGCGGGGCGGCTTGATGACATGTCTGTGGGTATTGATTGCCTTCTGGCTGTTTCCGTGGAACACGCACAGCAGCGTGCGGCGCAGCTTGGACAGCTCAACGATCAGCGGCGTGAATTGCAAAAAAAGATGCAAGAGGATGCCGAAGCGCATCTCGACGGACTGCTACGTATAACCGAGAATCATGCCGGTCACGCGTTATGCCTGTTCGATCCGAGTTGGCACCCGGGCGTGGTTGGGCTGGTTGCGACGCGCATCAAGGATCGTATCAACCGTCCCGTGATCGCGTTCGCCGCAGGTTCAGAGGATGGCAGCCTGAAGGGGTCCGGACGCTCCGTTGCGGGTGTGCACATTCGCGATATTCTGGCCGCGATTGACGCGCGCCACCCGGATTTGATCTCGCGGTTTGGCGGGCATGCGATGGCAGCCGGCCTGAGTCTGGCCCCAGACCTACTTGAGGCCTTCACAAAGGCTTTTGTAGAGGAAGTGGAGCGGCATGCAGAGCATATAGATGACTCGAACCAGATCTGGAGTGACGGCGACCTGCCGCATCAGGAAATAGGCCTGGAACTTGCGGAGCAGTTGCGGTGCGCTGGCCCATGGGGGCAGGGTTTCCCGGAGCCTTTATTTGACGGGCATTTTGAAATTCTGGGCCAGCGTATCGTTGGAGAAAACCACCTTAAGCTGGAGCTGCAGCCGATTGGTTCATCACGGTCCGTGAGCGCTATTGCGTTTAATCATCCTGACTTATTGCCACTCGATAGAACGAGCGAATGTATTGCTGTCTATAAACTCGATGTGAATGAATTTCGGCAGGTGCGCAAACATCAATTGGTTGTGGAACATATTGAATGCGTCTAGCATTACGCAGCTTTGCACCTGTCAGGTGTATGTCGGGACGGAACCTTACGTGGAACTAAATCAGCTTCAGAATGTTATCGATGATCTTCGTGAGCGCAATGTTGCGCTTAGGGGGTACCTTTGACTTCGATAACCAACTCGACCAACTGAATCAGATACGCCAGGACCTGGAAGACCCGGAGATCTGGAATGACCCGAAGAAGGCGGAAGCACTGGGTCGCGAGCGCTCCCGGCTGGAGGCGGTTTTGTTGCCCATAGGCGAAATTAGTCATGGGCTTGACGATGCGGAAGGCCTGCTTGAACTCGCACAGGAAGAGGACGATGCGGACACCCAGATGGAAATTGCGGCTGATCTGGAGCGGATGTCTGCGGTAGTAGAGAAGCTTGAGTTCCAGCGCATGTTTAGCGGCCGGACTGATGCGTCTAATGCGTTCGTTGATATACAGTCCGGAGCAGGCGGCACCGAGGCTCAGGATTGGGCAGAAATGCTATTACGCATGTATCTGCGCTGGTGCGAGGCGAATGGGTTCGGGGCCGAACTGATCGAGGTTTCGGCAGGCGACGTCGCAGGTATCAAAAGTGCCGCCTTGCATGTTAAAGGCGAATACGCCTATGGATGGCTGCGCACGGAGTCGGGGGTGCATCGCCTGGTCCGAAAATCGCCCTTCGATTCGGGCAACCGCAGGCATACGTCCTTTGCATCCGTATTCGTCTCACCTGAGGTTGATGATGATATTGAGATTGAGATCAATCCGTCAGATTTACGGGTTGACGTCTACAGGGCCAGTGGTGCGGGTGGTCAGCATGTTAACAAGACGGAGTCGGCCGTCCGCATCACTCATGAGCCTACAGGTATCGTCGTGCAATGCCAGAGCGATCGATCGCAGCACAAGAATCGGGCGACAGCAATGAAGCAGCTTAAAGCCAGGTTATATGAGCACGAAGAACAAAAGCGCAAGGCCGAAGCGAGAGTAGAGGAAGACGCCAAGGCCGATGTGGGCTGGGGTAGTCAGATACGTTCCTACGTGCTTGACCAGTCGCGCGTAAAAGATTTGCGTACAAATATCGAATCCGGTGACCCGGACTCGGTATTAAACGGCGGGCTCAATAAGTTTATAGAAGCAAGTTTAAAGCAAGGTGTCTGAACTAAAGGGCGCTAACAGGATTTACTCATGACCGACAAAGATATAAGCGAAAACAAGCTGATCACGGAACGACGCAATAAGTTGCGTGAGTTGCGTAGCCAGGGTTTCGAATTCCCAAACAACTATCGGCGCACGGCGTTGGCCGGCCAGTTGCATCACATTTACGACGAGTACAGCAACGAAACTCTTGAGAAAGATGCGATAGAAGTTGAAATAGGCGGCAGGCTCATGACCAAGCGGGTGATGGGTAAAGCGAGTTTCGCCACTATTCAGGATCGCAGTGGCAAGTTGCAACTGTTCTTGCAGCGTGACAGTTTGCCGGAGGGTCAGTATCAGGAATTTAAAACGTGGGATCTGGGTGACATTGTTTGGGGGCGTGGACAGCTGTTTCGCACCAAGACGGGAGAGCTGTCGGTCAGGATGGACGAGGTCAAGTTGCTCACCAAGTCTCTGCGTCCCTTGCCGGGCAAGTTTCATGGCCTGAGTCACCGGGAAATGCGCTATCGGCAGCGTTACGTCGATCTGATCGTAAACGAAGATTCTCGCAATGTATTCCGCAAGCGTTCCAGGGTCGTTCAGTTTATTCGGTCTTACCTTGATGCGATGGATTTTCTGGAAGTTGAAACACCGATGATGCAGCCCATCCCGGGTGGGGCTGTCGCTAAACCGTTTAAGACGCACCACAATGCGCTCGATCGCGAGTTGTTTTTGCGTATCGCACCTGAACTTTATTTGAAGCGATTAGTAGTCGGGGGTTTTGAACGGGTTTACGAGATTAACCGTAGCTTCAGGAACGAAGGCCTGTCGACCCGGCACAATCCAGAATTCACGATGCTCGAGCTATATATGGCGTATGCAGATCAGGACATTCTGATCGCTCTTCTGGAAAGCCTGCTGCGGAGTCTTGCTGAATCGCTGAACGGCGGGGCAATGCTTGACTATCAGGGAGACGAATACGATCTTGGTGTAGCGTTTGCGCGCATGACGGTTGAGGAGGCGGTGAAGCATTACAATCCCGATCTTGACGCGGGTCGTTTGCGCGATGTCGACTATTTGAGTGAGGTTTGCACTGAATTGGGTATACCTGTTCTGGCGACGGCGGGT
>Ga0316187_10005696_pt1 | contig 10757 bp, 6 predicted proteins | sample CroRivburrow1_MG_FD_204927 | JGI IMG/M metagenome (GOLD analysis project Ga0316187, IMG submission 204927) | Coastal sediment microbial communities from Maine, United States - Cross River worm burrow 1 | ecosystem: Environmental > Aquatic > Marine > Coastal > Sediment | place: USA: Maine...
TCGAACGACTGCGGAAGCAACAGGCCGGCGAACAACTGCAGCAACAGGGTGAAGCGATTGTTGCCAGGTTGCGTGATGGTGAAGAGGCCGTAGAACTGGCCCGTTCCCGGGGCAGTGATTGGAATAACAGTGGTTTCATTGATCGTTTTGATAGCGCTATGGATCACGAGGTATTAGATCAGGTATTTCGCATGTCTCGCCCGGTTGCGGACAGTCCTACAATTGCCGGTGCTGCATTGGCTAATGGAGACTATGTTATAGCTGTCTTGTCTGCCGTACGTGATGGTAATCCTGAAGAGGTTGACGATGAACAGCGGCAGACGGTTGCAGAAGCTCGTCAACGTAGCCTTGGGCAGCATATAGGTGCCAGGGTGATGGATAGTCTGAGGCAGCGAGCTGATATTGTTGAGTATACGGATAATCTGTGAAAATAGGACTTAGGACTTAGGACTTAGTGAGGAGTGAGGATAACCACTTGGTTTGTCATTCCGAACCGGAGGCTCGGTCTTATCGGGCCGTAGCGGTACCGAGGTCACCGAACTCTGCTCCTTCTTTGATTTTTGAAAAATACCACAGGCTGCACCATTTTTTTAACCCACCAGCGGGCCTAATAAATTCTTATTTTCTATCAATAGACCAACTGTGATCTGATTACCAGTAGATGTTTCAGGCTAGAGAGAAAGGGACGCTCCCTTTTTACTAGAAGCCATCATGTCTGTAGTTAGATAATATCCGGGATTAAAGTTGCACATCCTTGTGCTTAGGGAGGTAACGTCCCGTTACCTGTATTCTGTTACTCCACGAACGGGGATTCGCGGTCACACCAAATGGTCCAGACTATATGGTATGACTAATGAAACTATATGAAGCAATCAAACAATTTAATTCAATAGCTCATGAAGCTCTGATTAAACATGAACGTAAGGGATTGTCCATGATCTAAACAGGGGCCGCTCAATATGCGATGCAGTATTTTATTGCCACATACAAGCAAAATATCAGCGTCCTGCTTCTGGGTAAGCTATTAGCTTAGAGGGTAACTTGGGGAGGTTTTTCGAGTAGTGGGACAAAACCACTGACCATGGATGTATGATAGCTAAAGAACATTTTCCGGGGTGGTGGTATTGCAGCGACTTCATTGGACATAAGTACCGCGGTACTACCGCTTTGGGCATCTGCCTGACAGGATGAATCACTACTATGCTGCATGCCCGTAGCATGTTCACAATCTACCATCATCTGCATCTGCATTTGTTCTGCATCATGAGTGGCTGCATGATCATGCTGGCTAGTATGTACCTGATTGACCATATGGCAAACGATTGGATGATTAAAGTTTATTGATCCAGACGCAAAGGTAAACTGCAATGGCGCCATGATCAGGGCGACAATCAACAATAAATTAATTTTTATTGAAAATGTTCGATTCATTGCAATTAGTAATGATGTAATTCACTGTTAATCATATAAATTGAAGAAACATCCTACACTTAATTAAGTCTTAAGGCTAGGGAACCTCTGATTTATTCTGAGCGAAGTAGATTGTGAACTAAAACGTTCAGATTCAAGGCGCGAATTGCACGTAATAGCTGGCTATTGCGAAGATTCGCAACGCTGAAGCTGGATATTTTAGACGCAAGATACGAGTTCATGAATAAATCAGAGGTTCCCTAGATTAAGTATTTTATTTCAAAGTCATAATTCCAGATTAAAGCAGTCGGGTTAAGCCTGTGTGTCACATATTTGTGGTTCGGGCGAAAATTTCTTCTCATGATATAACGATGGGGATCAGTGAAGGTTTTCCTTGTTCATTACCTCTCAGTTTTTTGATGTGGCAAATGTACCTCTCCCACATTGCCCGCAGAGGGATTATTAAACACCGCCAAATCTATCTTGTCTTCCGAGCGTGCCACGATGGTGGTGATCGCTGCATCACCGGTGACGTTGACGGCGGTGCGCATCATGTCGAGCAGACGGTCGACGCCCATGATCAGGGCGATGCCTTCGACGGGCAGGCCGACCTGATTGAAGACCATGGCGAGCATGATCAGGCCCACACCGGGAACACCGGCGGTACCGATGGAGGCGAGCACGGCCATGGCGATGACGGTCAGATACCCCGTAAGGCCAAGGTCAATGCCGTAGACGTTGGCAATGAAAACGGTGGCGACGCCCTGCATGATGGCGGTGCCATCCATGTTGATAGTGGCACCAAATGGTACGACGAAGGCGGCGGTGGAGTTATCGACACCGAGGCGTTTTTCGGTGGTGCGCAGCGTGACCGGTATGGTGGCATTGGAGCTGGAGGTGCTGAAGGCAAAGACCTGAGCGGTACGCATTTTTTTCAGGAACATCAGCGGACTGACTTTACCCAGCAGTTTCAGTAATAACAGCAGTGTGCCGGTGGCGTGTAATACCAGCACCAGCGCGACGGCACTGAAGTAACCGATCATCGGTACGATAAGTCCCAGTCCCTGCAGGGAGAAGGTCTTGGCCATCAGGGCGAAGACCCCATAGGGTGCAATGTGCATGACGAGTTCGACGAGCTTCATCATTACTTCATTCAAAGAGTCAGCGGCAGCTGCGATGGGTTTACCGCGTTCACCAAGCATGACCACGCTGAGGGCAAACAGGATCGTGAAGAAGATAATCTGTAACATATTGCCCTGGGCGTAGGCGGCGACCGGATTGCCGGGTACCAGGTCGATGATGACCTGGGTTAGAGGTGGAGCCTCGGGGGCGACAAAGGCCCCCTGTGCGGCGCTGGCCATGTCAAAACCGGCGCCAGGCGCGATGATGACGGCGACGATGATGGCCAGCGTGATGGCCAGCACCGTGGTCAGGATGAACAGGGCGAAGGCCTTGATGCCGACACGGCCGAGCAGGCTGACATCACCAATACCACAGACTCCGCAGATCAGCGAGAAGGTAACCAGTGGTACAACCAACATCTTCAGGGCGTTGATAAACAAGGCACCCAGGACATGAAACAGGCCGTTGACTAAGTAGTCCTGAATAAAGGCGACATCATGGGCGAAGGCATTGATCAGACTGCCCAGGATCAGTCCGGCGACCATCCATATCAGGATTTTAGTGGTCATGTTTTGTGCCATGGGGTGTCCCTGTTATTGAAGAGTGTAAAGCAAGTCACGACGTCATTCTGAGAGAGAAAATTCAATGTCATCTCGAATCGAAGGCCCATCTTTACCGGGCCGTAGTATGAGAGATCCCACCGATACCAGGCCCTGATGTCGGTGAGATCTCTCACATGGCAGCCTTGTTTCACAAGGCTGCCGGTTCAAGATGACAATGAATAAGGTAATCAGTCCGCGGCTCTCCTTTAGCATTGTAGGGTGTTGTAGGGTGGGAAAGCGTAGCGCCCTCCATTCCACGATTCTACCGAGCACCGGGATCCAGTCTCTGCTAGTCGATAGACCCCATACCGGTGATGTTATAACCAGAATCGACATAGGTGATCTCACCGGTAATGCCGGAGGCAAGGTCTGAACACATGAAGGCGGCGACATTGCCGACCTCATCGATGGTGACATTGCGGCGTAGTGGTGAGTTTTTTTCACCGTAATCAAGGAATTTGCGAAAATCACCGATACCGGCAGCAGCCAGGGTTTTGATGGGGCCGGCCGAGATGCCATTGACGCGGATATTGTCCGGGCCGAGACTGCTGGCCATGTAGCGGACGTTGGCTTCCAGGCTGGCCTTGGCCAGGCCCATGACGTTGTAGTTCGGTATGGTACGGATAGCACCGAGATAGCTCAGTGTCAGTAATGCCGCGTTGCGACCTTTCATCATGTTGTAACCGGCCTTGGCCATGGCGGTAAAACTGTAGGAGCTAATTTCGTGGGCACTGAGAAAGCCTTGTCGGGTGGTGCTTTCGACGAAGGAGCCGGCCAGTTCTTCGCGCGGGGCGAAGGCGATCGAGTGAATGATGATATCGAGACCGTCCCAATGCTGTTTCAGTCCCTCAAATACCCCTTCGATCTGGGCGTCGCTGGAGACATCGCAGGGCAGGGCAATATTGGAGTCACATTCTGCGGCGAATTTTTCGACCCGTCCCTGGAGTTTGTCACCCTGATAGGTGAAGGCGAGTTCGGCGCCCTCGCGATGCATGGCTCTGGCGATGCCCCAGGCGATGGAGCGGTTGCTGGCGACGCCGGTGATTAAGGCCCTTTTTCCTGTTAGAAATCCCATTTGTGTACCTGTATTGTTATGGTTTGACACGACCCGTCCGATGGAGCTTAAAGCGGTGCTTTATTGGTTCCGCTCGGTCAGGCAATATATTGTATGGTATAGGCTGATAATAACAACTTTTCGTGGCTGTGGCCGTTAAATAAGGGATGGCTATGATGGTGCGTTGTCCTGGAGAAATTGCCAGGGACAGTTATTATCGAGTCGGGCAGGGATAAAATAATAAGAATAAAGGCAGTTTTGAATAATATTGTCTCTAATACAAGCAGGAATATAGGCTGGCATCGGCTTATACCCCATGTCTGGGGTTCGCTGGTTCTGGTCGTGTTGATGCCGGTTGTGCTGCTGTTGGCGGGTTGTGGTGAGAAGGCCTGGAATAACCCCTACCCGGCGGTCGAGCACGAAAGTAATACCCTGTATTCGTCGTTCAGTGAGCGGCCCAAGCATCTGGATCCGGCCCGTTCCTACAGCGCCAGCGAATATCAGTTTATTGGTCAGATCTATGAGCCGCCGCTGCAATATCATTTCCTCAAGCGTCCCTATACGCTAATGCCATTGACTGCGGAACAGGTGCCGCAACCGCGTTATGTGAATGCAGCAGGGCAGACCGTGACCGAGGATGCGGCCGATGTCGCGTACAGTGTCTATGATATCCGTATTCGTCCGGGTAGCCGTTATCAGCCACATCCGGCCTTTGCCAAAGATGCCAGTGGGGTGCCGCTATATCTGGGATTAAGTGAGGCCGATTTGAACGATGTCTATACGTTGGCAGATTTTAATACAGTTGGTAGCCGGGAACTGGTGGCGGCTGATTATGTCTACCAGATTAAACGTCTGGCCCATCCCCGCCTGCATTCGCCGATCCTGGGTATCATGAATGATTATATTGTCGGTTTGAAAGACTATGCGGCAGAACTGGATGAGGTTAATCAACAGTTGCTGGCTGTTTCTGAACAGGGTGACGATGAGCTGGCCTGGCTGGATCTGCGTGACTTTCCGCTAGCCGGTGTCGAGACACTTGATCGTTATAGTTATCGTATTACCGTGAAGGGTAAATACCCGCAGCTATTATACTGGTTGGCGATGCCGTTTTTTGCTCCGCTACCCTATGAGGTTGATCAGTTTTATGCCCAGCCCGGCATGCGTGAGCGCAATATATCCCTGGACTGGTATCCGGTGGGTACCGGTGCCTATATGTTGACGGTTAATAATCCGAATCGGCAAATGGTGCTGGAACGTAATCCGAATTTTCATGCAGAGACCTATCCGGATGAAGGCATGCCCGGTGATCGTCAGCTGGGTCTGCTTGAGGATGCCGGTAAGCAACTGCCGTTTATTGATCGGGTGGTTTACAGTCTGGAAAAAGAAACCATTCCGTACTGGAATAAATTTCTACAGGGTTATTACGATGCCTCCGGTATTTCCTCGGACAGTTTTGATCAGGCTGTGAGTATGGCAGGTGATGGTGATGTGACTTTGACCGATGAGATGGTGGCCAAGGGTATGCGGCTGGAAACGGCGGTTAACACGTCAACCTTTTATATGGGTTTTAATATGCTTGATCCTGTAATTGGTGGTTATAGTGAACGGCAGCGCAAGTTGCGCCAGGCAATTTCGATTGTGTTTGATTATGAGGAGTACATCTCGATTTTTTCTAATGGTCGCGGCATCCCGGCCCAGGGACCGGTACCGCCGGGTATTTTCGGTTTTCGTGACGGGGAGAAAGGCATCAATCCCTATGTTTATGACTGGGTTAATGGCAAGCCTCAACGTAAGGGTATCGCGGCTGCGAAGCGTCTTCTGGCCGAGGCGGGTTATCCGAATGGTGTGGATAGTAAAAATGGTCAACCATTGACATTGAATCTGGATATTACCGCCAGTGGTCCGGATGACAAGGCGCGTCTGGACTGGTATCGCAAGCAATTTAAAAAACTCGATATTCAACTGGTATTGCGCAATACAGATTACAATCGTTTTCGCGACAAGATGCGTAAGGGTAATGCCCAGATTTTTATGTGGGGCTGGAATGCCGATTACCCGGACCCGGAGAATTTCCTGTTTTTGTTGTATGGTCCTAACGGCAAGGTCAAGTCGCATGGTGAAAATGCAGCCAATTATGCCAGTGCTGAATTCGATCGTTTATTTGATCAGATGAAGGCGATGAATAATGGTCCTGAGCGTCAACAGATCATCAATAGTATGATACGTATCTCGCAGCGTGATGCCCCGTGGTTGTGGGGTATGCACCCGAAGAGTTTTTCGCTGTTCCATGGCTGGTATCACAATGTTAAGCCAAATCTGATGGCCAATAATTCACTGAAATACCGGCGTCTTGACCCGCTCATGCGTGAACAGCAGCGGGCGGCCTGGAATAAGCCGGTGATATGGCCGTTGTTATTGATCGTACTATTATTGCTGGCGGTGCTGGTGCCAGCCATTATCGGCTATCGTCGTCGTGAACATCAGGCACCACTGTTGGACGCTGGTTCCATGCAGGAGAAAAGTTGATGCTGGCCTATATTGTTCGGCGTTTCTTCTATGCTATCCCTATTTTAATAGGGGTTAACCTGATCACCTTTACACTGTTCTTTGTTGTTAATACCCCCGATGATATGGCGCGTATGCAGCTGGGCATGAAACATGTTACGCCGGCGGCAATAGAAAAGTGGAAGCAGGCCCATGGTTATGACCGGCCCTTGCTCTATAACGATCAGCATTCGGGGCTGAGCAGTGTGACCGATACGATATTTTTTGATAAGTCCGTACGCCTGTTTGCCTTCCAGTTTGGTCAGGCCGATGATGGTCGTGATATTGCACATGATATCCGTGAACGTATGTGGCCGAGCCTGGCCATTGCTGTGCCAACATTACTGGCAGGACTGCTGGTGACGATTACTGTATCGATGTTATTGGCCTTTTTTCGTGCCAGCTATATTGATTTTGCCGGTGTGGTTTTATTGGTGGTGTTAATGTCGGTGTCCAGTCTGTTTTATATCATTGCTGGTCAGTATCTGGTCGGCAAGCTGTTACATCTGGTGCCAATATCAGGTTATCAAGGTGGTATTGATGCCTGGAAGTTCATCATCCTGCCGGTCATTATTGGGGTGGTCGGTGGTCTCGGTTCCGGCTCGCGCTGGTATCGAACCCTGTTCCTGGAGGAGATTGGCAAGGATTATGTGCGTACGGCACGGGCCAAGGGGCTGGCGGAGATACGGGTATTGTTTCGTCATGTGTTGCGTAATGCCATGATTCCGATTCTGACTGGTGTAGTGGTGGTACTGCCGACCCTGTTTATGGGGAGCCTGATTCTGGAATCATTCTTTGGTATACCGGGGCTGGGTAGTTATACCATCGATGCGATTCGTTCCCAGGATTTTGCCATCGTTAGGGCCATGGTATTTCTGGGCTCAGTGCTGTATATCCTCGGTCTGCTGCTGACCGATATCTCCTATACGCTGGTTGATCCACGGGTGAGGTTGTCATGATCAAGCCGGTATTGCTGTGGACCGATATGCTGATTTTTGTACTGGTGGCCGTGGTGATTGTTTTTATTTTTTATGCCCGCCACCATGAACATCTACGGGCGCCATGGCGGCAGGTGTTTCGTAGCCGCATTGGTGTGGCATCGTTACTGGTGCTGAGTGTGTATGTGTTGATTGCCTTGCTGGATTCGGTGCATTTTCGATTGCCGTTGGCAACACAATCGGTCGGTCAACAAAGTCAACAGAACCAGCAACAGGAGTATTATTCTGTTGAGGTGTTGAGTCTGCTGGATATTGCACTTTTGCCATTGCGTGAACAGGGTGAAAAGACCTATTCGGCCCCGCTGGCGACCGAGCTGTTTGCCCGTGAAACCGTAGAGCTGGCCGATGGTGGTCGGCAGCGCTTCTACCCGCGCCTGGAATATGGTGGGGCCCATCTTAAAAACCCAGCGGCTGAGCGTAATACTGATTTGCTAAAACGTAGTGCTGTGGCCATTGTCATGGGTCTGTTGATCTGGCTGGTGTTAATGACACCATTGTTATGGATGCTGGCGCGGCGGCGTGAGTTGACATTGGCAGCGATGCTGGAAAATATCCTGCGCCGACGTGAGGCTGTACCCTGGTTTGTCGTGTTTATGGTCAGTGCCATGCTGCTTATATTGATTATGCTGATGGTCTGGCTGGCACCATATTATCACCTGTTCGGTACCGACAAGGTGGGTCAGGATGTGCTCTATCAGGCATTGAAGAGTGTGCGTACGGCTCTGGCTATCGGCACACTGACGACGCTGATCATGCTGCCATTTGCTGTGTTGCTGGGTATCCTGGCCGGATATTTTCGTGGTTGGGTCGATGATGTCATCCAGTATCTGTATACAACGCTGAATTCTATTCCCGGTGTATTGTTGATTGCTGCGGCCGTGTTGATGTTGCAGGTTTATATTGATACCCACCCGGAACTGTTTGCCACCGATTCCGAGCGGGCTGATATGCGGCTGCTGTTTCTGTGTATGATTCTTGGTATCACCAGCTGGACTGGTCTGTGCCGTTTATTGCGTGGTGAGACGATGAAGATTCGTGAGGTTGAATATATTCAGGCGGCTACAGCCTTCGGGGTGCGCAGTTCGCGTATCATCAGTCGTCATATCCTGCCCAACGTCATGCATATTGTATTGATTTCGGTGGTACTGGATTTCAGCGGCCTGGTATTGGCCGAGGCGGTGTTGTCCTATGTAGGTGTTGGGGTCGATCCCTCAATGCATAGCTGGGGTAATATGATTAACAGTGCGCGTCTGGAAATGGCGCGTGAACCGATGGTATGGTGGGCGCTGGTAGCGGCCTTTGTGTTTATGTTTGTTCTGGTGCTTGCGGCGAACCTGTTTTCGGATGTGGTACGTGATGCCTTTGATCCGCGCCTGCGAAAGGGTTGATGCTGAATGATTGATTTTATTCACCACGAAGGGCGCGAAGGGCACGAAGAATTTAATATATGCTCTGTACGAAGTTTAGGATTACTTATTTGTATATGGGTTGAATTTTATTTTCCTTCGTGTTTTTCGTGAGCTTCGTGGTAAAGAATGAATATTTTGAAAAGACTGAACAGAGATAAATAACTTTTACTGGACCGATGAAGTGAATGGTTTTATATGACTGACACCCTGCTAAGTATTCGTAACCTGACTACCTACTTTGATACTGCTGCGGGTGAAGTCCGGGCCGTTGATAATGTTAGTCTGGATATTCGCCGGGGCCAGACGCTGGCATTGCTGGGTGAGTCCGGCTGTGGAAAATCTATCACAGCATTTTCTCTGATGCGTCTGGTACCATCTCCGGCCGGGCATATCAGTGCCGGTGAGGTTCAGCTTGATGGCACCGACCTATTGCAATTGCCTGAAGTGGCGATGCGCAAGGTGCGGGGTAATCGCATTGCGATGATCTTTCAGGAGCCGATGACGTCGCTGAACCCGGTGTTGACTATTGGTGATCAAATTGGTGAGGCGGTACGTCACCATGAAGGGGATAATAATAGCACGATTAATGAGCGGGTGATCGAACTTCTGGAGGCAGTAGGTATCCCCGGCGCTCAACAGCGCCTGCGTGAATATCCACATCAGCTATCCGGTGGTATGAAGCAGCGGGTCATGATTGCCATTGCCCTGGCTGGTGAACCGGAGCTGTTGATTGCCGATGAGCCAACCACGGCGCTGGATGTAACGATACAGGCACAGGTTCTGGAGTTGCTGCGCGAACTGCAGCGTAAGAATGGTATGGCGATTTTGATGATTACCCATGATCTGGGTGTGGTGTCGGAAATGGCCGATCAGGTTGCGGTTATGTATGCCGGACAGATTGTCGAACAGGCCTCACGCGATGATTTTTTTAGCTCCCCGAGACACCCCTATAGTCGTAAATTATTTGAATCATTACCGGATATTGAAAAACGAGACGAGGCGCTGGCTGTAATTCATGGTTCGGTGCCACCGTTGTCACGTCGTTTTGATGGTTGTCGTTTTGCCGAACGCTGTGATTATGCCTGGAACGATTGCCAGCTACAGGAACCGGTCCTGATGCACCTTGATGCTGGGGCGCAGGTGCGTTGCCATTTATTTGATCCAGTGAATAATACTGTGGAGGAAAAAGCCAGTTTAGAGACAAAAGTCCGTGATCACGCGGTAGATGATAGCCGCAATCTTTTCCGGGAACATGGCGATGATGTATTGCTGGATGTGCAGGATTTGAAAGTCCATTTTCCTGTCCACAAGGGTCTGCTACGCCGCACGGCAGGATATGTCTATGCCGTTGATGGCGTATCGCTACAGATTCGTAAGGGGCGTACGCTGGCGTTGGTGGGCGAATCCGGTTGTGGCAAGACGACGATTGGCAAGGGTATTCTGCAATTGATTCGGCCTACGTCCGGGCAGGTGATGTTTGATGATGACGAACTGAATCGTCTAACGGGTGAGGCTCTGCGCCAACGACGTTCCGATGTGCAAATTATCTTTCAGGATCCGTATTCATCTATGAATCCGCGCATGATGGTCAGGGATATTATTCTGGAGGGTATGCTGG
>Ga0316187_10005701_pt1 | contig 10755 bp, 11 predicted proteins | sample CroRivburrow1_MG_FD_204927 | JGI IMG/M metagenome (GOLD analysis project Ga0316187, IMG submission 204927) | Coastal sediment microbial communities from Maine, United States - Cross River worm burrow 1 | ecosystem: Environmental > Aquatic > Marine > Coastal > Sediment | place: USA: Maine...
CGCTCCTGCTGCTCCATGCCGGCGAGGGTCTCGTCGATCAGCGTGTCCGGCAGCGACTGCACGAAGTCGGCCAGATCGTCGAGATCGAGGCCCGCGGCGACGGCGCGGATCTCGTCGCTGTCCATGGTGGTGACCAGCGATTCGCGGACCTCCTCGCCCACCTCCAGCAGCACCGCACCCTCCATGGCTCGCGGCACCAGCTTCCACAGCAGCATGCGCTTGGCCGAGGGCAGAGATTCGATCAGGTCGGCGATTTCCGCCGGGTGCAGGGCGCTGAGCATCTCGCGCACCGCCGCGGCGCTACCGCTGTCGAGGATACGGTTGAGTTCCTCCAGGCGCTCCTGGCCAATCTCTCTGGCGGCGGCTTCCGTCATCGGATTCCTCGTCTTCCGCGGAGCGGGTGGTTTGGCGGGATATGCGAGTACCAGCGCATTATACGTGCGCCGCGCGACGTTGCGCTGGCGGGGGGCGATGCCGTGTGGGCGGCGGTCGCGATTCAGCCGGCGGTGTTGATTGCGCCCTTGCCGGTGGCTTCGCCACCTTCGCCCGCAGCCTCGTCGTCGACAAGGGCATTGAGGGCGTCGAGCAACTCCTGCTGCACCTGCGGGTTGTTGCAGGTGAGCACCGCCTCGGCGTGCCCGGTGAGCGTGTCAAGGCGCGTGGCGTTGACTGCGCTCTTGATCTCCAGCAGCAGGTTGGGGGGCATGCTGAAGTTGCGCAGACCGAGCGCCAGCAACAGGCGCACGTAGCGCGGCTCGGCGGCCATCTCGCCGCACAGCGATACCGGGATGCCGGCGCGCTCGCCGGCGCGGATGGTATCGCGGATCAACTGCAACACCGCCGGATGCAGCGGATCGTACAGGTAGTTGACCTGGTCGTCGACGCGATCGATGGCCAGGGTGTACTGGATCAGATCGTTGGTACCGATGGAGAGAAAGTCCAGCGCATCGGCGAACTCGTCGGCGCAGACCGCGGCCGCCGGCACCTCGATCATGCCGCCGATGCGCAGCGCCGTATCGTCGCCGAATTTCAGCCGCTCGCGGCGCAGATCGCCCCTGATCTGCTCCACCAGCGCCAGTGACTGGTGCACCTCGTTGATGCTGGTGATCATCGGAAACATGAGGTTGACCGGCCCCTTGGCGGCGGCGCGCAGGATGGCGCGCAGCTGGGGGATGAACATCGCCGGCTCGCTCAGGCAACGGCGGATGCCGCGCAGGCCGAGCGCCGGATTGTGCGCCAGCGGGCCGCGCTCCTGGCCGGTCTCTTTGTCGGCGCCGAGGTCGACGGTGCGGATGGTCAGCGGTGCGCCCTTCAGCGCGCGCACCACGCGCAGGTAGGTTTTGTAGTGCTCGTCCTCGTCCGGCGGCACGCTGCGGTTCATGTACATGAACTCGGTGCGGTACAAGCCGACGCCGGCGGCCCGGCTGCGGCGCAGGGCGCGGATGTCTTCCTCCACCTCGATGTTCGCCTGCAGGGTGATCGGCTCCCCGCAGAGGGTCACCGAGGGCGCGTCGCGCAGCCGAGCCAGCGCCTTCTGGCGTTTTTTCAGTTCGCGCTGGCGGCGCCGGTAGTGGGTCACCGCGTCCTCGCTCGGCGAGGCCAGCAGCATGCCGGCCTTGCCGTCGATGACCACCTCCTCGCCCTGGCGCAGGTAGCGGCGCAGCGAGTGCACGCCGAGCACCGCCGGGATGCCGAGGCTGCGCGCGAGGATAGCGGTGTGCGACAGCTGGCCGCCGGACTCGGTGGCGAAGCCGGCCACGCCCTGATGCTGCATGAGCACGGTGTCCGCCGGAGTCAGCTCATCGGCGATGACGATCTTGCCCCGCCAGTCGGGCAGCGCGGCCTCCGCACCCTCGGCTGCGCCGTCCTCTACGTCGATCTGGTGCAGCGCGCGCAGGATGCTCTGCACCACGTGGTCGACGTCGTCGCGGCGGGTGCGCAGGTAGGGGTCGTCCATGCTCTCGAAGACCTTGACCAGCGCGTCGCGCTGCTGCTTGAGCGCCCACTCGGCGTTGCAGCGCTGCTCGCGGATCATCTCCGCCGGGCGCTCGCCGAGAGCCGGGTCGGCGAGCATCAGCAGGTGGGTCTCGATGAACGAGCGGATGTCCTCCGGGCAGTTGTCCTTGACCCGCTCCAGGGTGCCTTGCAGCTCTCCGCGCGAGGTGGCCACGGCGCACTCGAAGCGGGCCACTTCGGCCTCCAGGCGCGACTTGGGAATCGCCACTTCAACGATCTCGATGCGGTCGCGCTGGAGCAGATGCACCGCACCGATGGCGATGCCCCGCGAGGCGCCGATACCGTTGAACATCAGGCTCACGATCACTCGTCCTCGTCGAAGCGGTTTTCGATCAGCTCACAGAGCGCGGCGATGGCCTCGTCTTCATCGGCGCCGTCAGCACTCAGCTTGAGCTGTGTGCCCTGACTGGCGGCGAGCATCATGACGCCCATGATGCTCTTGGCATTGACCATCTGCCCGTCGCGGCCGATCTGGATGAGCGCCGCATAGGTCGAGGCGAGCTTGACCAGCTTGGCCGCGGCGCGCGCGTGCAGGCCCAGCTTGTTGATGATGTCGACGTCTACGGACTGCATCTGCGCTGCTCCGCTGCGAGGCGCCGCGCGCGGCGCATAGTCCGGGGGAGTCCGGTGCTGAATGCACCGGTTATACCGCATGGTGTGGCCACGCGCACTTCACACAACGTTTAGTTCGCGGTGTCGCAGGCTGACGTTGTCCAGCGTCTGGCGGTAGTGGTCATTCAGGCGCCGTGCGAGGTACACCGAGCGGTGCTGACCGCCGGTGCAGCCAATGGAAATCGTCATATAGGCGCGCCCGCTATCCTGATAGGTGGGGATCCAGCGGTCGAGGAAGTCGCACAGCGAGCGGTACATGTCCTCGACCATGGCGTGCTCTTCGAGGTAGGCGGCGACCGGTTCGTCGACTCCGGTCAGCTCGCGCAGATCCGCCTTCCAGTGCGGGTTTGGCAGGCAGCGCACGTCGAAGACGAAATCGGTATCCGTCGGCACGCCATACTTGAAGCCGAAGCTCTGCACCAGCAGTGCCATGCGCTCGCTGTCGCTTTGCAACACGCGGCTGCGGATCTGCTCGCGCAGCTGGTGCAGGTTGAGCGTGGTGGTGTCGATGACCAGATCGGCGCTGGCGCTGATCGGCGAGAGCAGGTCGCGCTCTACTTCGATGGCGCGAATGAGCGGCATGTCGCGCCCGGACAGCGGGTGCTTGCGCCGGGTCTCGGAGAAGCGCCGCAGCAGCACCTGGATATCGGTGCGCAGATACAGCACGCGCGCATCGTGGCCCTGATTGCGCAGATTCGCCAACTGCTCGGGGAAGTCCTCCAGCCCGGCGGCCATCTCGCTGCGCGCGTCGATGCCCACAGCGACCTGCGTGTACAGGCCGCCGAGGCTGTCGCGGATGCGCGCCAGCAGCGCCGGCAGCAGCGAGCTGGGCAGGTTGTCGATGCAGTAAAAGCCCTCGTCCTCCAGGGTGTGCAGGGCGACGGTCTTTCCCGAGCCGGATTGTCCACTGACGATGGTCACGCGCATTACGAATCCTTGATGGCGCTGGCCTGGCGGGCACTGAAGTCCTCACTGGCCACGTATCCCTGTGATTCGAGAATATAGTTGCGCACCGCGGCCTCCACCAGCACCGCCAGACTGCGCCCCGGGCCAACCGGGATGGTGACGTGCTCGAGTTCCACGCCGAGTACCTCGCAGCGCGTCTTCATGCCCTCCAGGCGGTTGAGGTGGTGTTCGGATTCCGGGTCCATGGTGCGCAGCTCGACCACCAGCTTGATGGCTTTGCGCACGCGCAGCACGCTGTCGCCGTACATCTTGCGCACATTGAGCAGACCGAGGCCGCGCACTTCGAGAAAGTCGCGGAGCATCGGTGGGGCGCGGCCCTCGATGCGATCCGGGGCGATGCGCGTGAACTCCGGCGCGTCGTCCGCCACCAGGCGGTGGCCTCGACTGATCAGCTCCAGCGCCACTTCACTCTTGCCGATGCCGGGCGCGCCGGAGATCAGCACGCCGATGCCGAGTACGTCGAGGTAGACGCCGTGCAGGGTAGTGCGCTCGGCCAGACGGGCGTTGAGGTAGTGGCGCAGCTCGCGGACCAGCGCATCGCTGGGCAGCGTCGACTCGAACAGGGCGATGGCGCCGGCGTCGGCTGCGGCGCAGAAGCTCGGCGGGCTGACCAGCCCCTCGCCGAGGATCACCAGGTTGCAATCGCTCTGGAACAGGTGGCACATGGCGTGGCCGTCTGCTTCGAGGCCATCGCTGCGCATATAGTCCATCTCCCACTCGCCCAGCACCTGGATGCGATTGGGACTGATCAGGTTGAGGTGACCGAGCAGGGTGGCACGGGTCGCGCCGCGTGCGCGGGTGAGCTCGCGCTCACCGCCGGCCTGGCCAGCGCGCCAGCGCAGGGCGAGACGTTGACCGAGGGCACTGAACAGTTCGGCGGTTGTCAGTCGGGCGCTCATAGGCTGCTTCCGGTTGATGCCTGCGCGGCGCGCGCCGAGGCGCCGCCAGGCCGCTGCCGAATGGGTGCCTAGGCGGTGTGCGGCGGCGCGGTGGCCGCCTGCCATTCGGCGATGGCGCCCAGTAGCGCGTCTGCGTCGACGCACTGCTGAAGGCGCTCGCGCAACGCGGTGTCGCTGAACATGCCGGCCAGTGTGGCGAGGATCTGCAGGTGCTGTTCGTTGCAATCCTGCGGCATCAGCAGGCCGAAGAGCAGACTCACCGGCTGGTCGTCGGGGGCGTCGAAATCGACGCCCGAGGCCAGTGTCAACACCGCGGCCAGCGGCTGCTGCAAGGCCTCCATACGACCGTGTGGCAGAGCGACGCCGTGGCCGAGGCCGGTGCTGCCGAGGCGCTCGCGACCGTTCAGGGCATCGAAGATTTCCCGCTCGTCGTACGCCGCACCACCCGCGGCGAGGATCTCCGCCAAACGCTCGAACGCCCGCTTCTTGCTGGCTATATCGGCGTTGCAAGAGATCCGCTCAACCGTCAGCAGTTCAGCGATATCGATCATGGCAGGTATTCGGGATGGTTTATTTGCGGTGCTTCACTAGCGGAGGCATTGCCTTGGCCACCCCCACGATGTGGCGGGGTTTTACAGTGGGGGTGGCCAAAGGTCAAGGAAGGTAGTTGGCGATCTATTCGAAGACGCGCTCCTTGACACCTCGGTGGTGGTCTTTGAGTTTTTCCTTGTGGCGGATGACCTGGCGGTCGAGCTTGTCAGTTAGCAGGTCGATAGCGGCGTACATGTCGCCATCCACTGTGTCGGCGAACAGGTGCCTGCCGCTGACGTTGATCTTGGCCTCCGCTTTCTGCCGCAGCTTCTCGACACTGAGAATGACCCGGATGTCGGTGACGCTGTCGAAGTGCCTTTCGAGCCGCTCCATCTTTTCTTCGACATAGGCGCGCAGGGCGGGGGTGACGTCCACGTGATGACCCGTAACTGTCAGATTCATACCTTTCTCCTCGGTGGTTGCGGGTGGGCGCGAGCCGCGGAGTGCGGTCGCGCCGTGGATGCCGCAGTCGCGCGAACCCTTCGACCTCGCCCTTGTTGAAATCCGTATTGCGCATCTGCGCTGACGAGGTGGGTGTCGGCGGCGTCTGGGGCGGGAAATGCGGTATCAGCTCTCCTTCGGCTGGTGGCGACCGTAGCGTTCCCGGGTAGCCAGGGGCACACCGGGGATCACATCAGCCGCTTGCGTTCGCTGGACGGCGGAATGGCCATCGCCTCACGGTATTTGGCGACCGTTCGGCGCGCGACCTTAATGCCGTTTCCGACCAGTGTGCTCGCAATTTTACTGTCGCTCAAGGGCCGCTGGGCGTCCTCATCGGCGATCAGCTTGCGGATCATTGCACGAATCGCGGTGGCCGAACATTCGCCGCCATCGGCAGTTGAGACATGACTTGAAAAGTAGTACTTGAACTCAAAAATGCCACGCGGAGTATGCATATACTTCTGGGTTGTCACGCGCGAGATGGTCGATTCGTGCATCTCCAGGTGCTCGGCGATGTCGCGCAGCACCATCGGTTTCATCGCTTCGTCGCCGAATTCCAGAAAGCCGCGCTGGCGCTCGACGATCGCCGTGGCCACGCGCAGCAGCGTCTCGTTGCGGCTCTGCAGACTCTTGATGAACCAGCGCGCCTCCTGCAGGTGGCTGCGCAGGAAAGTGTTGTCGGTGCTCTTGTCGGCGCGCTTGACCAGCCCGGCGTAGTGACCGCTGATACCCAGCTTCGGCGCGATGTCCGGGTTCAGCTCGACGCGCCACACCCCCTTGACCTTCTTCACGAACACGTCCGGCACCACGTACTGCGCCTGGACGCCGGCGACCTGCGCGCCGGGTCGGGGATTGAGTGATCGGATCAACGCCACCGCCTCGGCGAGCTGTGCCTCGCTGTACTTGGTCAGACGGCGCAAGCGCGTGTAATCGTGGCTGGCGAGCAGATCGAGGTGCTCCTTGACCAATAGGCTGGCCCGCTCCACCGCCGGCGCTGTCGGCATGCCGCGCAGCTGCAGCAGCATGCACTCGGCCAGACCGCGCGCGCCGCAGCCGGGCGGATCGAACTGCTGGATCAGCCGCAGGACCGCCTCCAGCTCGTCCAGTTCGACGGGCTCAAGCCCGGCGTCACGCTCGGCGTTGATCCCGTCGAGGATCTGCTCCAGCGGCTCGCCCAGATAGCCGCTGTCGTCGATCGATTCGATCAGCGCGGTGGCGATGGCGTGGTCGCCCTCGCCCAGCGGTTGCAGGTGCATCTGTTCCAGCAGCTGATCCTGCAGGCTGCTCTCGCCGCTGCTGGTGTACTCGGTGAAATCGCGCTGCGGTTCATCGCTGCGCGCGCCGCTGTAGCCCGGCTCGTAGACATCGTCCCAGCCGCTGTCCACCGGCAGATCCTCGGGGATGTCGCGCTGCTGCTCCATCTCCACGGTGCGCTCGCTGTCAGTCGCCTCGGCGGCCTCGCGCTCACCGCCATCCGATGCCTCGCCAGCTGCGGCATCCTCACGCTGCTCGGCGGCCTCGCCGCGCGGCGGCTCCTGGGCGCCGCCGACGGAATCGTTGGCATCGGCGCCGTCGCCACCGTCCTCGGCCAGCTCCAGCATCGGGTTCGACTCCAGCGCCTCCTGAATCTCGCCCTGCAGCTCCAGCGTGGACAACTGCAGCAAGCGAATGGCCTGCTGGAGTTGCGGCGTCATGGCCAACTGCTGGCCGAGCTTGAGCTGTAGTGACTGCTTCATGATTCGGTAGAGGCTGTTTCCCGAGCATCCGCAGGTCTCTTTCGGCCACCCGAAAACGGGCGCCGCCGAGAGCCACCTGAACAGAACAAGTCATTGAATTTACAGCGCCTAGTTCTTATTGTCGCCGCTTTGGCGGAAGCCCTGCACGTGCATCGATTATGGCTCTTCGAGCGCGCAATGCAACGTCCAACGCTATTTTTTGGCACGAAATTTGTCAACGAAATCTCATCCCGCCGACCTGTCATGGAGACGCCGCTCAGAGGCGGAAATCGTTGCCCAGATAGACCTGCTTGACCTGCTCGTTGGCGAGGATCGCCTCGGCGTCGCCCTCGGCGATCACCTCGCCGCCGGAGAGGATGTAGGCGCGCTCGCAGATACCCAGCGTCTCGCGCACGTTGTGATCGGTGATCAACACGCCGATGCCGCGCTCGCGCAGATGGGCGACGATGCGCTGGATCTCGATCACCGAGATCGGATCGACGCCGGCGAAGGGTTCATCGAGGAGGATGAACTGCGGCGCCGCCGCCAGTGCGCGGGCGATCTCCACGCGGCGCCGCTCGCCGCCCGAGAGGCTGATGCCGTCACTGTCGCGGATGTGCTCGATCTGCAGCTCGTCGAGCAGCATCTCCAGTTGCTCGTAGCGAGATTTGCCGTCGAGATCGCGGCGCAGCTCGAGGATCGCGCGGATGTTATCGGCCACCGACAGTTTGCGGAACACCGATGCCTCCTGCGGCAGGTAGCCGACGCCGCGGCGCGCGCGCAGGTGCATCGGCGCGGTGGTGATGTCCTCACCGTCAAGCAGGATGCGCCCGGCATCCGGGGCCACCAGGCCGACCACCATGTAGAAGCAGGTGGTCTTGCCGGCACCGTTCGGGCCGAGCAGGCCGACCACCTCCCCGGCATGCACGCGCAGCGAGACGCCGTCGAGGATCTGCCGCTTGCGGTAGGCCTTCTTCAGCCCCTCGGCCTGCAGCAGCTTCACTGCGCGTTCGTCGCCGCGGCGTCGCCAGCGGCATCCGCCGGCGGCGGCTGGATGACGATGCGCACGCGCTCGCCGTCTTCCTCGTCGCCGCCATCGGCGCTGACCGTTTGCGCGTCGACGTGGTACTCGATGCGCTCGCCGCTGAGTTCGCGCCCCGGCTGGCTGAGGCGCGCGACGCCGGTGAGCAGCAGCAGGCCGTCGGCGGCGGCGTAGTGCATCTGCCGGCTGCGCGCGCGCACCTCGCGGCCGAGATCATCGAGCTGGCGGAAGGTCGTCGGCGCGCCGCTGGCGTCGATGCTGCGCAGCACGCCCTCGGCCAGCTTGATGACGATCTCGTCGGCCTCGATGCGCAGCGAGCCCTGGGTGATGACCACGTCGCCGGTGTGCGTCTGCCGGCCCTGCAGCTCGTCGAAGTGCGAGCGGTCGGCGCGCACCTCGATGGGTTGGCTGCGGTCGGCCTCGGCGGCCGCGGCGGTGCCGGGCGCCAGCCACGCGACCAGGCTGAGCAACGCGGCGAGGGCCAGTGGCGCGGCGGCGGCCGCAGGCTGCGGATCAGTCGGTGTCGGCTTGCGGTTCATAGTGGCTACGCACGTCGTGCATCAGGGTCAACTGGCGGCGTTTGAGGTCGGATTCGAGGCCCACGGCGTCGACCCGCCAGGCGGGGCCGGTGATGGTCACCGGGGCGTCGCTGTGCAGGGTCTCGTCGCCGGTGTGCAGTTCGAGGCGCTCGGTCTCGATGCGCAGCGGCGGGCTGCCCGGCGCGGCATGGCGCATCATAACAACTTTGCCCAACAGGCGGATGAGCTCGCCACCGGGGCTCAGCCAGCCGTGCTCGGCGCTGACCGTCCAGCGCGGCGCGCCGGGACGCTGCAGGATCAGCTCGGGGGCTTCGAGGTCGGCGGTATCGTCGGCCGGGTAGTGGGTCAGCGTGCGCCCGGCGAGTACCTGCGCCGGGCGGCCGTCGACCCCGTATTCGGTGATGCGGAAGTCTTCGAGGTAGTAATCGCTGCGGCGCTCGGCCATGGAGGGCTCGGCATCCTGCCGCGGTGGCGCTGTCGGCCCCTCCCAGATCAGCGAGATCACCGCCACTACCAGCAGGGCGAACAGGGCGATGTTGTGCAGTGAGGGCACCGCCGGGCTAATCCAGCCAGCGGGCGTGGGCGGCCTCCAGCCGTCCCTGGGCGCGGAGGATGAACTCGCAGGCCTCACGCACCGCCCCGCCGCCACCGTTGCAGCGGCTCAGCCAGTGGGCGTGGTGGCGCACCAGCGGGTGGGCGTCGGCCACCGCCAGCGCCAGCCCGCAGCGGCGCATCACCGGCAGATCGAGCACGTCGTCGCCCATATAGGCGGTCTGCCCGGCGGCCAAACCCAGCCGCGTGCACAGTTCGACGAAGGCCGGCAGCTTCTCGCGCTGTCCCTGGATGACGTGGTCGACGTGCAGCTCGCGGGCACGGTGCTCGACCACCCCGGAGCGGCGCCCGGTGAGGATCGCGGTCTGCAGCTCGGCGTCGCCAAGCATGCGCAGGCCATGGCCGTCGCGCGAGTGGAAACGCTTGTACTGGCGGCCATCGTCGTCGAAGTACAGGCCGCCATCGGTGAGCACGCCGTCGACGTCGAAGATCACCAGCTGGATGTTTACGGCGCGCTCAATGGCGTCCATCTGCGATTCCTGTGTCGGGGTTGGTATTGCCGCGCAGGCGGCGGGCGCGCTGCCGCGGCATCTCAGGCCAGCCCGGCGCGCAGCAGGGCGTGCATGTTCAGCGCGCCGCACAGGCGATCGTCGCCATCGAGCACCGGCAGGGCGTTGATCGCGCGCCGCTCCATCAGCGCCAGCGCCTCGGCGGCCAGCGCATCGGCGCGGGCGATTTGCGGCGCGCGGGTCATCAGCCGCTCGATGGGCGTGGCGTGCACGTCGATGCCGCGATCCAGCGCACGGCGCAGATCGCCGTCGGTGAACACGCCCAGCAGCGTGCCGTCGCCGCCGGTGATCGCAGTCATGCCCAAGCCCTTGGCGCTCATCTCCAGCAGCGCGTCGCGCAGCGGCGTGTGCGGCGCCACCGCCGGCACCGCGTCGCCCTTGGCCATGACATCGCCGACGCGCAGCAGCAGGCGGCGGCCGAGGCTGCCGCCGGGGTGCGAGAGGGCGAAGTCTTCGGCGGTGAAGCCGCGCGATTCGAGCAGCGCCACGGCCAGCGCATCGCCCATGGCCAGGGTCGCCGTGGTGCTGGCGGTCGGCGCCAGGCCCAGTGGGCAGGCCTCGCGGGCCACCGAGACATCGAGGTTGACGCTGGCCGCGCGCGCCAGCGTCGACTGCGCCCGCCCGGTGAGGGCGATCAGCGGCACGCCGAGCTGCAGCAGCAGCGGCAGCACGGTGAGCAGCTCGCCGGTCTCGCCGGAGTTGGAGATGGCGATGACCACGTCGTCGCCGCGGATCATGCCCAGATCGCCGTGTGCCGCCTCGCCGGGGTGGACGAAAAACGCCGGGCTGCCAGTGCTGGCCAGGGTCGCGGCG
>Ga0316187_10005705_pt1 | contig 10753 bp, 6 predicted proteins | sample CroRivburrow1_MG_FD_204927 | JGI IMG/M metagenome (GOLD analysis project Ga0316187, IMG submission 204927) | Coastal sediment microbial communities from Maine, United States - Cross River worm burrow 1 | ecosystem: Environmental > Aquatic > Marine > Coastal > Sediment | place: USA: Maine...
GTCCTACCGCGAGAACATCCTGGAACCGGGTGGCTCGGAGAACCCGATGGAGATGTACGTCCGCTTCCGCGGCTCCGAGCCCAGCGTCGAGCCGCTGATCAAGAGGCGCGGCTTAGGGGGTTGAGGCGACTTGCGCTTCGCGCGGTCGGTCTTTGAGGGCTTGGGGGTTGAACCAGCCCTCGTGCCTCAGGCTGGCCTTTGGGCAGTGGGCCCCGCTCCCGCCCGCACCGGATCCTGCAGAGACGACCGCTTTTCTGATAGCCCTTGCGCCGCGCTCGAGGTGGCACCCCCTGGGGCCCCACGCCGGACCCCAACAAGATAGAGGTCATCTGCCCAGTACGCCAGGACCTCAAGACCCCAAAGATCGTCTGGCACAGGTTCCAGACGCTTCAACCCCCAAGCCCTCAAAGACTGGCCGGAAGCAATGCCCGGCCGCCTCACCCCCCACTGCCCCAAGGATCGGTCGGAAGGAACGCCCGACCGCCTCGACCTCAAGCCCTCAATGACTGGCCGGGAGGTACGCCCGGACACTTCAACCCCCACCCGGCGCTACTCGCCCGTATACGGCACGCCCTCGGTCATCCAGGCAGGGGCCGGCTCGCCTTTCAGGTGGTGGTCGAAGAACTGCATCATCTTGATCGAGTAGTCGACCTTGTTCGGGTATTTCTTCAGATGGTGCGGCTCATCTCGATACTGGAGAAAGATGCAGTCCTTGTCCAGACGTCGGCAAGCCAGATAGAGCTCGATCCCCTGGTACCAGGGCACTGCCTCATCTTCGTCCCCGAACTGGATCAGCAGAGGTGTTTCGATCCGGTCGGCATGGAAGACGGGTGAGTTCTCGATGTAGAGGTGTGGTGACTCCCAGAGGCTGGCCCCGATCCGGCTCTGAGACTTCTCGTATTGAAATTGTCGGGCCAGCCCTGAGCCCCAGCGGATCCCGCTGTAGGCGCTCGTCATGTTGGCGACGGGCGCCCCCGCAACGGCAGCCTTGAAGATGTCGGTCTGCGTGACGACGAACGCCGTCTGGTAGCCACTCCAGGAATGGCCGTGCAAGCCAATGGCATCAGGGTCGGCTACCCCCATGTCGATGAGTTTCTGTACTCCAGGCACCAGGCATTTCGTAGCGGCAAACCCCGGCTGGCCGATATCGAAGCGGATGTCCGGCAGAAAGACGGCATAGCCGTTGGAGGCATACATCGGAAAGCTCGGCCGGTGGTTGATGACCGGCTCGTTGAACTCATTGAGGCGCTGCGAGAAGAACCGGTAGTAGTAGATCAGGACCGGATAGCGCCTATCCGGGTCGTAGTTCCCCGGCTTGATCAGTACACCCTGCAACGGGATCCCATCCAGGCTCGTCCACTCCACCAGTTCGCTCTCACCCCAGGCGAAGTCCGCGATCTGAGGGTTCGCATCAGTCAGCCTTTTGGGCTCACCGAAGCTCCCGGCCGAGAGGTTGGGAACCGTGGTCCAGAGGTCCGGAAACTCGTCGTATCGCTGACGAGTGAAGAGGAGTCGGTCGGCATCTTCGGCCTTGGCGAGGAACTCCATGAGGTGCTTGCCGGTTCCGAGGAGCTTGGTCGTTCCTCCCTGACCGGGCTGGGCGGTGAAGAGGGCGTCGTGCTTTTGATTCTGGTGATAGCCCTCGACTAGCAAATGGGAACCTGGCTCGATGGAATCCTCCTCGGGGTCCATGTCGACGACTCTCAGCGTCAGCTCCTGCTGGCGCCCCGATCCCTCGGTCAAATTGAAGGGCTCGCTGCCATCAGTGGGCACCTGCCAGATGTCGTACTTGTCGTAGATGAAGATCGCGCTGTCATCGGCCAGCCATTCGCTGAAGCCGTATCCTGGCGGGGCACTGGGATAGTCGTGATCCTCGTCGGCGAAAGGAACGCCGAGGTCCGCCGTGACATTGCGCCGCTCCCCCGACGCCACGTCGAACAGGTGATAGTCCCCGTCGTCGTAGTAGAGAACGAAGCCGCCGTTGGCCGACAGAGTCCAGTTCGGCTTCCAGTCTTCTTCCAGGTGCTTGGCGACCAACGTGCGTTCACCATTGGTGAGGCTCACGGTGTAGATGTCGGCGAAGGTGCCGTTCCAGGTTCGCTCCTTGAGGTAGGGGGTATCAGCCCCAGCGAGCGCGACCCGCGGGTTGTCGGTGACTTCGACGTGACGCATCTCGAGGTCGGCGAGGGGCACGATCGAGCCGTCATCCAGATGGTAGACGGCTTTGTAGGAACGATCCTTCTCTTCGTCCCACCGCTCCTTCTGGTTGGGGATGATCAGCGGATCGTTCCAGTGCCAGACGTCGACACCTCTGTCTTCGATGATGCCTTCGACGTCGTAGGGGTCGAAGGCCGTCTCTTCCTCCTCGTCCGCTTCACCCTGCGCATCTGTTTCATCTGACTCCTGCTCGTCGTCGGGATCGACGGGCTTGAAGCCGAAGAAGAGGCGTCGGCCGTCCCGGCTCCAGGTCAAATCATTGACAGCGGCCAGGGTCCAGCCGTCGGGTGCGTCCTGCTTGGAGGCCACTGCGCGCGCGCCGCTGCCGTCCCAGACCCAGAGAGTTCCATCGCCGGACTCGGCCTCGTCGTCGAGCGGTGCTTCCACGAAGGCCAGCCGACTTTGGTCCTTTACCCACGTCAAGTGGGCGTAGCGGCCCCTGTCCTGAGTCGCCAGGACCTCCTCGGAGCCCCCTGGCCGATCAAGATGGCGAATGTAGACGCCGTCGGCCAGGCCTTCGTGCTCTTCGTCGGAGGGTGCAGAAACTGCGAAAGCAAATACCGTGGAGGGCTCGTCGAACGAGTACTCGGTGACGTAGCGCAGGTCGGACTCCTGGCCACTGGCAAGATTCCGCAGGCGGAGCGTTGTACCGAGCTCTTTCTTGTCCTCCTCGTCCTCGTCTTCCTCTTCGGCTTGTGCGCTGGGCTCGGATTCTGCCTTCGGCTCCGCCTCGACCGCCTGCTCCTCGGTCGTGGTGGTCTCCTCGGTCTCCTCGCCTTCGTCTTCCTCCTCCTCGAAGAACTTGTAGGCCAGGAAGCGACCATTTTCGGAGAAGAGGAAGCTCTCGACTCTTTCGATCCGCTCTTCGCTCCCGCTGCTCAGATCGAGCAGGGCCAGGCCCGTCTTTGGCCCATCGTCGCCGTTCTTCTCGTCCTCTGCCTCCAACTGCTCTTCGAGGGTCGGCTGGATCTTCGCCGCCACCCATCGCTCATCGCCAGAGACGGCGGGGTCGGAGCCGAGTTCGATTGAGTAGACAGGACCGTCACCCGTACCTCGGACTTCGACCTTACCGTCGCCTCGATCCGGCTGCAGTGAATACGCGATCCAGTTGCCCTGTTTCGACAGCACCGGGCCCTCGATCTGGCGAAACTGCATCAGATCGACCCAGGTGAGAGGCTTGGTTCCAGCGAACGAAGCAGCGGCTCCCATCAGCTGAACGAGGAGCAGTAGGGCTGCCGGGACACGCAGGATTTTCAAGGAAGACATGGATGTGGAACCCTCCGGACGAGCGAAGATGGGATCTCGGACCCCGACGCCAGGAACTATATCCGAGGGCTCATGGCGATCGGCTACAATGAGCCTCGCTGCATTGACGTGCAATCATCGATCAAGTCGCGAAACGCGGCTGGAGGTCACGGGTATGATCGGGGAGACCCTCGCGCGCTACAAGATTGTGGACAAGCTCGGTGAAGGAGGCATGGGAGAGGTCTACCTGGCCGAGGACACCGAGCTCGGTCGCAAGGTGGCGCTCAAAATGCTACCTACCGAGATGGCCGGAGACCCGGAGCGCCTGGAGCGGTTTCGCCGGGAAGCGAAGGCCGTGGCGGCGTTGAATCACCCCAATATTGTCACCATCTACAGCATCGAAGAGAGCGACGGTACTCAGTTCCTCACCATGGAGCATGTCGAGGGCGAGAGCCTCGACCACATGCTGCCGCCCACGGGTATGCCGCTGTCCAGGGTCTTCGACGTCGCCATACCTTTAGCGGATGCTCTGTCGACGGCACATGAGCGAGGCATCGTCCACCGGGACCTCAAGCCCGCCAACATCATGGTCAACAGGGAAGGCCGCGTGAAGGTCCTGGACTTCGGACTGGCCAAACTGACTCAGGACGACGCAGTAGAGGGTGCCGAAGGGGGCTTGACCCAGATCCCGACCCGGATCGCCACGCTGACCGGAGAGGGCATGGTGATGGGCACAGCCCCGTACATGTCGCCAGAGCAGGTCGAGGGTCGGGCCATGGACCACCGTACCGATATCTTCTCGCTTGGGATCTTGCTGTACGAATTGGCAACCGGACGTCGGCCCTTCGATAGCGACTCGTCTGCTGGCCTGGTCTCGGCCATCCTGCGCGATTCTCCCAGCGCGGTGACGGAAATCAATCCGGGCTTGCCCCGGCACCTGGGCAGGATCATCGAGCACTGCCTGGAAAAGGACCCGGAAGCTCGCTATCAGTCCGCCAAAGATGTGCGCAACGAGCTCCGAAGCTTGCGCCGCGAGGTGGACTCCGGAACGGTCACAACGGGCAGTGGCGCTTCCGCGGTCACGCCCCTTACGGGTGAGCCCAAGAAAAAGTCGGGCCCGGGACTGTGGGTTGCGCTCGCCGCCGCGGCGCTGCTGATTCTGGCAATCGGATGGTGGGTGGGGCGTGGCGGTGGAACCGACGAAGCAACGTCGGAAGCCGACTCAGAGACGGCCAGCCAGGCGGTGCAGGTGGCAACCCAGTCGGAGGTGCCCTCGGTGGCGGTGCTGCCGTTCAAGAACCTGAGTGCCGATCCAGACAACGAGTACTTCACTGATGGTCTCACCGAAGAGCTGATCGGCGCCCTGGCCAAGGTCGATGGTCTGCGCATTCCGGCGCGCAGCTCGGTGTTTGCTCTGAAAGGCAGCAATCTCGGCGTGCAGGAGACCGGGGAGCGGCTCGGAGTCGATAATGTTCTCGAGGGCAGCGTCCGCAAGGCCGGCAATCAGCTGCGGATCAGCGCCCAGCTCATCAAGGTGGAGGACGGGTTCAATCTCTGGTCCGAAACCTACGACAGGGAGCTCGAAGACGTCTTCGTCATTCAGGACGAGATCGCTCGCAACATCGTCGATGCGTTGCAGCTCACCTTGGCTCCTGGTGACGAGCAACTGATGAAGGCCGGGCGAAGCGCCGACATACGCGGGTATGACTTCTATTTGCGGGGGCGGGGTTACTTTCGACGCCGAACCCGAGAAGACTTCGACTCGGCGCGCCGCATGTTCACCAAGGCCATCGAAGTGGATGCTGGGTACGCGCCTGCCTACGCCGGCCTCGCCGACACCTACACCGAGTTCTGGCGCAATTACGAGAGTACCGACGAGAATCTGGAGCAGGCGGACAGAGCCAGCTTGAAAGCGGTCGAGTTGGATCCCAATCTGGCGGAAGCTCATGCCGCCAGAGGTTACGCTCTTGGCCAGCAACGAAAGTACGACGAAGCGCAGAGCGAGTTCGAGAAGGCCATCAGTCTCAATCCCAAGCTGTTCGAGGCCCATTACTACTACGGCACAGTTGCCTTTGCCCAGGGAGAGCTCAAGCAGGCCGCCGAGCTGCTCGAGAAAGCCAGCGAGGTAGCTCCAGATGACATCAGGGGCCTGCAGCTCCTGCCGCAGATATACAGAAGTCTGGGGCGCGAGGACGAGGTCATCGAAGCCAGCGAAAGGCGGCTGGCGCTCGCCGAGCGGCTACTGGAGCTCGATCCAGACGATGTCCAGTCGCTGCTCTACGGAGCCAATGCGCTGGCCACCCTCGGTGAGCATGAGCGTAGCCTGGAATGGGCCGCCCGGGTGTTGGAAGTCGACACCGACGACGCCCTGGTGCTCTACAACATCGCCTGCTTCTACTCGTTGGCTGGCGAGATCAAGCCGGCGCTCGAAGCTCTCGAGCGATCCTACGAGGCCGGATTGGCCGACCCCGAGTGGATGCGGCAGGACAGCGATCTCGACAACCTCCGCGACGAAGCCCGCTACCAGGCGCTCGTCGAGCGCATGGAAGCCGACGGGTAGCCCCGCCCGCCCTGGGGGTTGAACCGCCCGTCGTACCTCCGGCCGGCCTTTGAGGGGTTGAGGTTGAAGCAGCCGGCGTGCCTTCGGCTGATCTATGAGGCAGTGGGACCCCCTCCCTGACTGCTCATTGCCCACTGCTGCTCACTGCATTACCGGTGCCAGAGGTTCCCTCGGGTAGCTCGACAGGCGAACGCTCGCGTAGCGAAATGGTCGCTTGATAAAGGGGAACTTTTACTTGACAAACTACTTTATATTGTAGAGTATACCGCTCACGATGAGCAGATACCTACCGAAAGAGATGCGCCAGGCACCGCCACTGGAGCTCGGGGTAGATGGACCGGTACATCGACGAACGGCTCTTTTGATCAACCCCTTCTACGCCAAGGACCCGTGTGGCAGCTTCGGCAAGCACGTTCTGACCCCCAGTCTGGCGCTGACCAGTATCGCGGCGGCGACACCTTCCCACTGGCAGGTGACCTATTGGGACGAGAACTTGTTGCAAGGCCCGCCGCCTTGTCATCGAATCCCGGAGCTTGTCGGGATCACGGTCCATCTGACCTTCGCCCAGCGCGCCTATGAGCTCGCCCGTTTCTACCGAGATCGAGGCGCGAAAGTGGTACTGGGAGGTCTGCACGTCCAGAGCTGCTCTGAGGAGGCCCTGGCCCACGCGGACGCGGTAGCGATTGGAGAAGGGGTCCAGCTGTGGCCTCGAATAGTCACTGACCTCGAGCGTGGCGAGTTGCAGCGAGTGTATGAGGGCAGCTACCAATCGCCTTACCAGTCTGATCCGTCTCCGCGTCGCGACCTGATTCCACGGCAGTCCTTCCTGACCACTGCCAGCCTCATCGCCACCCGTGGGTGCCACAACCGGTGCGGATTCTGCTATCTCGCCACAGAGGGGACCCACATGCCCTATCAAATGAGAAACGTCGAGCAGATCGCCGAAGAGGTCGGAGCTTGCGGTGAACCGTATGTGGTCTTCTTAGACAACAACCTCGGTTCGCGGCGGGACTATCTCCTGCGTCTCTGTGAGGCCCTTCGGCCGCTCGAGATCATCTGGAGCGCCGCCATTACGATCGACGTCACCGATGATCCGGCCCTGGTCCAGGCCATGGCCTTGGCCGGCTGCACCGGCGTCTTCGTCGGCTTCGAATCGCTGGGGATGGAGAATCTGACTGCTGCCAGAAAGCGAACCCCGAGCCCGAGAGACTATGGCCGACGAGTCCGGATCCTGCACGACTCTGGCATCCAGGTGAATGGCAGCTTTGTTTTTGGCTTCGATGGCGACGGCCCCGAGGTGTTCGAAGGCACGCTCAGCTGGATCGAGGAGAACCGGCTCGAGTGCGCTACCTTCCATATCCTTACGCCCTACCCGGGTACCCCCCTGTTCGCAAGGCTCGAGGCTGAGGGGCGCCTCCTGCATCGGGACTGGAACCTCTTTGACACGGCGCACGTGGTCTTTCGGCCAAAGCAGATGAGTATTGAACAGCTACAGCAGGGTTACGATACCTGCTACCGAAAACTCTTCTCGCATCGGTCGATCTGGCAGCGGCGGCCGGAGGACTGGCGGACGATCCCTTCATACTTGGCTGGCAGCTACCTGTACAAGCGCAGCAACCGTTTGTGGAGCTTTCTGATCCATAAAAAGCTCACTCACCGTGCCTGGAGACCTCTGGTGGAGTTGTCCCGGCGGCGCCACTTACGTTTTCGACAGCGACTGATGTCGGAGGCGGTTCCCCAACGCGTGAACAAGAGTGATCTCCGAGCTGCTGCCACTCAGTCAGAGCGGTAGCCCGCGGGAGAGGGTCTGCTCCTTCCCGACATCACAGGTGATCGGCCCTGCTCACCGGATTTGGAGGTCCGTCCGGGCGGGTCGCCACCTCGTCTCGTTACCGCATTTTCCCTTGCGCCGCGCTCGACTCGGCGCCCCCTGTCGAACCACCCGCACGAACCTCTGGCACCAACTGGGGGCATAAGAGCTTAGGGCAGTAGGGGCGTAGGGGCCTAGGGGAGGGGGCCCTCAGTGCCTCAAGGGCCGGTCGGCGAGATCGCCGAGCGCTTCAACCCCCAAACCCTCAAGGCCCAGGTTCCAGAGTTCCACTGGAACCTGGCGCAACCTTTACGAATGATGATAACGAGAGAGCAGAAAGTCGATGCCGATGCCCATGATCTTCTCCCAGGCTTCTTCGACTTCCTCGCTGTATTCGGGATCGCACTCCTTGACCGATTCCAGCAGACTGTCGAGCCAGAGGTCGTAGAGCTCGGCACCGACGTCGAGGTCCTTGGCGCTGTGTCGCGCCGCCAGGTGGCCGAGGTACCTCTCGGGGCCATCTTCCGGATCTTCCGAGGCGAGGAGGATCAGATAGAAGGAAGCTCTCAGGAGCCGCTTCTGGCGGTGGAAGTCGGTGTTGGCGAATCGCTCCTTGATCTTCGGCGAGGAGGCCAGGAAGCGCTCGTAGAAGATGTCCAGGAACTCCGGGTTGGTGTCACACCGCCGCAGGCTCTCTTCGAAGATCTGGATCGTCGTTTCGTCCACCGATTCCTCCACGGGAAATTTCGCTGGCGCTATTGTAGGCCAAATCTAGGAAGTTGGTCCTGGGTCATCGACCCAACGGTCCAATTCGATCTGCTCTGCAGCGCGCCGAATTCCGTTGATCATGCTGCGGAAGATGAATCCATGGAAGGGCAGCACGGAGTACCAGTAGAGGATTCCCAACAGGCCCTTGGGCTTGAAACGAGCGGTCTGAAAGAGCAGGCATCGACCAGCGAACCCCGGTACAGACTCGATCCGGAACTCGAGTAAGGCTTCTCCGGGCAGCACCATTTCGGCTCTGAGCTTCAGCCAGCGGTTGCGTTCGATTCCCGCCACACGCCAGAAATCAAGAGCATCGCCATGACGGATTTCCTCGGCATGACGGCGGCCGCGGCGCAAACCAGGCCCTCCGAGCAGGCGGTCGATGCCGCCTCGAATTCGCCAGAGGATCTGGGAGGAATACCAACCGTTTCGTCCACCGATGCGGCAGATGGCACGAAACACTTCCGAAGCCGCCGCCACCACCTGGGTCTCTTCCTGGTGCACGAATGTAGTACCGCCGGCCCAGTCCGGGTCCCCGGGGACGGCCCCAGCATCGGTCCAAGAGGTTTCGACATTTCCCAACTCGACGTGGCCGAGCGCCTCGTCGATAGCCTCGCGCACGCCGAGAAGTCGTTGTGGCATCAGCCTCTGGGCCGTGTTGTCTCGGCAGACGACTCGGTTGCGCAGACCTTCAGCCAATGGGCGGGCGATGTAACTACTCAAGGGTGTCACGAGTTGAATCCAAAGGGAGCTCAAGCGTGGCGTCAGCACGGGAACGGGAATGACCAGGCGGTGAGGAAGGTCCAAAGCCTCGGCCATGATGGCCATCATGGCCCTGTAGGAGAGGATGTCCGGGCCACCGATGTCGAGCGTGCGTCCGATCGTATCCTCCATGATCAAGGCGTCGAGAAGATACCCGAGGACGTTGCGCACGGCTATGGGCTGGCACTCCGTCTGGACCCAGCGCGGCGTAACCATGACAGGGAGTCGCTCTACGAGGTAGCGCAGGATCTCGAAGGAGGCCGATCCCGAACCGATGATCATGGCCGCCCTCAGGACGGTGACCGGCACTGGCCCCGAAGCCAGAAGCGCCTCTGTCTCTCGCCTCGAGGTGAGGTGCTCGCTCAGACCCTCACCGGTCTCCCCGAGGCCTCCGAGATAGAGAATTCGTTCGCATCCAGCGCTGGCAGCCGCGGTGGAGAAGGCTCGAGCAAGTTCGGCGTCTTTCGATGCGTAAGCTGGCCCAGCCGCCAGCATGGAGTGCACCAGGTAGTAGGCCTCTCTGCAGCCGCGCATCTGCTCTGCGAGGAGCGCGGTGTCGCCGACATCCCCGGCGACAATCTCCACCGTAGGCTCACCAGCCCACGGTCTCGATTCCAGCTTCTTCGGGCTTCTCGCCAGGCAGCGGACCCGATAGCCACGCTCCAGCAGACGAGGAACCAACCTTCCCCCGATGTAGCCGGAGGCTCCGGTGACGAAGATCGGCGTATCGGCGATGTCGGTTGGATTGGAGATTCCCATGCTCGTACCAGGCCGGGAATCAACGCCCGAGAAGTCTGCGGCGCTTCTTGGTCAACGCGTAGAGACGGCGCGGCTCGTCGAATCCCTTCACCTCGCGTTCTCCGAGGTCGTGGAACTTGAAGTCCTTGGAGGCCATCTCTCGTGTCGCCTCGCAGGCGATGATCGAGCCTGTCTTGTCGTTTGCGAACTTCTCGATACGGAAGGCGAGCACCACGGGCTCGCCCACCATGGAGAGCCCCATGACGTTGCCCTCGCCGTACCCGGACATCACGACGGTCCCGGTCGCCAGGGCCCAGTCCAGCTGCAACGGGAAGCCATCCACCTGCCAGAAGCCAGGAACTTCGGCCAGTTCCCTGGCCAGCCCGTCCAGCTTCAGGGCCGCCTCGCAGGCGCTGGTGGCGTGATTCTCCGAGGTGTTCTCCTCCCAGAAAGCGAACGCTGCGTCACCCTGAAACTCCTTGATCGTGCCTCCCAGGGAGATGACCTCCTTCTCGAGCCGCTCGAATAGTCGGCCTACCGATTCCTGAAGGGCGGAAGAAGCGGCTTGTTGGACCAGAACCGTGTAGTCGCGGATGTCCCCGACGAGCACGGTAAGGGTCTTTACTTCCTCTACCTTCATGGTGAGCTTGGAGATC
>Ga0316187_10005706_pt1 | contig 10753 bp, 10 predicted proteins | sample CroRivburrow1_MG_FD_204927 | JGI IMG/M metagenome (GOLD analysis project Ga0316187, IMG submission 204927) | Coastal sediment microbial communities from Maine, United States - Cross River worm burrow 1 | ecosystem: Environmental > Aquatic > Marine > Coastal > Sediment | place: USA: Maine...
ATGATGGGCCGCGTCCAGCTCAGCACATGCGCACCACGTCGCCCGGCAAGATCCACGAGGTAAATACCCCCATGGCTTTCGCCGGGCTGACTGCCACGATTGACGCTGGTTGCCGCGATAATGCTCAAAAAAATTCACTTGGAAAGTGTCGGGAGAGATGTGGCATTATACGAAGAACTTTACGTTTCGGAAGTAAACGGCGCCAAGAGGACAACCAGCATGTCACAGCACTTCGATCCGCTGCATTCCGTTCCGCGTAAGTCACTCAGCGCGGCCATCTCGGCGCTTTGCGCCGGCGTACCATTGGCCCATGCTCAGGCCCAGGACGCGGTGGAGGAAACGGTCGCGCTTGAGGAAGTCATCGTCACCGCTACCAAGCGAGGCGAACTTCACCTGCAGGACGTCCCACTGTCGATCACCGCGTTCACCGACGAAGCCATCCGCGAGCAAGGCTTCAAGAAACTGGACGACTACTTCGGCCAGATTCCCAGCCTGAGCGTTGGCCGCTACGAACCGGGCAACGCCAATGTAATCATGCGCGGCTGTGCAATCTCGGGCTTCTCCTTCGGCGGCAGCGCGACTACGGGCGTCTACCTGGACGAGCAACCGATCACGGCAGCCGGGCTCAACCCGGATCCGCGGCTGGTGGACATCGAGCGCGTGGAAGCGCTGGCCGGGCCCCAGGGCACGACGTTTGGTGACGCCTCGCAGTGCGGCACCCTGCGCATCATCACCAACAAGCCGGCCGTCGGTGAGAACAGCGCCTGGGTGGATCTCACTGGAGCTTCGGTGCAGCACGGCGAAACGGGTTACGACGTCAGCGCAATGATGAACATGGGGCTGGGCGAAAACGCCGCGTTCCGCCTGGTCGGATTTTCCGCACACGACGCGGGCTACGTGGACAACGTGCTCGGCGACAGCCCGCGCGGTACCTTCAACAACGCCAGCCGTGTCGCCAATGACGTCAACGGATCGGACGTATACGGGGCGCGCGCGGCGTTGCGCTGGCAGCCCAGCGAGACCTGGACCATCGACCTGCAGGGTATCTACCAGAAGACCGAGCAGGACGGCCTCGGCGACGCCGACATCAATGAGCTCTACTGGGAAGGACGGAACCTGGGCAAGTGGGAGCAGACCCGCTTCAACCCTGAAACCTGGAGCGATGAATGGAGTCAGATTGCCCTGACCGCGGAAGGCGACCTGGGCTGGGCCGTGCTGACCGCGACCGGTTCCTATTTCGACCGCGATACGCTGGCGACCCTGGATGGCACCACCTACCTCCAGAGTTTCCAGGAACGCGCGGATTACTACCGCGCGTATTACAACCCCTATCTCACCCTGTACGACTGGGGCGGCGACCCGACCGGGCGTATTTACGACCCTTACAAGGTCAAACGCAAGACCCTCGAAGTGCGCCTGGCTACGACGGAGGAAATGTCGAGCCGCTGGTCGGCGCTGGTCGGCGCGTTTTACAACAAGAACGAAGAACCCAGAACGCCATTCAAGTCGCAGGTAACCGGACAGGGCGACAATTGCACCGTCTACTACGCGGCCGCACCCGGTTGCACCGGGGCGTTCAGCTACCTGAGCTACCTGCACTACTACTACTTCGGTACCTTCAGCAAACCATCGGACAACTGGTGGACCGGCATTTACGAAGACGAACTCAAATCGACGGCCGTCTTCGGCGAGGTTCAGTTCAATATAACGGATAATTTTTCCATCACAGCCGGTGGCCGCTGGTATGAGATCGATACCAAGCGCACCCTGGTGCAGGGCGCGTTGATGGACCCGGTGGACGGCGTCGACTCCAACTGCGGCACGGACGAGGACCGCCTCGCCTGGCAGGAGGACGGTATTCCCCAGGAAGGCTATGACCTGTGTTTCACCGACTTCCGCGCCGAATCGTCCGAGTCCGGATTCGTGCCCAAGCTGAATGCGACCTGGTTCTGGGCCCCGGACAAGATGCTCTACGCGACCTATTCGGAGGGCTTCCGTGGCGGCGGCGGCAACGGCGGGCGCCGCGGCACGATTTTCGCCCCCGGTACGGAGTATGGAAGCTACGAATCGGACAACCTGACGAATTACGAGATCGGCACCAAGAACACGCTGTTCGACGGCCGCGTGACACTCAATGCGACCTTTTATCATATGGTGTGGGACGACATCCAGATCGAGACCGAAGACCCGCAACCCGGCTTTTTTGCGCTCGGCATCGTCAACTTCCCGCAGGCGGAGATCGACGGCATCGAGGCGGAAGCGCACTGGGCTGTGACGCAGAACCTGACGCTCAGCGGCAGCCTGGGTTACAACGATGCCTCCCTTTCCGAGGAAGCAGTGCTGTTCGAAGGCACCGACGGGGAGCGCAAGGCGGTGAGCGGAACCCGCCTGCCGCTGATGCCGAAGTGGAAGTACAGCGTGACAGGTCGTTACGATTTCGATTCGACGCTCTGGAACGCGCAGCCGTTCCTGCTCGCCACCTGGACCTACAATGGCGATACCGTGAATTCGCTCGCCGGCTTCCAGTCCAGCGTCAACCAGGCAGACGTGCGCGTCACCCCTTCGTTCAACATAGTGAATCTGCGGTTTGGGCTCGATGCCGCGGGCTGGAGCGCGGCGCTGTTCGTCGACAACCTGTTCGATGAATATGCGACGGTCTTCTTCAGTGAACGTTACACCCAGGCCCGGGCCACGGTGTTGCCGCCAAGAACCTTCGGCATCAATTTCCGCAAGAACTTCGACTGGTAAGGCATGGACATAGGTGATCGCCTTCGCGATCTCGGACCGGTAGACAGCACGGCATTGAGCGAGGCTATCCTCGCGCAGGAGCCGGCCGCCTGGAACGAGCAGCAATACCGCCAGCAGGAGTTCGACGTCCACCGGCAGACCGAATCCATCGTGCTGGTGTTCGTCAATCTCGAAGTCTGGCCCACGATTGAGATCTGCAAGGAGCCGGGCTGGGACCGCCTGGCCGAGGTCGCCGTGCCGGTGATGCACAGCATCATCCAGCAGCATTACCCTCCCGGTGGCGCCATCATCCGCGCCATGGCGGCCAAGTTGCTGGCCGGCGGTAAGATCACGCCACACACGGACACGCACCCGTCTTTCCACCGCGGGCACCGCATCCATGTTCCCATCACCACCAACCCCCGCGTGCGCTTCATGATCGACGGGCGGCCGCACCAACTCCAGGTCGGCCATGCCTACGAAATCAACAACCAGATGAACCACAGCGTGATGAACAAGGGCGACGAAGACCGCATTACTTTCATCTTCGACTACGTCCCACCAGCCGAACTGGGCCGCATCCAGCGCAACGCCGCCACGCAGCAGAAGCCCGCGGCCTGAACTTGCCAGTGAGGGCCGGGGTGCGGCGCGCGCCTTGGTATTCGCCGTTCTCTTGATCCGGGTTATGGTGCCCGAAGAGTGGCCCGTCCTAACATGGAAGCCGGCAACGAGTGCTCCTGGAGGAACGCCATGAGCTTCAACTTGCGCAATCGTTCACTGCTGACGGTGCAGGATTACACGCAACGCGAGTTCCGCTACCTGCTCGACCTGGCCCGTGATCTCAAGCGCGCGAAGTACGCCCGCACCGAGCAGAAACACCTCGACGGCAAGGAAATCTGCCTGATCTTCGAGAAACCCTCGACGCGCACGCGCTGCGCCTTCGAGGTCGCCTGCCACGACCAGGGCGCCCAGGTCACCTGCCTCGACCCCTCCGGCTCGCAGATCGGCCACAAGGAGTCGTACAAAGACACGGCGCGCGTGCTCGGCCGGATGTTCGACGCCATCGAGTACCGTGGCGCGTCGCAGCAAGGCGTCGAGCAGTTGGCCGAGTTCGCGGGTGTGCCGGTCTACAACGGGTTGACCGACGAGTACCACCCGACCCAGGTGCTCGCCGATGTGCTGACGATGTGGGAGAACTGCGACAAGCCGATCAACCGGATCAGCTACGCCTTCGTCGGCGATACCCGCTCCAACATGGGGCACTCGCTGATGATCGTCGGCTGCTTGATGGGCATGGACGTGCGCATCTGCGGTCCCCGCTCGCTGTGGCCGGATGCGGAGCACGAACAGATCGCGCGCGACCTCGAGGCGAAATACGGCGCACGCCTGACGATCACCGACGATCCGAGGGCCGCAGTCCAGGGCGTCGACTTCATCCACACCGACGTCTGGGTATCCATGGGTGAGCCCGAGGAGGTTTGGAAGCAGCGCATCGATTTGCTGACACCCTACCAGGTGAGTCCGGAACTGATGGAGGCCAGCGGCAACCCGCGCATACGCTTCATGCACTGCCTGCCGGCCTTTCACGACACCGAGACGAAAGTCGGCCTGCGGATCGCCGAGGCGTTCGGATTAACCAACGGCCTCGAAGTGACCAACGACGTGTTCGAATCCGAGGCCAACATCGCGTTCGAGCAGGCCGAGAACCGCATGCATACGATCAAGGCTCTGCTGGTCGCGACCATAGGAGACTGAGGTCATGCTGGTCGTCGTGGCGCTTGGCGGAAACGCGTTGCTCAAACGGGGCGAGCCGATGACGGCCGCCACGCAGCGCGCGAACGTCCGGATTGCGGCGCAGGCGCTGGCGCCCATCGCCAATGAACATCAGCTCGTTATCACCCACGGCAATGGCCCGCAAGTGGGCTTGCTCGCACTGCAGGCGGCCGCCTACATGCCAGACGAGGCTTATCCGCTCGACGTGCTCGGTGCCGAGACCGAGGGCTCCATCGGCTACATGATCGAGCAGGAACTCGGCAACCTGCTGCCGAGCGAAGTGCCATTCGCGACCGTCCTGACCATGGTCGAAGTGAATCGCGATGATCCGGGGTTTCAGAATCCGACCAAGTTCGTCGGGCCGCTATACAAGAAATCAGAGGCCAATCGAATCGCGACTGAAAAAGGCTGGGTATTCCGAGAGGATGGCAAGCATTGGCGCCGCGTGGTCCCCTCCCCCGTCCCCCAGCACATCATCGAGATTCGCCCGATCCGCTGGCTGCTGCAACGCGGGACGATCGTTATCTGCGCCGGCGGCGGGGGCATCCCAACAATGTACGAACCAGGCGCCGAACACAGGTTGATCGGGGTCGAGGCCGTCATCGACAAGGATTTGTGCTCGGAGTTGCTGGCCCGCGAACTCGATGCCGACCTTTTCGTGATGCTGACCGACGTCGACGCCGTCTACGTGGACTGGGGCAAGCCGGCGCAGAAGGCGATCCGGGAAGCCTCGCCGGCTGCTCTGAAGAGAGTGAAATTCGCGCAAGGCTCCATGGGCCCCAAGGTCGAGGCGGCCTGCCATTTTGCCGCAACCCGGGGTAAGCCCGCGGCCATCGGCGCGCTGCCCGACCTGGCTCGAATCATGGCGGGAGAGGCCGGGACCACGGTGCAACCGGGTGAGATGGATATGGTTTTCGGGAACTGACAGACCCAACCCGGCCTTTGGGAGTGGGTTGGCCCGACCCTGATTCGTCACTGCCCCATCAAGCAGGTTGACTGCGGTGCCGGGGTAATCCCGATGATTCCTATTTGTTAGTCTCGTCGAGCTTTAGCTCGGGTATCAGTATGTTCAGCAATTCCATGACTTCACTCGGCGTGCAGGGCAACCGAATGTTTCCATTGTCTTCACCGAACTTACTGCGCAGCAGGGTCGCCAACTCGCGGTTGAGGTCGAACAGGCCAATACCATGCATGGCCCAACCACCAAATTTTCGTTCTTCTATCTCGGTGAAACTGATCAATTGGACCTGATCATGACGTGTGTCGCGAGAGATCCGTTCAAAAGTTGCATTCAGGGCTTCGAACTCTCCCTCCAATACCTGGAGGAAGTGAGTTTCTGTGGCTAGCAGCACTCCCGTAATGCCATTGGCGGGGTTGTTCTCTGTACTGCTGGAAAGGATCGAGTTCACCAGATCCCAGTTGACCACGCCCTTGCAACGGCTCCTTTAAATTATTGAATTCAGTTTTTTGCCCGCATTATTAGCGCCTTTGAGTTTCTTGATTGTTTGCGGGGTTATGGGTTGTGATCGGTCTACCTCGTGCTCGCGTTTGAGTCCCTCGGGTGTCAACTCATATGCCCAGGCAAGAAACAGGGCAATTGGAAAACCGGCTGCCAGCAGGACCAGCATGGTCTTTATCGCCCAGTCCGGCGTGCCAAAACTCTCGAAAACCAACTCCAAGACCTGCGCAATCAACCAGGCAATAAGCACGTAGCCAATGCCTACTTTGAAGACATTTCTGCGTTTCAGTTCATTAAAAAATGACAAGGGTCTGCTTCTGGATGGCCACTATTGCGGTAAAGCATAGTTGCTTCACCGGCAAATGCCAAAGATAACTGATTCTCAAGCCAAGGTGTCACAGGTCAAGGGGTCTGCTCACTCTTACCCCATTACTTCATGGTCGATGTCGTAGCGGCCTTCGAAGCGGGGCGTTTACTGGCGGTGGCCGACCTCCCCGCCGTCGAACGTGTCCTTACTGCGGCTGGCGCGCCGGGCGAGGTTCTCGTCGTCGACGATTATCGTTTTGAGGGCACTCTCCATGAATGCCTAACAGCCTATCATCCCAGTTCTTTCCGGGTTAAGACTTCCCGCCCACTCAAACAGCTAAAAAGCGTTTTTGGCCGCCGAACGTATCGTCAACATGGTGATGCCCACGAAAAGCAGCTTGATGCCGAGGAACACGCCGATCGCAACGGTCCCGGACAGCGGGAAGCCGGTGAAGATCATGATGCCCAGCAGAATCGTGATCACTGCATCGAACAACAGCCAGCCCTTGCCCTCTTTCACGGAGAAGGCCGCGATCAACTCGGAAAAGCCGTCAGCGAGGAAATACACCGCCAACATGATGCTCAGGACTGCGGAAGACATCAGCGGGTGCGCGATGACGGCGACGCCCGCCAACAGGGTGAGCACACCGATCAGGAACACCAGGATGCCCTTGCCGAGGCTGCCGGCCTGGAAGGCCCAGATCATGCGCATGATGCCCGCTGCCATCACCAGGATACCTACCATCATGAGGATGGACTGACCGGCTACCCAGGGCATGGCGATCGCCAGGACGCCGAAAATGATGGACAGCCAGCCCATCAGTCTCATCTTGCTGCTGACGTTCTGTAACACGGTCTTTTCTGCACTCATCGTTCTCTCTCCCTCAGATGTCACCCGAAACCAGGGGCCATTATACTGCAAGGCATTGGGTCCGCCTCGAGGTCCGAATCGTCTTCACCCACCCCGCGAGGGTGCCGGGTCTCGGGCACGGGAAGTTTCTTGTGGGCGATGTTCAGGCGGCAATCCGCTCGACGGAAAGGTTTTGCACATCGGTCCGGGTGCTGGCGTGTTCGAAGGTGATGGCGCAAACCTCACCCTGCGAATCGAGGTCGAGGATTGTGTTTTCGTCCAGATCCCGGGTCTCGCAAATTTCCGCCGAGCGCAGTTCGATATACAGCGTGTCCGTGTCCTCGAAGTATTTGAATTTCATGGTTTGAACCCGCGATCAAAAAACGCGTTGTGCACGGTCTCACTGTCGGGCTGCAGTACGACCCTCAGATATCGACCTCCCATTTCCTCGGTGCGGACCCAGCGGCGAATCCGGCCATCTTCCTGAACGGTTTCGCGTTCGGGGTGCTGGATTGCCCGCAGAATCCAATCGTCCTCGATTATGGCACGGTCCGCTCGGTACCTGAAGGATCTGAAATAGCCCGTGGTTTTCACCCCACCGTTGTAGCGGGGCGAATCGTCGGCGCAAATCAGGCAAGCGCTCGGGTCGGTGTAAGACTTTTCAGGCGCCGATGTCCCGCTTTAGTGTCCTGTAACGCAAGTCATGACGCATTCAGCGAGGCTAGAAGCGACCAGCTGCTAGGCGCACGAGCGCAGGACTAGCTGTGCTAATTCAAGCGAGTGCAACAACGCAGATGGTCGCTTATTGCCTCGCCCGACGGGAGCCCCGCATATGCGCCAATGCCGTGTTGCAGTCCTTGGCAAGGGCATGCCATTCCCTGCGGACTGCGCCTTGCCTTGACGCATATGCGGGGCTCTGAATGCGTCATGACTTGCGTTACAGGACACTAGTGAGTCACCGGGTTCGTGGCTGCCAGGCCCGCGGCCCGGATGGTTTCGACCAGCAGTTCCGGCGGACCCGGCGTCATCAGGTTGACGCCCGACACGCCCGGGATCTCCCTCAGCCGCTGGATCTTCTCCGCGGCCAGGCGAATGCCCTCCTGTTCCGGATCGGCCGCCTGCGCCATGCGCTGCACAACTTTCTCCGGCATCACGGTGCCGTGCAGATGGTGCCGCATGACCCGTGCGGTAGCCGCGTCGGGCAGCACGGCCAGGCTGGCGATGACCGCGCAGCGCCAGGTCAGCCGCGAGTCGACCAGGTGGGTCATGTAGCGCCGCAGCGCCTTCATGTTGAAGCAGACCTGGGTCTGGATGAAAGCGACCCCGGCGTCGACACGCATCAATAGTGACTTCGGTGTCCAGGCCTTCTTCGGCGCGAAAACCGTCGCTGCGGTGCCGATACAGAACTCCGGCGCGGCGGGAATGGACTCGTCCTCACCCAGCTGCAAAGCCGTCGTGACCAGGTCTTCCCCACTCAACTCCAGCACCTGCCGGGTCGGCGGCTTGTAGCCCGACGGCAATTCCTCGCCGCGCGTCAGCAACAGGCTGGTCACGCCCAGCGCACCCAGCCCCAGCAGGTCGTTTTCGAGGGCGATGCGGTTGCGGTCGCGGCCGGTGACATGCACCAGCGGGTCAATGCCTTCATTCAACAAGACTGCCGCGGCAGCCAGCCCGGACATCTGCAGGCGGCCGTCGTGAGCATCCGGCACCTGGAGCGCATCGACCAGTGGGCCCAGTAGACGGGCCTGCCGGCGGATCCCTTCGGCGTCGCTACCGCGGTCCAATGCCAGGTCAGCAGTGACCGTGAATGGCCGGTTGCGGATGGCTTCCTGGAAGCGTTTCAATCGGGGCCAACCTCTCAGGCGGTGCCGCGGGCCGCGGCCAGGCAACGCCTCGCCCGTGCTTCGATGGCGTCCCAGCGGTCGGCCGCGATATCGGCCGGCTCGAAAAGGGTGTTGACGAAGCCGACCGCGAAGGCGCCGGCGGCAATCCAGTCCTCGGCATTGCGCTCGTCCACCCCATTGGTCGGCACGATTTTCAATTGCGGCATCGGGCCCAATACCGACCTGACCCAGGCCGGGCCGCCAGCGGGCGCCGGGAACAGCTTGCACAGCTGAGCCCCGGCGCGGTGGGCCCGCAGCATCTCGGTGGGTGTGTGGCACCCCGGCATGCAGGCCACTTCCAACTCCTCGGCGGCGGCGATGACTGCCTCATCCACCACCGGCGACACCAGGAAGCGCGCGCCTGCCGCGACCGACTGCCGTGCCTCATGCTCGTCCATGACCGTTCCGGTTCCCACGACCAGTCCCTCGCGCTGAGAGAATTCCCGCACCAGTTCGAAGGCGCCGGGGATGCTCAGCGTGAATTCAATGATCGTGAAGCCGCCGCGCACCGCGGCTTCCATGGCCCGCGCCGCCTTGTCCTGGTCGTTGGTGCGCAGGATGGCGCTGGCCTGCTCGCGGCCGAAGCGTTCGACGAATGCATGGGGTGTCACCGGGCGTACTCCTGGACCTTGGCTTGATTGGGGAATGCCCCGGAATGATACCATTGGGGAAACCCCGCCGGAGAGCCCGATGATGAGCAGCAAGCAGCCCGATAGTCCCTCCATGCAACCGGCTGAAGCGGATTCGACGATGACCCGACGCGAAGCCCTGACCCTGCTGGGCGGCGCCGCAGTCGCCGGCACCCTGGCCGCCTGTTCGCGTGAACCGGCTGCGGAATTGCCGCCGCCCGCGGCAGAAACCCTGCCAGGCCCGGCGCTGCCTGATGACCTGCATTTTCGCAGTCTCGGCGAGGTCGCGCGCCTGCTGGAAGCGCGGGAGGTCTCGCCGGTGGAGCTGACGCAGCACATGCTGGAACGCATCTCGGCGTTCGACGGCCGTCTCAAGAGCTATGCAACAGTCACGACCGACCGCGCCCTGGCGGCAGCCCGCCGCGCGGAGCGGGAAATGGCGTCCGGCCAGTATCGCGGGCCGCTGCACGGCATGCCGATCGCTGTCAAGGACCTGTGCTATACCGCGGGCACGCGCACCATGGGCGGAATGGTCGCCTACCGGGACTTCGTTCCGGATTTCGACGCCACCGTGGTCAGCCGACTGGAGCAGGCTGGGGCGGTGCTGCTCGGCAAGCTCAACCTGACCGAGGGCGCCATGGCTGGCTATCACCCCGACTTCGATATCCCGGTCAATCCCTGGGGCGACAGCCTCTGGTCGGGCGCCTCGTCCAGCGGCTCTGGTGTGGCCACCGCCGCAGGATTGTGCTTCGCTTCGCTCGGCTCGGATACGGGCGGTTCGATCCGCTTCCCATCGATGGCCAATGGTATTGTCGGCCTGAAGCCGACCTATGGCCGGGTCAGCCGCTACGGCGTGCTGCCGTTGGCCGAAAGCATGGACCACGTGGGTCCGATGACCCGGCGAGTGGCGGATGCGGCCGCCATGCTGCAGGCGATGTCCGGCTATGACGAGAATGACCCGACCTCCCTGCAGGAATCCCTGCCCGACTTGCTGGCCGGACTGGATTCCGGAATCGGCGGTCTGCGCGTGGGCTACGACCCGGCATTTGCCGGCACCGGCACCGATGCCGGCCTGGTGGTGGCGATAGAGCAGGCGCTGGACGCGCTGCAAGGCCTCGGCGCCGAC
>Ga0316187_10005707_pt1 | contig 10751 bp, 8 predicted proteins | sample CroRivburrow1_MG_FD_204927 | JGI IMG/M metagenome (GOLD analysis project Ga0316187, IMG submission 204927) | Coastal sediment microbial communities from Maine, United States - Cross River worm burrow 1 | ecosystem: Environmental > Aquatic > Marine > Coastal > Sediment | place: USA: Maine...
CCCTGCTGCTCGACAGTCCCGCCCCGCACATCCTGCAGGTCACGCTGAATCGACCCGATGCCGCCAACGCCTTTAACACGCAGATGGCGACCGACCTGGTGCATTGCTTTGAACAACTGGCGCTAAAGCAGGCGGATTATCGCTGCACGATCCTGACCGGAGCTGGTGAGCGGGCATTTTGTGCCGGCGGGGATCTCAAGGAGCGCGACGGCATGAGTAACGCCGCGTGGACCGCACAGCACCTGATTTATGAGCGCATGATTCGCGCCGTGCTCGATTGCCCGGTGCCGATTATCGCTGCTGTCAACGGCGCCGCCTATGGTGGCGGCTGTGAACTGGCGGCGGGGGTCGACTTTGTTTATGCCGCTGAACGAGCGCGTTTTGCGATGACCGAAACCAGCCTCGGAATCATTCCCGGCGCCGGTGGCACGCAAACCCTGGCCCGCGCACTGGGTGAACGCCGCGCCAAGGAGTTGATCATGTCGGCACGACCTTTCAGTGCGACTGAAGCGCTGCAGTGGGGTCTCGTCAACGCGGTTTTTGCGGGTGATCAACTGCTCACTGAAACCCTGAAGACAGCCGAGGCAATTGCCGCCAATGCGCCGGTTGCGGTGCGCCAGGCGCGCCAGGCAATCCACCGCGGGTTACAGATGTCGATTGCCGACGGGCTTGCCTTTGAGATCGAAGCCTATCACCGCACCGTGCCGACCAGTGATCGACGTGAGGGTGTTCGTGCCTTCGTCGAAAAACGCAAGCCTGAATTCAAAGGAGAATAAACAGTGTCAGACGAAGTAATACTCACCTGCGCGGTCAGTGGCGGCCACAACAACCAGGCCAGGCATCCCGATTATCCGATTACGCCCGAGCACATCGCGCGTGATTGTATCGACTGCGCAAAGGCGGGTGCCGCGATCGTGCACATACATGTGCGCGACCCCGAAACCGGTATGCGTTCCGGGGATCCGGCGCTGTTTCGCGAAGTGGTCGAGCGTATTCGTGACTCCGGCAGTGAGGTCCTGATAAACCTGACCACCAGTGAAGGCGCGCGTTTCGCGCCGGGTGACGTAGACGCGGCCGTGGGCGGGCCTGGAACCACGCTGGTGCAGCCGCTCGACCGCCTGCACCACATCGAGGAACTGCGACCTGATATCTGTACCCTGGATGTCGGCACCTTTAATTTTGGTGAAACTATTTTTGTTAACACGCCGGCGCACCTGCGCATCATGGCGCAACGCATTCGTGAGCTCGGGGTGAAACCGGAGATCGAAGTGTTCGAACCGGGCCATATCATGTTTGCCCACCGATTGATCGAGGAAGGTTTGATTGACGCGCCGCCCATGTTCCAGCTTTGCCTCGGTATTCCGCATGCCGCGCCGGCGACACCGGAGGTATTCAACGTGATGCGAGGTTTGCTGCCGAAGGACGCCAACTGGAGCGCCTTCGGTATTTCGCGCATGGAGTTTTCGATTGTGGCGCAGGCCGCAAGCACCGGCGGCAACTGTCGTGTCGGCCTCGAGGACAACCTTTATCTCGACAAGGGTGAGTTTGCCACCAACCTGCAACTGGTGGAGCGTGCGGTGCGCATTATCCGCGAGGTCGGGCGCGAACCGGCGACACCCGCACAGGCCGCGCAGCGACTCGGTATCGAACGCTAGGCATGGCAAAATTATACCTGATCCGGCATGCACAGTCGGAAAACAACGCCATCTGGGACGGCCGTGGCGACCATCAACCGGAGCGCAAGGTCGACCCCGAAATCACCGCTGCCGGGTATCGACAGGCCGAAGAGCTGAGCGCCCATCTCACCCACCCGGAGGCTGAACCGCGTCAGCATCCATTTCAGGCTGCAGCACAATCTCATTTCGGCCTGACTCATGTCTACTGCAGTTTGATGACGCGCTCGATTCTGACCGCTCGCCACATCGCTGATGCCAGTGGCTTGCAATTGCGGGCCCTGCCCGACATTTTTGAAAAGCACGGCATTTACGACGTCGATGAGCAGGGGAATATGCACGGCGTGCCTGGCCCGAACAGGGACTATTTCAGAGAACGCTTTCCCGATCTCGAATTACCAGCCGACTTCAATGATTCCGATTGGTGGAACCGCCCGGTGGAAGATGAGGCCGGCTTTCTGCGACGCATGAAAAAAGTAGTTGCCGAGGTCCGCCAGCGCCTGGCTGGCACTGACGATCATGTCGCCATGGTGGTTCACGGCGATTTTATCGACCAGTTCGTCAACGAACTGATGGGTGTCGTCAGGCACCAGCCCAATTACGATAGTCACTGGGTCGGTAACTGGACTTTTCACAATACGTCGATTTCGCGCATCGATTTTCTACAGGGTTCGGCCAGTGTGGTCTACCTTAACCGTATTGACCATTTACCCAACGACTTGATTACCTGGTAATGAAACAATCACTCACCACTGAACAAATTGACGCTTACCGTCGCGACGGTTACCTTTTTCCACTCGACGTGTTTGCGTCCGGGCATGTGGACGCGATTCGCGCTGAGCTCGAAGCAGCGCGGCGCGCCGCCGCAGATGCCGGGCTCGAAAGTGAGTTTCCAAAGTTGATACGCGCCAACGCCCAGTATCTGCTGCCGTTTGTCTATCATGTGGCGACGGCACCACAGTTACTCGACCCGGTTGAATCCATCCTCGGGCCCGATCTGTTGTTGTGGAGCGCCGAATTTTTTATCAAGAGTGCGCACACCGACAAGATCGTCAGTTGGCATCAGGATCTGACCTACTGGGGTCTGGGCGAAACCGATGACGAAGTCACCGCCTGGCTGGCGCTATCCGAGGTCAGCGTCGAATCCGGCTGCATGCGTTTTTTGCCAGCATCGCATCATCAAAAGCTGTTGCCGCATCGGGATACTTTTGACGATAATAATTTGCTGTCACGCGGCCAGGAAGTCGCCGTGGAAGTCGATGAGGATCAGGCAGTTGATGTTGAGTTGCACCCCGGCCAGCTGTCTCTGCATCACGGGCGTATTTTTCATGCCTCCGGTCCCAATCAAAGTGATCATGATCGTATTGGCCTGGTGTTTCGGTTTCTGACGCCGGCCGTCAAACAACAGGTTTCGCAGCGGGATTATGCCATGCAGGTGCGCGGTATCGACGCGCAGCAAAACTGGATTCACGTGGCGCCGCCAACGCGCAGCTTTGCGCCCGCGGATGTGGCGCTTTATCGGCGCATTCGCGAGGACCAGCGTCAGGCGTTGGCGAATGGCGCCACACAGGAAATGCATTCAGCCTATTAAGAAGATTGCTCCGGGCTGGCGTCGCACCAGCCGGCGAACGCCTGCTGCACGGTTATATAGCTTATGTCGGGTGAGGCATCGGTTGCGTGCTCGGCAAACCCCTGGATGACCTGCACCGGGCTGGTGCGGCTGACGGGGCGAAAGCGCGACGGACTCGCCTTGCCGAACAACACCACCAGCGGACAGTCCAGCGCCGCCGCCGCATGTGCAGGCCCGGTGTCGACTGAAATGCAACTGTGTGCCATCGACAACAGCGCCAGCAGACGTCGCAACGGCAGATCATTGGCGACGTTATGCACCTGTCCCTGGTTGCTGCACAGTCCTTTGATCGCATCACACATATCGCTTTCCGCTGGAACACCGCACAGCATCACCTGAACACCCGGCAGGCGCGCGACGATCGCATCAATGAGTTCGGCCCAATGGCCTTCATGCCAGTACTTGCTGTTGCTGGCGCGATTGGCGCGACCACGGCGCGTGGTGCGCTTGCTACCGGCCTGGATACACAGTAGCGGTGCCGCGGAATCGAGCCCGCGCTGTTGCAGCCAGTTCTGGCATTCCAGTGTTTCGCTTTGGCTGACGAACAGCCGGGTACCCGAAGATGGATCAGGTAGCGAGGGCGCGTCGAAGCCCGGCGGGCTCAGATTTCCCAGGCGCAACCACTTGTCACAATAATGTTCACCCGCGACGGGCTCGAGGTCGAGTTGGTTTATGCTGTTGGCGCGCGTAATTCCGGCATGCGCCAACAGGCGGTATGATTTGGTGCTGGTCTCGCAAACCCACACAAAGCGATGCTGTTGTTGCCGCAACTTTTCCACCAGTTCGCGTTGACTGCGGTTGAACCAGTAGGGCGCCGAGCGTGAGTCGATGCTGTAAACCTCGCGCACCCAGGGCATCTCGGCAAACAACGAACGGTTCCAGCCGCCGACACCGACGACGTCGCAGGGTAGACCGCTGCGCAGGTAGAGCTGTTGCAACAGGGGCGTCAGCAACACCATGTCGCCGAGTGCACCGAATCGGCACACCAGTGGATGGGGGTCAGGCATTGTGGTGATCGACATAGTGGGAATTGATAGGGCGGTGATGAAGATGAATTCGCGCCAGTGATATCAACAGCCGGAAGGACATCCAGGATACCGGAGTTTACTTGTAATCCTGGTAGGACTTTTCTTCTACGATGCTCGAATTGAGGTGCAGATTGACCTTTTTCTTGGCGTTGGCACGTTCGTCGTTGGTGACGTATACCGCACGCGCCAGCTCGATGAAACGATCGCTGAAACGCTTGTTACGCTCCTCGTCGCGAATGTCGTCTTCGATTTCCCACAAGGCTTCGTTTATTGACTTGAGCTTGCTGCTGAGCGCCCGGATCTGCTCATCGTCCTTCACAGTATCGCTCCAGACCTGTTCCAGCATACCGAGTTCGGTGCGCACATTGGCCACCTTGGTGGCATCGGAAATGCGCTCTGACTTGATCTGCAAAATGGTGATCTTGTCGAGCAATTCGCCCGGAGAAATAGGAATCAGGATTTCGTTCATGTGCTGTTGCATGCAGTTATGAGGCCGTTCATATTACCGATGGTGCGGCCCTTGCTCAACCGGAAACGCAAATCAGTCTGGCGCCGTAACCGATTGCTGAACCTTGATGCCAGGACCGAGTGGCTTCAGCAGCACCAGCAGTAGTGGCAATAGCATCAGATCGGCAAGCAGTGCAACCATCATTGAGAAACCGGTCAGTACCCCGAAGTAAATTGTCGGCACGAAATTGGATAGCGCCAGGATCATGAAACCCAGGGTGATGGTGATTGTGGTGTAGTACATGGCGCGACCGATGCTGTCGTGGCAGCGCCTCACGGTTGCCCAGTAGTCTCGGTCTGTGCTGAATTCCTCGATGAACCTGTGTGTATAGTGAATGGTGTCATCCACCGCTATGCCGATGACAATGGCGGCGATGGTGATGGTCATGATATCGAGCGGAATGCCGAACCAGCCCATCAGGCCCAGCACCTGCGCCGCGGCGACGATATTCGGAATAATGGCGATGGCGGCTATTTTCAAACTGCGGAATATCGCTATAAACATCAGCAGGATGGCGATAAACACCGCGGCCAGCGTCAGGATTTGCGAGCGGAACAGGCTTTGCAGCAGGTTGTTGTACAGCACTGCCATACCCGAAATATTGAGCTGTTCCGGGTCAAGATCATAGTCGTTGGCCAGGTCGAGATAAATTTGGTCGAGCAGTTGCTGGCGACGCATATCCTCTCTGGATTCGTATAGTCGAATACTGAAGCGCAGCTGATTACCGTCGGCCGACAGGTAGGGGTCGATCAGTGCTTTCCTGACCTCTTCGGGTAATCGTTTGTATACCACGGCCAGCTTGAAGTCAGTATAGGGTTCGCCGTCGTTCAGCGATTCGAGCAGCCGCATACCCGTATTTAACGACAGGACTTTGCCGGTTTCCGGCAGGTCGTCGAGATACTGGTGGATACGCGCGACTTCGCGCAGGCCGTCACTGTTGAACCAGTAGCTGTTGGTGGTTATATCGCCGTCTTCGAGCAGATCCTCGTCCAGTAACATTTCGCCCTGCGGCGCATCGATGATGACATCCATCGGCGTGGTGCCGCCGAGGCGGGTGTCGATCAGGGTCATGCCCTGGTAGATCTCGGTATCAGCCTTGTAATAATCGATAAAGCGGTTCTCCACCGATAACCGCGGTATGCCGGTTAGCGCGACGATCACCATGACGACGAATATCGATAGCGCGGCACGGCTGTGGTACTGGATGAAATTCGCTATGCCAGAAGTTAACTTGCCGGTCAGGTCCTTGCCGGGCTGGCTATCGACGCGTGGCAGCAGCATTAATGCCGCCGGGAACAGCGTGAAAGCGAGTACAAAGGATACAGTGAGGCCGATCACCATCATCCAGCCGAAATCGATGACCGGGCGTATGCCGCTCACCAGCAAGGAGCCGAAGGCCACCATGGTGGTTATCGCGGTGTAGAAGCTGGGGCCGATTTTGCTTTCCACGGTTTCACTGATCAGTGCGAACTGGCTGGCTTCCGGCCTGATCATGGCGAGTTCACGATAGCGCACCACCAGGTGAATGACCAGCGACAGGGTGATGATCAACAGTAGCGATATGAAGTTTGACGACACCACCGTCACCGGCCACTGCGCCCAGCCGAGATAACCCACCATCGTCAATGCGCTGGTCAGGCAGACAGCAAGCGGCAGAATAACCCAGCGTACGCTCTTGAATGACACCAGCAGGATTATGAGGATAAAGGCGACGACACCGACCCCAAATATTTCCAGGTCGTTGCGAATGAATCCTATCGAATCGGAAGCGATCATCGGCACTCCGCCGAGAAACAGCGTGGCATCTGCCCGGTGACCATCCATTATCTTGCGCACTTCGATGATGGTCTGTTCGGTTTTTTGCTTTTGTACAATATTTTCTATTTTGATCTGATCAGATAATTCAGTTAGCCGCTGTTTCGAGTCCGGGATAGTTTTTGCCTTTTCGTACAGCTTCTCACGATTATCAATCAGATCGAGCAGCTTTTGATTGGTAACCAGGTTGACCTGCAGCGCGGTGGTATCGCCCTGGGTGTTCACCAGCAGGTTTCGATACAACGGACTTTGGCGCATCTCGCGTTCAGCCAATACGATATCGACATCATCGCTTTCCAGCGTGCGTGCCTTGCGCGATATCTCGGCGAGCGTCATCGGCGGGCTTTCGACTAGTGGCACATCCAGCATACTGGTCACCGATGCCACCTGCTCAAGCTGCGCCAGTTCTTCGCGCAGGCGCTTGATGTTGGCCAATGCCTCGCTGCTGAATAATTCTTTTTCAGGGCTATAGGTAACGATTAAAAAGTCGTCAGAGCCGTAGCGTTCACGGATGCCACGGTAGTATTTCAGGCTGCTATCATTTTCCAGTACCAGCGATTCGGCCGAGGCATCAAGCTCGAAGCGGGGTATGTGCATCAGGAAGTAGACGATGACGAAAGTCAACGCAACCAGGGTGGCGAGTGGATATCGCAATACCAGAAGGTTATAGGTCGATGTTAATCTGGTTCGCATGATGCTGCTGCCTGTTTTAGCGGCTCGTAGACCCGGTTACTGAAACGGCGATACTCCCATTGATACTGCCCACGGGCACGACCGATGCGCTTTTCAATCTGTTGATTCATGTAGAGTGCACTTTCGATTTTGTCGCCAGCCAGGCGCGCACGCTCAAGCGGCTCGATACACAGACTGAACTCACCACCAGCACTGCGGTAAACCACCGCAATGAACACGTCACATTCTAGCTTGCTGCACATATTTTGCACCAGAGTCGTGGTCGGCGCACGCAGACCGAAGAATGTGGATTCAATTCTCGCCTTGTTGGACGGGGGCTTTTGATCCGGCAGGATCATCAGGCTGCCGCCCTGCCTGAGGCCGACCAGCGCTCGGCGCAGGCCGTGTTTCTTGGTCGGTAGCGGTTCCCCGCCACTGCGCGAGCGCGCCTGTTTAACGACTGTATCCAAAACCTTGTTCTTGCGTCGTTTGTACAGAAACATGGCATTGACGTGGCTACCGAGCCAGACTGCCAGCGTTTCCCAGCTGCCCAGATGCGGTGCCAGGATTATGCGCCCGCGGGTTGATTGCATGAAACTGTCACAAACTTCAACCTGTGTGATCCTGCGTTCGATTCGGTCGATCGGCCAGCACCAGACCGCTCCCAGTTCGACCAGCGCATAGCAGGTTTGTCGTATCGATTCACGATATAGTTTGCGGCGTTCGCCCCGATCGAGTTCGGGAAAACACAGGTCAATGTTCTGCCGCGCCTGGCGTGATACCTGGTTGGGCGTATTGCCAAGGAAAAAGGCCAGCAGATTGCCCAGCCGGTACAGGCCAGGCAGCGACAGTCGCGATAGCAGTTCTAGGCAGTGCTGGACCAGTGGTTTGCTCAACGGCTTACCCGGTTAGCCAGATTTCTCGATCTTGGCCCAGCTATCGCGCAGGGTCATGGTGCGATTGAATATCGGCCGTTCGCTGGTTGAATCATAATCGCTGATGAAATAACCCAGGCGCTCAAACTGGTAGGCGAGCGTGTTACCGCTCAGCTCGATTGCCGGTTCGAGCTGTGCATTTGGCATCTCCACCAGTGACTCGGGATTCAGCGCATTGTGGAAGTCAGCCGCCGCGCCCGGATTGGTGCTGGTAAACAGCCGGTCATAAAGATTCACGGTTGCGTTCACGGCATGCCGGGCGCTAACCCAGTGTATCGTGCCCTTGACCTTGCGCCCGTCCGGGCTGCTGCCGCCGCGACTTTCGGGGTCGTAGCTGCAGATCAATGTCTCTATTTCACCCGCATCGTTCTTCATAACTTCTTTGCAGGTGATGTAATAGGCGAAGCGCAGGCGCACTTCCCGGCCCGGGCTCAGGCGGAAAAACTTGCGCGGTGCGTCTTCCATGAAGTCGTCACGCTCGATGTAGATTTCGCGTGAAAACGGAACTTCACGCGTACCGTAATCCGGGTTTTGCGGGTGGTTGGCGCCGGTAAATTGCTCTTCCTGATCCTCGGGATAGTTTTCAATGATGACCTTGATCGGATCGATGACCGCCATGCGCCGTACTGCGCGTGCGTTGAGGTCGTCGCGCAGTGAGGTCTCGAGTACGCCCATCTCGATGGTGCTGTACTTCTTGGTGATGCCGATCATGTCGCAAAAGTTGACGATGGATTCGGGCGTAAAACCACGGCGGCGCATGCCGGAAATGGTGAGCATGCGCGGGTCATCCCAGCCGCTGACCTGTCCTTCGCTAACCAGCTGGTTGAGCTTGCGTTTGCTGGTCAGTGAATATTCGAGCTGCAGGCGCGCGAACTCGATCTGTACCGGGCGCGACGGGGTTTCCAGGTTGTCGAGAATCCAGTCGTAAAGCGGGCGATGATCTTCGAATTCAAGCGTGCACAGCGAATGGGTGACGCCCTCGATGGCGTCAGACAGTCCGTGGGTAAAGTCGTACAACGGGTAGATACACCATTTGTCACCGGTGTTGTGGTGGGTAACGTGGCGGATACGGTACAACACCGGATCACGCAGGTTGATGTTGGGCGATTGCATGTCGATTTTGGCCCGCAGCACGTGTTCGCCATCAGCATATTTATCGTCCTTCATCGCCTCGAACATTTGCAGGTTTTCCTCGATGCTGCGCTCCCGGTAGGGGCTGTCCACACCCGGCTCTTTCAGCGTGCCGCGATTGGCGCGCATGTCGTCGGCGTTCTGGCTGTCGACATAGGCTTTGCCCTGGCGGATCAGGTCGAGCGCAAATTCATAGAGCTGGTCGAAATAGTCCGAGGCAAATGGATTGCTTTGCCATTCGAAACCCAGCCACTCGACGTCACGGCGGATGGAGTTGATGTACTCGACGCTTTCCTTTTCCGGGTTGGTGTCGTCGAAACGCAGGTTGCAGCCCCCACCGTAATCGCGCGCGATACCGAAATTGAGGCAGATCGACTTGGCATGACCGATATGCAGGTATCCGTTCGGTTCCGGCGGGAAACGGGTGACGATCTTTGAATGCTTGCCACTGGCGAGGTCGGCATCAATGATATCGCGGATAAAATTGGAACTGTCGCCGTGGTCGGCGCTGGAGTCGGACATGGGTTGGGTCTGTACGCAATCGAGGCGGAAGATTTTAACCGATCCCGACCCAAAGCTGAATGCATTAATCCTGCTCGTTGATTAATACCGTCGGATTGTGGGCAGGCGTTTATTTTGTTGATGATGATCATGAGAGCGACTTTGAAGCTGCGATCCCTGGTATTTCCGACCAGCGCCTGGCAGTGAGCCTGCCCCCGGGCTTCGATGGGCCATCCCTGGCCCGGTCCCGCGGCTGTCCTGCCGCTAGTCGCCCGGGGACAGGCTCACTCCCGGGCTTTAGCCCTAAGCGCAATCTCAAAGTCATCCCCGATACGTCGGACCGCGCGCAAGCTTCGATCATAATCGTGAAGCCAATTTCTAAAGTCATCTCCGATACGTCGGACCGCCGCCTACGCAGGAAAGTTAGATCAGTAAGAAAATTACTCAGTTCATCTTCGATTACTCAGCCGGCAGTTGCGCTACAATAGCGTTTTTTTCAGAGCAGGAGCCAGCCATGCCACGTTTCAATCGTCTGTTAATCACCGGTGCCGCGGGAAATCTCGGCCGCGTAATGCGCACTGGCCTGGCGCCGCTGGCGACCACCCTGCGCATCACTGATCGTGGCGATATGTCGCCCCTGGCTGACAATGAGGAAGCGATGACCTGCGAGCTGGGCGACCTCGATGCGGTAATGCAGGTGGTCGAAGGCTGTGATGCAATCGTTCATTTTGGCGCGGCTCCGGTGGAGCGCCCCTGGGAAGAGATTCTCGAGAGTTCGATCAAGGGTGGTTATAACGTGTACGAGGCCGCGCGTCGTCACGGGGTGAAACGCATTGTTTACGCGAGTTCAATTCATGC
>Ga0316187_10005710_pt1 | contig 10747 bp, 8 predicted proteins | sample CroRivburrow1_MG_FD_204927 | JGI IMG/M metagenome (GOLD analysis project Ga0316187, IMG submission 204927) | Coastal sediment microbial communities from Maine, United States - Cross River worm burrow 1 | ecosystem: Environmental > Aquatic > Marine > Coastal > Sediment | place: USA: Maine...
ATTTATTTCCTCAGGGGTTAAATTGCGAAATACAAATGAGACATTTAAAGGTTTCGCCGGAATAAGAGGAAACCTGAGCAAGAACACATCGTTCAATGTGTCATTTTCTCAATCGAATGTTCGGAACATGCCATTGTATGTGAAGGATACACTTGCTGAACACAGAACTTTTGAAGTAGTTTACGATGAAGTCAATCTCACCATGGCTAACGTTGAGTTCATGTTTGAACCTGCTGAGCGATGGCGGTTTGTACTTGCAGGAAGCTATTTTATATATGAGGTAGCCGCTGAAGAATATGCCTGGCACAAACCAGATTATCACTTTTCTCTTTTAACCAGATACGATCTGCAAAAGAAAATAAGTGTTGAATTGCTTGCCTATGTGATAGGATCACAAAAGGCAAGAACTTATGTTGCGAAACAATATGATTATGAAACCCTCAAGGGCACCGTTGATCTGAATCTAAATTTTGAGTACAGATATTCAAAGAAAATTGGCTTATTTCTCCATCTAAATAACTTAGCAGCCATTCAATACGAAAAATGGCAAGATTACCCCACACAATCATTTAGTGTGATGGGGGGATTTAAATTTTCTTTTTAAGAAAAATCACCTCCAAATTTGTTAATTTTCTGTTGATAAATAACTTCCAAAGATCGACGTAAAACCCTAATAAAATAAGGTGTTTTAGTATATTTGTATACCACCTGAAATATGGTGGTTAATTTGTTTTAAGATATCTTCAATTTATGGCAGAGAAAATAGAAAATCAGGATGTGAATAAGGAGTATTCAGCAGACAATATTCAGGTACTGGAGGGATTAGAGGCGGTACGTAAAAGACCCTCAATGTATATTGGTGACACCAGTATGAAGGGGCTACATCATCTTGTTTATGAGGTTGTTGATAATTCGATTGATGAGGCTCTTGCAGGTCATTGTGATACCATTGACGTTTGTATCAATGAAGATAATTCTGTTTTGGTTCAGGATAATGGAAGAGGTATCCCGGTTGGAATTCATGAGAAAGAGAATAGATCGGCACTCGAGGTCGTGATGACAGTACTTCATGCTGGGGGTAAATTTGATAAGGGTTCTTATAAGGTTTCAGGTGGATTGCATGGTGTAGGTGTGTCTTGCGTAAATGCACTTTCTGAACATCTTCATGCTACCGTGCACAGTAAAGATGGCCAAATCTATGAACAGGAATATACCAGAGGAAAACCGCGTTACGATGTTCGTTCTATCGGAAAAACTGATATCACCGGTACGATTGTACATTTTACACCGGATAACGAAATTTTTGAAGATCGGGTTTATCATTATGATATTTTAGCTTCCAGGCTGAGAGAACTATCATTTCTAAATAAGGGAATAAAGATTTCTATCACAGATAAGCGGAATAAAGATGAAAATGGCGATTTCATTATTGAAAGGTTTTATTCTGAGCGTGGATTGCCTGAATTTGTCGAATTTGTAGATGAGAATAGGGAAGCCCTCATCAATGAAATTATTTATATGGAGGGTGAAAAAAATGGCATTCCAGTTGAAGTGGCCATGACTTACAACACCTCCTATTCAGAACATATTCATGCTTATGTGAACAATATTCATACGCATGAGGGAGGAACACATTTAGCCGGATTCAGAAGAGGTTTAACCGGAACGCTGAAAAAATATGCTGAGAATGCTGGTATGCTGAGTAAATTGAAGTTTGAGATAAATAGTGATGATTTCAGAGAGGGACTTACAGCTGTTATTTCGGTTAAATTGGCTGAGCCGCAATTTGAGGGTCAGACAAAGACCAAATTGGGCAATAGGGAGGTTTCACCTGCTGTAAGTCAGTCCGTTACGGAAATGCTTACAAATTATCTAGAAGAGCACCCTAATGATGCCAAAACAATTGTTCAGAAAGTTATTCTTGCTGCTCAGGCAAGAACTGCAGCGAATAAGGCAAGAGAGCTGGTTCAAAGAAAAAGTGTACTTACTGGATCTGGACTGCCGGGTAAATTGGCTGATTGTTCAGAAAAGGATCCTGCTAAATGTGAGATTTATCTCGTTGAGGGAGATTCTGCAGGAGGTACTGCCAAACAATGAAGAGACCGGAATTTTCAGGATATTATGCCACTGAGAGGTAAGATATTGAATGTGGAAAAAGCGATGCAGCATAAAGTTTTCGAAAATGAAGAGATTAAAAATATTTATACTGCTCTCGGTGTGAGAGTTGGTACCGAAGAGGATTCCAAGGCCCTTAATATTGAAAAACTGAGATATCATAAAATCATCGTAATGTGCGATGCTGATGTGGATGGAAGTCACATTGAAACATTGATATTGACCTTCTTCTTCAGGCACATGAACGAACTTGTGGAAAATGGCTATATCTATATAGCGACCCCACCACTTTATTTAGTTAGAAAAGGCAAGGAAGAACGGTATGCCTGGGACGATAATCAAAGAGATTTAGCCATTCAGGAAATGAAGGGTAAAGGAAAGGAAGCTAGTGTTGGTGTTCAGCGATACAAAGGTTTGGGTGAGATGAATGCTGAGCAATTATGGCATACTACTATGGATCCTGACCAAAGAACTCTACGACAAGTTACCATTGAAAATGCAGCTGCTTGCGACCGGACTTTTTCCATGTTAATGGGAGATGAGGTGCCACCGAGAAGAGATTTTATTGAGCAAAATGCGCGATACGCAAATATTGATCTTTAATCATTGATTCGAACCAGAAATTTATTATGCTAAGTTGAACACAATCGTTGATACGCGTTGTAATCATTGATTCGATTTGTGGAGCGGGGAATAAGTAAAACGAAATTCTTCTATCGTTTCCTGATCCAGGTGTTGGGATTTGTTCGAATAATGGCATAGACATTCATATGTGCCGCTTGGTCTTTGTTGGCTTCATCCGCCAAAATAACCACATCTCCTGTGCCTGAAGATCCGTTAAATCTATTGCCACCTACTACCTGAATATTAACATTTGCTGTTAATGGTGGACATGAAGTACATGCTGGAGGTAGACCACAAGGTCCGCAATCAGAAGGTGAGATGGGCCCTCTTAGTATATAAAAGGCGCTAACATGCCAACCCATAAAATCATCCAGTCCAAAAGGTTGTCCGGTAGGAGGTGGGCCATTGCCACCCATGGTAAAGATATGTGCAATACTATCTGGAAATCGATCGTAGTAAAAATTATTTCCTCCTACAGTGATGTCGTACTGCAAATAACTTTTTTCATTGCCACCAAAAAATTTCGATGCGGTTCCATATGCGGTGACCCAGATATAAGCAATTTCATCTCGATTGACACTAATATTGGCTCCCAAACCAGTAATACCCTCCAATTTAACCCCGGCATTTGCCATGTTGTCATCAGCTCTAAGCAGGCAAGAGGTATTTTGAACAATAATTCGTTCATTTGGTGCTTTTATCTGACCGATAAAATTATCATAACGGACGGTATCAATGTACCATGGTCCTCTTGATCCATTGTTGCTATCACACCACAACCACCAAACTTGACCTGTTTCATTATTGATGTACCAATCACCACATGTATCTATAAGAGGATCATATAAAATATTAGGATCGACAACATTGCTATCTGTCCATTTAGTGGTTAATCCCGTATCTCCAGTTGGACCCATGGGTCCGGGGAAACCTTTCGGACCAGTGGGCCCCACTAGTCCAATGAGTTCTTTCCAGTCATCTTCAACAGCATCATAATATAAATAAGTGTTGAGGTTGGTGTCCATAATTAAAAGTCCATCCGCAATTCCGGGATTTGGCACCAGCGTTGCCATATAATTGGCAATAGCCAAAGTATCTGTTTTGGGTATCAATACTCCTCTTGAGCTGTCAGAAACATCAAGAATCGCAGATGGATGTGGATTTTTGGTACCAATACCTACGTTATCCTGTGCAAAAATGGGTTGTAAGGGTAATAGGGAGACCAATACCAAAGTCTTTAATATGTTTTGAATCCAACTCATGGCTTTAAAGCATTTGGACTTCTTTCATAGGTTACACTAACGTTCATCACGGCAAAACTCTCATAGATTCCTGAGGCTTGTCCATCCACAATGAACACTTCACCATCTACGCCCCTTGGATTGTCGGGTGAAAATATCTGCTTGTAATGAACTTGAAAAGTCCAATTATTGTAATCATTTGGAGGAAGCGGATTCCCAGGAGTGCTGATTTTTCCCTCAAAAGTATGTACGGTTCCTATCATCCATGATGCTTTGTCAAAAACACTCACTGTTGAAGGGGGTGTTGGGGTGGAATTGGGGCCAACGGAAATGATTTGTGACCTGTTTAAATAACCACTATTGTTGTCCTTATCGATCATAAAAAAATCAAATTTGACCAAATTGGTAGCCGAATCATTTACGACTGTTTTTTGAACACTGCCTTCTGCGGTGATATGAATATAAGCAATGGTATCGGGTGGTACCCGAATTACGGTATTAAGACCAGTTAAAAACTTCATGGTTGTATCACCGGGTTCAGCCATGCTATCAACAATCAAAGGGGCACTATTAAAATCTTCCATTATCGTAGGACCAAGCGTTCTCCAACGGGCAACCGGATTTCCCCATGTATGATTAATACAGTCGTAAACCCAGATTAATCCAGTGGATGTCTGATGGTAAAAATCACCGCACGTATCACCCAACATCATATTGTAAGGTGGAATCCATTTAGGCGTATCTGTCTCCCGTTCTTCCACTTTAAATGGGGGGAAGCGTGAACTGTCACGCCATTGCGTTGTAATTCCCAATGCACCTCTATCGCCTGTTGGACCAGTTGGTCCTGTTGGCCCTTTTGGACCTTGTAATGAATTAATGGGTTCCCATTTATTTTTTATTCCATTGTATATATAAAACATGCGTTCATTAACTTCAAAAATAGTTAATCCATGTGTTATTCCAGGATTAGGACTTAGGGTGTTGACGTAATTCCAAACCGATTGGGTATCTGTTCTGGGCACTAAAAATCCTCTATTTGAATCGGCTACGTGCATGATAGCAGTCAAATCAGGTTTCTTGGTTCCTATTCCAACATTGTTCTGTCCATACATCCATGCGCTGCTGAATAATCCACAGGTAATTAAAAATAATATGATGATGGGCTGTTTCATGGCTCTCTTGAATACATGACAAAAACACTCATATGAGCCTGATTAATACTTCCAGGTCCCCCATATAAAACAATAGAGTCGTTGGCAGAATTGGAAAACAATTGACCTCCCTGAACCTCAATTACAGAGGTACTTATAGTTTCGAAAACATAAGAAATGAACCATTCAACATTGTCTGCACTTTGTTCGGTGGACTTGCTGTTGGGACCCATTGAGACGGTTTGAACAGTATTTGGAAATGTATTATTTATTTTAAATCTGAACCTGGCATAATTATAGTCATTGTTCGGGGTCACTTTTTTCACCGTCCCATGTGCTTGCACAAATACATAAGCTTTTCTTCCAAAACTAGGCAATACCGTATCTATCAAATTATCAATTCGTTCATAAAATATTCCAAGACTTGATGACGGCTGGGCTTGTTTTTTTTCCTGGGTTGAAGATTTAAAGTCTGTATAACCACCTCTGGTATTGTTGTCATAAGGACCACCTCTCCAAATCCATTGCTTCTGAGGACATTTTAACCTGAATAAGCGGGCATTTTGCAGATCAATATAATAACTTCCACAAGTGTCTCCGGCCATTAGTGAAGGGAAGCCTAATCCTGATCTCATCCGGGAAAAATGCCCTGTAACTCCTGTAACTCCTGTTGGTCCTGTTGGTCCTTTCGGCCCTGTTGGCCCTGTTATTCCACTTAATGGAATCCATTTATTTTTGGGTGCATCGTAATAATAAAATGTTTCAACATTTTTCTGAAATATGAGCAATCCATTTGCAATTGGAACAGGTGGCTGAAAACTATTGGCGAATGCGATAACAGCACTGGTATCTGTGTAAGGTATTTTGAATCCCTTTCCCTGATCATCACCCAAATGTACAATGGCTGAAGGGTGAGGTGTAGAAGTGCCTATACCCATATTCTTTCCTTGAGCAAACAGGATATTCGCACTTGAAAAGAGCATTGAAATGAGGAAGAAACTTAATATTTTATTCACAATCGTCCTTTGAACAAATATACAATTCAATAAAAACACCCAACAATGCACACCATATTATTATGGACGAGTTTTCAACGAAAAAGGTTGTACAAGGATTATTTAATTAAAACTTTACCTTTTTGTTCATGAGAGATCCCCTTTATGTCTTTAAATTGTACAATCCAGTAGTACAATCCGGAAGGCAACATATTACCCGTATTATTCATTCTACCATTCCAAGCGTTGTTTCCATCATGTGTTACGAAAACTTCAAATCCATTTTGGTCTTTAACAATCATGGTGAATTCAACATTTGAAGACTTTAATTCATTGGGTATAAATTCATCATTCAATCCATCATTATTGATTGGTGTAAAAGCATCTTCAACCACCATGGTCAATCCTTTATCTGATTGGTAGGATTTATGGAATTCGCTTTTACAACCCGATTCTAGAGAAGCAATAAGTTTTACATCATACGCTCGTTTTTCTCTTATTAGAAATTCGGCATTTTCCCCATCTATTTTCTCTGTTTCATTAAACACCCATAGATATGAACATTGTTGATCTGATTCTGCATAAAACTCCTGGTAAGGATCGAACAACGTGATGTCCTTGTCATTCCATTTGATTTCAGCCACCGGAGCAGGTTTGATTTCAACAGTGCTAATTTCTTTATAACTGTCTTTTTCACCTTTAGATACCAGTAAAGTAACAGTGAAAGTACCCGGACGTTTAAATATATGTTCAGGATTCATTTTTCTGGAAGTCAATCCTTTATCACCAAAATTCCAATAATATTGTGCTTCTTCAGCTACATGATCAACCTTGAATTGAACGGCCTCTCCCTGGCAATGAATTGCACCCGTCTCTATTTCAATATTGGTTTTCAAGGTCATGTTGTCGAGCCTTGCACTTGGCACTGCAGATTTTAAATTGGCAACTTCTTTTTCTACCACCTCCTTAGCGTCTTCTTTTATTTGACCTTCTGAATAGGATTCAAATCTGTCTTCTTTTTCTTTAAGACTTTCTGTAGAAGGAATTTCAGCAATATCATCAGCTTGAGTTGATATCACATCCTTTTCTTCATTCGTTCTGGTATCTGTTTCATTATCAAGTTCATTCATATTTGACAAACCAGAAGCACTTTCGGTTGAAATTTGTTTTTCTATTTCAGCCTGATCAACGGTTAAATCTTCAATTTTTTCAGCTGGATTTAGCAAGAAGTATCCAACTACAATAGCAGCTGCTATACCTGTAACGATGGCATATTTTGTTAAAACGCTGCCAGTTGAACTACCACCTGATTGTGGTTGAATCTGATCAAGCTGTTCGTTCATTTCTGACCAGTGTGAATCATTGTAAGGAACCTCAAAATCATTGAGTTTTTCTTTTACAAGCTCACTGAATATATCTCTTTTCTCACTCATCTTTGTAAATTCAATTTCTTCTCTAGCTGAATCTTTAAATTCATCCTGGCCTTAGCAAAATTAGATTTTGAAGTGCCAATATTAATATTCAACTTTTCTGCTATTTCTTTATGTGAATAACCTTCTATTGCGTATAAATTAAAAACCGTTCTGTATGCCGGAGACAGATTCTGAACAGCTTCCATAATCATTTTTTCATTAAAACTAGAATAGATGTCCTCTTCACCACTCGTGTCGGGTTCAACAACATCTTCAATGTTTGATTCGGACAAACTAAAAATGTTTTTGTACTTTCTATAATGATCTATTGCAGAGTTAATCATCAACCTTCTTATCCATCCTTCTAAAGACCCGTTAAATTTATATTTATCGAGACTTCTGAAAATTTTGAGAAAACCATCATGAAGCAAATCTTTGGCTTCATCAGAATCTTTTGCGTATCTGTAGCAAATTCCCATCATTTTTGAATAGTATCGTTCATACAAAACACTTTGCATTGCTCGGTCGCCCTTGATACACCCTTTGACAATTTTTCTTATCTCACTTTTATCAAGATCTTCCATGCATAGTCACAAATAAGACGATAATGTTATCGATTGGTTGCCTTTTAATCATACTAATTCAGCAAACAACAAAAATATAACTATAATTCTGAACAGCTGATAGAAGTCATTTCTTTTTTAGATAGCTATTCCTACTTTAGCGCCCTAAATTTATAACATATAAAATCAATGAAAATAACAGTAGTCGGTGCAGGAAATGTAGGAGCAACTTGTGCCAATGTGATCGCCCACAAAGAGCTTGCAAATGAGGTAGTTGTAGTGGATATCAAAGATGGTTTGGCCGAGGGCAAAGCACTTGATATTTGGCAAACCGCTCCAGTAAACCTATATGATACGAGGGTCATTGGTGTCACGAACGATTATTCGAGAACCAAAGATTCGGATGTTGTTGTAATTACTTCCGGATTACCAAGAAAACCAGGTATGAGTCGGGATGATTTGATTGCCACCAATGCGGGAATCGTAAATATGGTTACCGAGAATATTGTCAAATATTCTCCTGATGCGATCATTATTGTGGTATCCAATCCATTGGATGTAATGACGTATGCAGCTTATATCACAGCTGGTATAAATTCTAAAAAAGTGTTTGGTATGGCTGGTATTCTTGATACGGCAAGATTTAGAGCTTTTTTAGCTGAAGCCTTAAATGTTTCGCCTAAGGATATTCAAGCTGTGTTAATGGGAGGACATGGGGATACCATGGTGCCCTTACCAAGATATACGACAATCGCTGGAATTCCGGTAACAGATATGATTGATTCTGCCCAATTAGATGCCATTGTTGAAAGAACTAAAAAGGGTGGAGGAGAATTAGTAAATCTAATGGGAACTTCTGCCTGGTATGCTCCAGGAGCGGCTGCAGCTCAAATGGTTGAGGCCATTGTTAGGGACCAGAGGAGAGTATTTCCAGTTTGTGCTCGATTAGATGGTGAATACGGAATCAGCGATTTATTTTTAGGTGTTCCTGTAATATTAGGCAAAAACGGAATTGAGAAAATTATTGAGCTAAATCTAAACGATGATGAAAAAGCACTACTCTCAACTTCAGAAAAGGCTGTTAGAGAAGTGAAGAATGTATACGATAATATGAGGTAAGTACAGTTTACTTCATTTTTATAAACCGCTCTGTAATGTTTATGGAGCGGTTTTGATTTATAATCCTGATGAAATAAACGCCATTTTCTAATCCTTCAACGTTAAATTCGGTTCGCGAGCTACCTGTTTTTTCCTGCATCCGATGTCCCAGAGCATTATACATTGTATAAATAAAAACATCATTACAATTGCATTCTATAATTACATTGATGTTGGTTTTTGCTGGATTTGGAAATATTTTCCAGCCTATTTCTTGTTCATATAGATGTTGTAATCCGTCAGGTTTATATACAGAATCATTGCTGGTGTATAAACCGATGCCACCGGATTGATTTCCAACAACAAAATCCAACGCTTTATCATAGTTTAAATCAGCACCATTAACGGTGCTATACAATCCTTCCCAAATATTTTGATATTGCCCCTCTACTTTATTGAATTTAACCCTCAATGTGTCGTTGGCCATGATTGAATCATAGAGTCGGATGTTTCCTCTTTTTGATCCGGATAATAAATACAATTCTCCGAGGCTATCTTTAAAGAAATAGGGAGTGCTATACCCTGTGCCCCAATCAATAGGATCTTGCACATTAATATTTCCCAATTCATCGTCTAATAATTCAAAATGCAGAGGAGTGCTTCCGGTATTTCTATAATAACTGATAAAACCTTCCTGTTCACCAATTATTAAATCCAGTTTTCCGTCGCCGTCAAGGTCGAATAGATGCGGTGTGGAATAATCTCCTACATCAATGTTGTCAAATTCTGCAGATACAAGGGTGAAATTAGCTTTTCCACCAATGGGTGTATTTTTAAAATAATGCACGTATCCATTGTAATCCCCAACAATTAAATCCTCATAGCCATCTCCATCAAGATCTCCAACTGTAGGGTGAATACCGTAGGTAGGTTGGTTTTTATTTAAGTCTAAGAAAATTTGTGACAAACCACCGAAGTCTCGATCAATCAACTTGAATTTTGGATCATAAGCACTTCCAATATTTTCATATAATGCAAGTCCGGATCGGTAGGATATAAAATTCGTACTAAGATTAAGGTCTTGAAGATAACCAAGGTTTCCAATCAAAATATCAAGTAAAGTATCCCCATTGTAATCAAAGAAAATGGGCCTTGACTGTCTGCCAACATCAATCATTTCTTCCTGCAAAAATGCTTTGGTAGCCAATTGAAAATTTGGTATTGAGGTGCTTCCCAGATTCTTATAAAACCAAACGCTGTTAAAGTCCTGCATAAGGTCATGAGCGACTGAAACCAAAAGGTCTTTGGCGCCATCATTGTCTACATCAAGATAAAATGGAGTAGCGAAATTCATCAAATTTGCTGTATCCGGTTGGGGGTATGAAGTCTGGAAGGATGTCATATGTGAACTGTCAACTTTTCCTCCATTTGTATACTGATATAAGGTACGCCTGAAAAGGTCACCCGAGAGTAGGTCTTTATCACCATCGCCATCTAAATCAATGGGAAGAATAGAGTTTCTGGAGTGCATTGATCCTGACTTGGCGT
>Ga0316187_10005712_pt1 | contig 10746 bp, 9 predicted proteins | sample CroRivburrow1_MG_FD_204927 | JGI IMG/M metagenome (GOLD analysis project Ga0316187, IMG submission 204927) | Coastal sediment microbial communities from Maine, United States - Cross River worm burrow 1 | ecosystem: Environmental > Aquatic > Marine > Coastal > Sediment | place: USA: Maine...
CGATATCGGCGTCTCCCGGGTCCTGGGGGGGCAGGATGTGGCCTTCGCACTGGCAACATTGAAACGCACGGGGGCCGACTACTACCCCTTTCCCGGTCGGCCGGTCGGCCACCCCACACGCCTCGAGGGCACGCCCGATCAGGTCGCCGAAGACTGTCGCAGGATGCGTGCCGCGGGATGTCCCGGCGTGGACTTGCTGGCCTACCGCGCGACCCAGGCCGATCCTCTCGACCTGGTCCGGGCCGCGCGGTCCGGTCTGGGAGACGGCTACCTTATCGTCGCCGGCAGTGTCGATTCGCCGGGCCAGATCCGGGATCTGGCGGCAGCCGGCGCCGATGCCTTTACCGTCGGCACCGCCGTGTTCGACGGCAGCTTCGCAGCGGGGGACGGTTCGGTGGCCTATCAATGCAAGCAGATTCTTGCGGCCTGCAGTCAACCCCAGTGAGGCCGGCGCTATCGAGGTCGGTGTCGCGTGCGGCGGAATCCGCGATGGCTGTCGCGGTCGACGCTACCACCTGCTCCATGATGCACCCGCATCGATACGGCATCCGCGCTTGAAACCCGATATCATTTCCGCCCTGATCGACGGTGCCCTGGTGGACCCGGATGGCGACGGAAAAAGTCTGCTCCGCGTCCCCACCCGGCGCGTTGCCATTGCCGGCAGCCTGGACGGCATGGAGGCCGACCTGATCAACCAGATCGAATGCGAATCGCCCTACGCTGTGGTCAGCGATCCCCGCACTCATGCGGTACTGGGCAGCCGCATCGAGCGCGCCCTGGAGTCCATCGGTACGGTCATCGCCGTCCGGCTGGGCGAACGGCCCCACGCCGATATGCAGACTGCGGATGCCCTGGCGGCACAAACTTCGCGGGCGGGGGCACTGGTCGCCGTCGGGTCAGGCACCATCAACGATCTTTGCAAATTTACGGCGGCCCGCCAGCACAAGCCGTGCGCGGTATTCGCCACCGCACCGTCGATGAACGGCTATACCTCGGTCAACGCCGCCATCAGCGAAGGTGGACTCAAGAAATCCCTGGCGGCGGTGGCGCCGCGAGGCGTATTCATGGACCTCGAGGTGTTGTCCGCGGCACCGGTACGTATGATCCGTTCCGGTTTGGGGGATTCCATCTGCCGACCCACCGCGCAGGCGGATTGGTTGTTATCGCATCTGATCCATGACAGCGTCTACCGCACGGCGCCGTTCGATCTGCTCGCGGAAGACGAGCCGGGTTTGCTGGCGGAGCCCGAAGCGCTGCTGTCCGGGGACCTCGAGGCCATGGCGCGCCTCGCCCGGACACTGGTACTGTCGGGCTTTGGCATGACGCTGTGCGGTGGCAGCCACCCGGCGAGCCAGGGGGAGCATCTGATCAGCCACTACATTGAGATGATGCACCCCGGGAGTTGGGAGGAAGCCTTTCATGGCGAACAAATCGCGGTGACGACCTGTGTAATGGCCCGATTGCAGCAACAGATCATCGACGGCCCGCCACCGCGGCTCCGACCTGATCCGGCGAGTGAGGCGTCGCTGATCGCCCACTTCGGGCGTGAAACGGGGACCGCCTGCTGGCAGGAGTTTACGGCGAAACGCCTGAACCAGGACAAGGCCGACCGAATCAATGTGAAACTTGAGCAATCGTGGCCTTCTATCTGCGAGTCTATAGAGGCGGTCACGATAGCCGCCGAACACATTCACGGGGTATTGAAACGGGCCGGTGCGCCGACCTCGTTTGCCGACATAGGTCTGGACAAGGCATTTTTTCAAAGCGCGGTTGAGCACGCCCGGGAGATTCGCAATCGATACACGTTCCTGGATCTGGCGGCAGACTCCGGCGCGCTCGACGCCAGCCGTTTGCTATGATCCAGCCATGACTACGGACAAACCACCGCCGGCTTCCGGGATGCACCCCCGGGACGCGGGGTGACCTCGACATTCTCCGACGTGCCCTCCGCCACCGGACCACGCCTGTCGAAGAACGAGCGGTGGGAGCGCATCCTGTCACGCCTGAACAACGACGTTACGGTGCGCATCTCCTCGCTGGCGGAGCAGTTCGGCGTCACCACGGAAACCATTCGACGGGACATCGACGAATTAACCCACCAGGGGCTGGTCATCAGGACCTACGGCGGCGCCGCCGGCCGGCCCCTCACCTCCGAGCCCAACCTCGTGCAGCGGCGCGCGCACAACGTCGCGGAGCGCAAGCGCATCGCCCAGCTGGCGGCGTCGCTGATCGAACCGGGAGACGTACTCATGGTGGATTCGGGCTCCACGACCTATCAGTTCGCCAGGGCGCTGGCCGCGAGGCCAACGGCGCTCACCCTGCTGACCAACTGCCTGCCCATCGCACAGATCGTCGGCGGCATATCGGGCTTCCGGGTCCTGATCTGCCCCGGCATCTATAAAGAAACGGAGAATGCCGTCTACGGTCAGGAAACAACTGCCTTCCTCGATCGCTTCCACGCCAACAAAGCCATTATCGGCGCCGGTGGCATCACCGAACAGAGCGTGACGGATGCCGACGCCGACGCGGGGTGGATAAAGCGGAAAATGATCGAGAAATCCGGACGCGCGATCCTTCTGCTCGATCACGGCAAGTTCGGCAGCAACCTGTTCGACAGCGTCTGCCCGTTGCGGGACATCGACGATCTGGTACTCGACAGGAAGCCGGCCGAATCTCTGCGGCGCTCCCTGCAGTCGGCATCGGTCCAGGTTCACGTCGCGGCGTAGCCGGCCCCCTTGTGATCGTCGGCATCGACATCGGGACGCAGAGTCTGAAAGCCGTAATCGTGGACCGGCGGTTGCGGGTACTCGGCGACGCCGCGATCTCATACCAGCCCGTCTTCCCGCAACCCGGCTGGGCGGAACAGGCACCCGCTCTCTGGGAAAACGCGCTGGGCCCTGCCATACGGCAGGCCGCGGACAACGCCGGGGTTTCACTCCAGGCTATCGAAGCCCTGGGCATAGGCGGTCAACTGGATGGTTGCGTCGCCATCGATGCGAAGGGGCGGGCGGTCCATCCGTGCCTGATCTGGATGGACCGGCGTGCCGAGTCGGTCACCGCCGCGCTGCCGGCGGAAGAGATTCGCGATCGTTGTGGCGTAGTGCTGGACGCGACCCACATGGCCGCCAAGATCCGCTGGCTGAAGGATCACGTGCCGGACGCCGGAGGTAAATGCGTGTTTCATCAGCCGACCTCGTATCTGGTTTATCGGTTGACCGGGCAGCATGTCTTCGACCACGCCCTGGCATCGACCAGCATGCTCTACGCCCTGACTGAACGCGGCTTCGATCCCTGGCTGCTGGACCTGTTCCAGATCGGCGAGCACGAACTGCCCCGTATCGCCGATGCCGCCGATACCGCCGGCGCGTTGAACGACCTGGGCAGTCAGTTGACGGGCCTCAAACAGGGTATCCCGGTTGCGGTCGGTACCGGCGACGATTTCTCCACGCCCCTGGGTGCCGGCGTGGTCGACCCCGGTCGCCTGGTGTGCGTACTGGGGACCGCGGAAGTGGTTGGTGCGGTTCACGCGGGCCCGGTGGTCGACTCACGCGGGTTGGTGGAAACCCATGCCTTTGCCGGCGGCAATTATTTCATCGAGAATCCGGGTTGGCTCTCCGGCGGGGCGCTGGCCTGGTTTCGAACGGTGTTTCGCCTGGATGATTTCAGGGAACTGGACGCCCTGGCCGCGGACGTCCCTGCGGGGGCGCAGGGCCTCACCTTCCTGCCGGCGTTGAGCGGGACCATGGCGCCGGAGTGGATCGCGTCCGCCCGCGGGTGTTTTTACGGCCTGACTCCCGCCCACGGCACCGGCCACCTGGCACGGGCAGTGCTCGAAGGCACGGCGTTCGCCATGCGTGACGTGGTCGAGCGTCTGAACGAACTCCGCGTCGACACAAGCTCGATCCTGCTGTTGGGCGGCGGCGCGGTCAGTCGGGTCTGGGCGCAGATCCGCGCGGACCTCACCGGCCTGCCGGCAGACGTCCCGTCCACCACTGATACGGCCGCCGTCGGCAGCGCCCTGCTCGCCGCGGTTGCGGCAGGCCTGCAACCCGATCTGTTGACGGCGGCGAACCTGGTCAGCGGCGACTGCAAGACAGTAGACCCGGATCCCGCTTTGAAACAAGAGTACGCCGATGCCTATGGGGCCTATCGCCGGCTGTTCGAAAGCCTGCGCCCAATGTTCTGATCTTCGATGACTGCGAGGCCGGGGGTGACGCCGTTCCCCGACTCTTCAAAATTTCAGTTGTTCAGGATCGACTGGTCAGCGCTCAGTTCACGCAAATTTTCGTTCCTGCAGGTTCGAATTCATCAAGAACCGATCAAGTTCCTGAGCCTCCTCGTCCGATACCCTCAGTCCTTCTTTGGTCCGCCGCCAGAGCACGTCCTCGGCGCGAAGGACCCACTCCCTGTGGACCTGATATCGAATTTCTGCTTCGTACAAATCACTCCCAAAACAGCGGCCAAGGTCGTCGTAGTTTTTAGCGTCACCAAGGATATTTCGGGCCAATGTTCCATAAAGCCGGATGAGGCGACGCGCATGCCGTGAACTCAGGAAGGGGTAATCACGGACAAGATCAGAGACCAGTTGCGCGTATCCGTCAACGGGGAACTCTCCACCCGGCAACGGCGCCGTTGCTGTCCATGAAGGGCCGCGGGGAGACAGATGTTGCGCGACTGCCGCCATTACGCTTTCGGCGAGCTTGCGATAGGTCGTGATTTTTCCTCCGAAGACGTTGATCAAAGGCGCCTCGCCGTTTCCGCCTTCGGTCTGAAGATTATAGTCGCGTGTTGCGGCCTGCGCCTCCGTCTTGCCATCATCAAACAGAGGCCGGACGGCCGAATAGGTCCAAACGACGTCCGCGGGGGTTAAGACTTTGTTGAAGTACTCGTTCGCCGATTCACAGAGATAGGCTATTTCCTCATCGGTAATCTTTGCTTTACCAGGATCACTATCGTGGTCCCGATCGGTAGTGCCAAGTAGCGTAAACTCCTCCTCGTAAGGAATCGCGAATACGATACGACCATCGGTATTCTGAAAGATATAGCATCGATCGTGCTCGAAGATCTTGCTCACCACAATATGGCTGCCCCGAACCAGTCTTATCCTGGCTGCGCTCTTCTGGCCGACCACTTCATGCAGAAGGCGATCCACCCAGGGTCCTGCGGCGTTGATCAGTACTTTTGCATAGTGGGTTTGATTCATACCTTCCCCGCTTTGCGTTGATACCGACCAAAGCCCTTTCTCTCGTCGCGCGGATGTGACCCTGGTTCGTGTGAGGATATGCGCTCCGTGATTTGCGGCGTCGCGAGCGTTCAAAACAACCAGGCGCGCGTCATCAACCCAACAATCGGAATACTCGAACCCCTTCTTGTACAAAGGTCTGAGCGGTTCACCGACCTCATCACGCGTCATGTCCACCTTGCGGGTACCGGGCAGCAGTTCTCGTCCGCCGAGGTGATCGTAAAGAAACAGGCCAAGTCGTATCAACCAGGCTGGACGCAAGCCGTCATGATGCGGCAGCACAAATCGAAGTGGGTAAATTATGTGGGGTGCAATGTGCCACAGCACCTCGCGCTCCATCAACGCCTTGCGAACCAGATTGAACTCGTAATATTCCAGGTAGCGCAAACCGCCGTGGATAAGCTTTGTCGAACCGGATGATGTCGCGCCGGCGAGATCGTCCTTCTCGGCGAGACAGACAGAAAAACCTCTGCCCGCGGCATCCCGGGCTACTCCGCAGCCATTGATTCCGCCGCCGATGACAAAAATGTCGTAAGGCTCGTTTGTCTTCACGGTGCACGCTTGCGTGATGCTATCAGGGCCGCCGCAACCTCGGCGAAACCGCCGCCACCTGGAGCCTCGGTGATGTAAGTTGGCGGTGTGACGAGACGGTCCTTGAATAACCGAACATTGGCCACTCCGACCGAGTTTGGGAAGAAATCAAACATCGGTTCGTCGTTTGGCGAATCGCCCACAAAAATGAAACGCTCGGGTTGTTTGTTCAAATCAACCTTCAGGCAGTTTGCGGCGAAGATGCGGGTCATCGAAAGCTTGTCGTAGTCACCAAACCAACCGTTGACATGTATGGAGCTGACCTTGGCCGTCGCTCCGGATTCCCGGAAGATCATCACTATCCGGTCAATCTGCTCGTCGGACAAGCGGGGCACATCCTCGGAAAAGTCGACCGCAAGGTCCGTTTCCCGGTACGCTTGATCTGCAGATATCGCCGACCCGGCAATTTCAGCGATGATCTTGTCGCCAATCGAGATCAGCTTCTCACGTTTGGCCGAACGCTCAGTTTCCGAGTCGGCGTAAAATCTCTCCATTCGCTTTTGCGATCGATCATAGCGAAAATAAAAAGCACCGTTTTCACCGACTACCCCGCCCACCGGCCACAAGCGTGCGATCAGGTCACACCATCCCGCAGGGCGGCCTGTGATCGGCACGACGGGGATCCCGGTTTCATCCAGAGCGGCTATTGCACCATAGGCCTTTGCGGTCAGACAGCCATCGTCCGTCAATGTGTCGTCGATGTCGGTAAAAACACAGCGCACACGTCGCAGGTCACTCTCCAGGAACTCGCTCAATGGCTTCACGTTTTACCCTCGCCTGTCGCTGAGCTCGATAATCAGAGGTTGATGATCCGAGGCGTCGGTTTTGGTGTTGACGCGCATGTCACTCACGGCCGTGACGCATTCGCCGGCAACGAAGAAGAAATCCCGGCAGTGGGGACCGTCCGGCCACTGGTCGTGATCATAAATGCCGCACGTGGGATCGTGTGGAATGTCCGGGTGAACGAGTTCCCATGCATCGTGGAATGGTCGTGCCTCAGCGCCCAGCGGGGAGAGCAGACGTCGGTATTCCTCCGAATCACGCAACATGTTGAAGTCACCGCAGAATACCGCATCAACCGGCCGGGCGATGGGTTGGTAGGGGCCGACCGTATCGGTCCTCGGCGGCAATTCCTTTTCTTCCAGGGCCTCCCGCTGCAAATCCCTCAGCCGGTCCACCTGGGCCATCCTGTGGACAACGCTGTGAAACTCCAGGTGAAGGTTGACTATGCGCAGCGGCCCCGCCGGATCGGCTACCACGACTTCCGTGGCCTGTCGCATCATGTGACGCACTCCGGTGACGCCGGGCCTGGGCAAAGGGTGCTTCGACACGGACAGAAGCGGCAGCCTGGTCAGCACGGCATTTCCATACTGCCAGCGCCCCTGCATGTTCGTGCAGAGGGCATCGACGGCGACGCCAAATACGATCTCGTATTCCGGGAACAGCTTCGATAGCTCAGCGATCTGATCCGGCATGGCCGCGTCGACGCCCAGTTGCAGACCGCGGGAAACCTCCTGCAGACAGATGACATCGGGTGTGCCCATGCCCACAACAACGTCGGCTATCCGCGCCAGCGAGATCCTGCCATCCTGACCTTTGCCGTTTTGGATATTCCACGACAGGATGCTGGTCATTTGATACCCGAGTGCATGAAGGACTGGATAAATTGGCGCTGGAACAGCAAAAAGGCGATCAACAGCGGTGCGACCGACAGCAGCGTGGCCGCCGAGACGATCGACCAGTCAACCCCCGATTCCGGGGCGCCGAAGATGCCGAGGCCGACGGTCAGCGGACGGGTCTCCACCGAATTGGTGATGACCAGCGGCCACAGGAAATTGTTCCAGTGGTGGCTGATCGAAACCAGGCCGTATGCGAGATAAGTGGGCCGCGCCAGCGGAATGTAAACCCGCCACAGGATGCCGAATACGCCACAGCCCTCCAGGCGGGCGGCTTCCTCGAGTTCCTTTGGCGTTGATTTGAACGTTTGCCGCAGCAGGAAAATGCCGAAGGCGCTCGCCATGTAGGGCAGGCCGATACCGGTGATGGTGTCGACCAGGCCAAGCTTGGCCATGGTGCCGTAGTTTTCGACGATGAGTATCTCCGGCGTGATCATCAACTGCACCAGGACGAGGGCGAAGGCGATGTTGCTGCCGGCGAATTCGAAGCGGGCGAAAGCATAGGCTGCGAGTGTGCACAGCACAAACTGCCCGACCAGCAGCATACTTACCAGAACAAAAGTATTGAATCCGTAGCGCAGGAACGGCGCCTGGTCCAGGGCCTGGCGAAAGTTGTCCAGCGTCAGCGGCGCGAACAGGTCGAAATGAATGGCGTACTCACTACCGTGGAAGGCCGCCCAGACCGCGTACAGGAGTGGCGAAATCCACAGGATGGCGATGAACCAGGCGGCCAGGGTCTCGGTCGCGGCCGCGAAGGACCAATTCTGTTTCGTGTCTTGTGCCCGGATCATCGGTAATGAATCCGCTTGTCGAAGAAGAAAAACTGCGCCAGGGCCATCAGCGCCAGCATCGTCAACAAGACCACGGTCAGTGTTGCGGCATAACTGGTGTCGAAGTAGGAAAACGCATTTTCGTAGATATAGTAGAGCAGCAGGTTACTGGCGTTGTCCGGGCCGCCCTTGGTCAGCACAAACAGGTGGTCGACCAGCTTGAACGAGTTCAATACCGCGTTGACCAGCACGAACAGCGTAGTCGGCATCAACAGGGGGAAGACGACGCGGCGGAAATAGTACCAGCGCGACGCGCCTTCCAGCTTCGCCGCTTCCTCCAGCTCGGGCGGCAGATGCTGCAGGGCGGCCAGGTAGAAAATCATGAAAAAACCGGCCTCTTTCCAGACGGTCATGACGATGATGGCTCCCAGCACGGTGCCGGGGTCGCCAAGCCAGTTATGCCCGGAAAATCCGAACCAGCCGAGAACCTGGTCGATCAGACCGATGTCCGGCGAATAAAAGAACAGCCAGATGTTGGCCACCGCGATCATCGGCAGGATGGTGGGCGTGAAATAGGCCAGCCGCAGGAAGGATCGTCCGGGCAGGGCCTTGTTCACCAGCAATGCCATGGCAATAGCCAGCGCGATCGATGCGGGAATCGTGCCCGCGGCAAACCAGAGATTGTTAACCAGTACCTTCCAGAAAATCGGATCCTGGATCATCAACTCGTAATTCTGGATACCGACGAAACGGGAAGGGCGGACGGATGTTCCCTTCGAGAACGTACTCTCGATAAACGTCGCCACTGTCGGGTAGTGGGTGAAGGCGATCAGCAGGATCGCCGCCGGCGTAAGCAGCAGCCATCCGTAGACGTGGCGCATTATGTTGGAAGAGTGCTGCATGCTCAATTCTTCGAGCCGGAAAATCCGGTGACGGCGTGTCAAAGCGCCGTCACCGGAAATCGGACTAGCGGTAAGCCCTGAGCAGGCGATCCGCCGTGCTTTGGGCCTCCTTCAAAGCACTCTCCGAAGTCTTTGCATCGGTCAGCACAGCCTGAATGGCATCGTCCAGCGCCTTGCGTACGCGACCGGTTTCATACGTGGACAATTCCGCGGTTGCAAATTCCAGCTGGTCGCGAGCCACCGCCGCGTACGGGAATTCCTCGACGTATTGCTGCAATTTCTGGGTTTCGTAGGCAGCCGGTGTGACCCCCATGTAACCGGTTTTCATCGACCATTCCGCCGCTCGCTCGGGGCTGGTCATGAACTTTACCAGTTTCAGCGCGGCTTGCTGCTCCTCCGGAGTGGTCTGCTTGAAGATGTAGAAATTACCGCCGCCGGTTGGCGTGCCGCGGCGCTTGTTGGCGGGCAGCATGGCGACGCCAAAGTCGAAATTCGCATTTTCCTTGACAGCTGTCAGGTTACCCGTGGAATGCCACATGATTGCGGTCTTGCCTTCAAGAAAGTTCTGGCGCAGCGTGCCCCACTCGACCGTGCCCTGCGGCATGACCTTGTGCTCGGAGCCGAGGTCCTTCCAGAATTCCAGGGCCTCGATGGTCGCGGGTGCATCGAAGTAGGTGGTATCACCGGCGTCATTCATCAGCACCTGATCATTTTGCATGGTCAACGCACCGAACATCCAGTAGGGGTAGCCGGTAGAGGGAATCATTACGCCCCATTGCGAACCATCGGCCTTGGTCAGCTTTTTGCCTGCGGTTACCAGCTCGTCCCAGGTTGCAGGTGGCATTTCCGGGTCAAGACCGGCCGCGCGGAAAGCGTCCTTGTTGTAGTACATGACGATGGTCGAGCGCTGGAACGGAATACCCCAGGTTTTTCCACCGGTACGGCCGTTTTCCATCAGCGTCGGGTAAAACGAATCCAGCCAGGCCCGGTCCTCGTCCATGGTAGCGATATCGTCGAAAGCGACAATGGCGTCCTGCTCGATAAGTTCGTAAATGTCGATGGAAAACATCACCGACATCTGCGCCGGCTCGCCGCTTTTCAACGCCGCCAGCGCCTTGATCCGGGCGTCGTTGTAGTTACCGGCATAGATGGCATTGACCTTGATATCCGGGTTTTCTTTCATGAAATCGGCGATGATCCCGTCAACCACCTGGGTCAACGGACCACCCACCGCTACGGGATAGTACATGGTCAGTTCGGTACCGGCCTGTGCGACGAACGTGACAGCGCCAACACATGCCGCCATAGTGAGTCTGGCCAACGTCTTTCTCATCTTTGCAAACATCTCTTGGTTCCTCCTCGTGGGGTTTCTAATAAAGAGACCGGAATTCCTCCGGCGCTCATGGTTCCCCGGCATGGGGCAAATGCCCGAGCCGGGTGATGCAGTAGACTATCCATCGTTCATTCGAATTCCGTTCTCGTCGAAAAAGTGCACGTCATCCCGACTCCAATCAATATGGAGGCGGTCGCCGGTGACGGCCTCGGCGCGGCCGTCCACCCGCGCC
>Ga0316187_10005713_pt1 | contig 10746 bp, 10 predicted proteins | sample CroRivburrow1_MG_FD_204927 | JGI IMG/M metagenome (GOLD analysis project Ga0316187, IMG submission 204927) | Coastal sediment microbial communities from Maine, United States - Cross River worm burrow 1 | ecosystem: Environmental > Aquatic > Marine > Coastal > Sediment | place: USA: Maine...
TCCTGGTCCACGATCAGGGTCGGTCCGCTGGTCATGGTGAACAGGGTCACCACGGAATCTTCGGCGTTGAAGCCGCGTTCCACATGCAGCGGTTCCCAGGGGTTACGCTCCTCGTGCTCAGCAAAGCACATGGTGAACTTCATCGGATTCCCCAGCGTCGATCGCTCGGTACCACCCGGTTGCGCACCCCCAATGTTGCGCACCGCCAGGCGCACGGCTCGCCCGATCGTCGCGTTGGCCCGATTGCCCTGGCCCAGCGCACCCAGCTTCATGTTCATGCCGATCCGTTCGCGTATCGGTCCGTTGACCACCATCACCGGGCTGGCACCCATGGTCGTCGCCATCACCCCGTGGATGTTGTATTCCTCGGTGAGCAGCGCTTCCAGCGCCGTCAGGATCACCGGCAGGTACTCCGGTCGACAGCCCGCCATCACCGCGTTGATGGCCGCTTTCTCCACCGTGACATCACCCATGTTGGGCGGCATCACACCAAGCACTTCCTGAGGGTCACGGCGGGTGCCGGACAGCATCCGCAGCACCCGCTCCGGCGTCGGCGGCACCAGCGGCAGGCCATCCGAGAAGCCCTGATCGAACATGAACTCGAACTCATCATCCGCCGAGGCTATTTCGATCTTCCTGGCCCTGAGCGGCGAGTTCTCCGCCTCCGCGCGCAGCCGATCGGCGATCAGCGGATCCACGGACAGCGAGCCGCAGCCCGGTCGCCATTCAGGCAGGGAGGACCAGTCGAGATCCACCGCAGCATCCTCGCTGAGCGATTGGGCAAGCGCCTGCCACTCCTCCCGCACGAACCCGACCAGCGCCTGCCTGAGCGCGCCGGCTTCGTCAGCCAGAAACAGGCTCGGTACCGTGTCGATGTCGTAAGCGAAGGACACTTTCAGGCTGGCGTCGTCGAGCACGGGGAAGCTCGGTGCGAAGGTATCCGTCAGCGCCCGATTGCCCTCGCTGGTCTGCCCGGCGACGAAAAAGTCTATTTGCGTCCCCAGGGCCTGGTGCATAGCGTCCAGGACCGGCATGACGACGTGGCAGGTCGGGCAATCATCCTTCACAAAGCAGACGATGGCCGGCCGCCCTGAGGGAAAGCTCTTCTCGCCACCTTCCCCATCCGCCAGCAGAAATGCTGGCAACGCCTCACCCGATTGCATACTTGGCACCTCTCACTGTTACCCCTGTTACCCTGGTATCTTAGGACATTCCCTTAGGGACCGTACCAGAGGAGAGAATGATGAGCGAGACGACAGAAGATATTCTGGACATTACCACCCTGACCCCGCATATCGGCGCGGAGATCCGCGGCATCGACCTGAGCCAACCCCTCGGCAACGATGAGTTCAGCGCGATCTATCAGGCCTGGCTGGACTGGAAGGTGCTGGTATTCCGCGATCAGCAGCTCGACCGGGACCAGCACAAGGCCTTCGGCCGCCGGTTTGGCAGCCTGCACGTGCATCCCATGCAGCACAGCTACGGCGGCGACCCGGAGATCCTGGCGGTGAAAACCACGGCCAAATCCGCCTATACCGCAGGAGATGGCTGGCATACCGACGTCACCTGCGACGAGATCCCGCCCCTCGGCTCGATGCTCTATGTCACCGAGACACCGGAAGTCGGCGGCGGCGACACTCTCTATGCGGACATGTACCTGGCCTACGAGATGCTCTCAGACACCATGAAGGAGATGCTCGAAGGGCTCACCGCCGTTCACGACGGCGCTCGACCTTACCTCGGCAACTACAAAGTGCCGCCGCCGGACGCCGAGTCCTACCCGAAGCACGAACATCCCGTCGTGGTCACCCATCCGGAAACCGGCCGTAAGCTGCTCTATGTGAATTCGGGCTTCACCACCCGGATCAAGGGAATGGCCCCCTGGGAGAGCGAGATGCTGCTGCAAGGGCTGACCAACTTCATCGCCACCACGCCAAAACTCACCTGTCGGGTGCGCTGGGAGCCGAACACTCTGGTGTTCTGGGACAACCGCTGCACCCAGCATCATGCGGTCTGGGACTACTATCCGCACAGCCGCTACGGCGAGCGGGTGTCCATAGTCGGCACGGAACGGCCGGCAGCCTGACCGGGTGAGCGGCGCCCGTATCGCGGAGCTCGGCGATATTCCGATCGCGGGCCTGACCATCGGGCACGCCTGGGATGCTGAGGTCCGGACCGGGACCACGGTGGTGATTCCAGACGCCGCGGCAGTGGCCAGCGCGCATGTGGTCGGCGGCTCTCCCGGCACCCGGGAAACAGACCTCCTGAATCCGGAACAACTGGTGGAAAAGGTGGACGCCATCGTCCTGTCCGGTGGTTCAGCTTTCGGTCTGGATGCCGCCAGCGGCGCTCAGGCCTGGCTGGCAGAAGCGGGTCGAGGTTTCCCCGTACCGCCGAAACGGGTACCCATCGTGCCTGCCGCCATTCTCTTCGACCTGAACAACGGTGGCGACAAAGACTGGGGCCGATACCCGCCCTATCGGGAGCTCGGCTTTCAGGCAACAGATGCGGCGGACAGAATCCTGCGGACGGGGCGTATCGGTGCTGGCTTCGGCGCCACCACGGCGACGACGCCGGGCGGTCTGGGCAGCGCCAGCGAAACCCTGCCCTGCGGCGCCACGGTGATGGCTGTGATGGCCGTGAACGCGGCGGGCTCCCCATGCATTGGCAGCACGGATCACTACTGGGCAGCGCCATTCGAGCGCGACGGAGAGTTCGGCGGACGCGGACTGCCTGATCCCTGGCCAACTGATGCGGAGACCGTGGTCACCAAGGCCGGACATTCCACGGCCGGCATGAACACGACCATCGGCGTGGTGATCACCGATGCGGTGATCACCAAGGTGGAAGCAAAGCAGATGGCGGTGATGGCTCACGATGGCTTCGCCCGGGCACTTTATCCGGTGCACACCCCTGGCGATGGCGATCTGCTGTTTGTGCTCTCAACCGGCGAGAAGCCGCTGGACCGCGAAGCTCTGTCGCTGTTGAGTCTGGGGACCACCGCCGCCAACACGGTGTCCCGGGCCATCGCCCAGGGCGTCCATGCCGCCACTCAGGAAAGCGAAGAGGCTACGCCATGAGCATTACCCTGAGCGCGCTCAGCGACCGGATCGAAGACAAGCGCGCGGAGCTTGTGGATCTCACCCAGGCGCTGATCCGGATTCCAACCACCAACCCGCCGGGTGAGTATTACGAAGACTGCACCCGCTTTCTCGGTGAGCGACTGGCCGCACGCGGCTTCGAGGTGAACCACGTTCGCGCCGAAGGCGCCATCGGCGATTCGGACCGCTATCCAAGAGCAAATGTGGTCGGACGCTGGAACGGCGCCCGACCAGGACCCACCGTGCACTTCAATTCCCACATCGACGTGGTGGAACCTGGCCTCGGCTGGTCACACGATCCCTTCGCGGCCGAGGTGGTGGGCGATCTCATCTACGGCCGTGGCGCCTGCGACATGAAGGGCGGGCTGGCCGCATCGGTGATCGCGGTGGAAGCGCTCATGGAGCTTGCTCCGGATCTGCCTGGCAGCCTGGAGATTTCCGGCACGGCGGATGAGGAATCCGGCGGTTACGGGGGCGTCGCCTACCTCTCGGAGAAGGGTTACTTCAGCCCGCCCAGGGTCGACCACGTCATCATCCCGGAGCCGCTGAACAAAGATCGGGTCTGCCTCGGCCATCGCGGCGTCTGGTGGGCAGAGATCGAAACCCGCGGCCGGATCGCACACGGTTCCATGCCCTTTCTCGGCGAATCGGCCATCCGGCACATGGGTGCGGTCATGACTGCATTCGAAGAAGAGCTGTTTCCACTGCTCGCGCAGAAGCGCACCCGCATGCCGGTGGTGCCCGAGGGTGCGAAGCAATCCACGCTGAACATCAACTCAGTCCATGGTGGCCTAGGCGAGGGCAACGATGGCCTGCCTTCGGCACTCGTTGCCGACTCCTGCCGGATGGTCATCGACCGACGGTTTCTGATCGAGGAAGTGCTCGACGACGTGAAGTCGGAAGTGCGCAGCATCCTCGAGCGCCTCAAACTAGAGCGGGACGCCTTCGATTACGATCTGCGCGATCTGTTCGAGGTGGTGCCCACCATGACGGATGAGCAGGCGCCGGTAGTGGAAAGTGTCGCCCGGGCCATCGGCCAGGTGCTCAACACCTCGCCTCAATTCGTCGTCTCGCCCGGCACCTACGATCAGAAGCACATCGATCGGATCGGCAGGCTGAAGGATTGCATCGCCTATGGGCCGGGCATTCTCGATCTGGCGCATCAGGTGGATGAGTACGTGAGCATCGAGGACATGATCGATTCGGCCAAGGTGATGGCGATGTCCGCTTACGAGCTGATCACCGGCTCCGAGATCGAGACGTGAAAGGTATCAGCGGTAAGACCGTGCTAGTCACCGGCGCCGCCTCAGGTTTCGGCGCTGGCATCGCCAGCCGTTTCGCCGAAGAAGGCGGCGAGGTGCTGATCGCAGACATCAACGTGGAAGCGGGCCAGGCCTGCGCGCAGGCAATCGGCGCCCGTTTCATCGAGATGAACGTGGCCGATGAGGCCAGCGTGTCCAGCGCGCTGGCAGGCCTGGCTGATTTCGTGGACATCCTCGTCAACAACGCCGGTATCGGATTGCCACCGACACCGCTCACGGAAGTTCTGCCTGAGGATTTCGAGCGACTGCTGAACGTGAACGTCCGTTCCATCTATCACACCACAAGGGCGATCGTCCCGGGCATGCGCGAGCGTGGCGGCGGCGTTATTCTGAACATCGCCTCCACCGCGGGCGTGAGCCCGCGTCCCGGCCTGACCTGGTACAACGCCTCGAAGGGCTGGGTGATCACCGCCACCAGATCCATGGCGGTGGAACTCGCCGGAGATAACATTCGCGTCAACGCAATCAATCCGGTTGCTGGCGAAACACCCCTGCTGAGCACCTTCATGGGCGGCGACACGGAGGAAAATCGATCCCGCTTCCTGAGCACCATCCCCCTGGGCCGCTTCTCAACGCCGGCAGACATCGCCTCAGCCGCCTGTTTTCTCTGCTCAGAGGAAGCCGGCATGATCACGGGCGTTGCGCTGGAGGTGGATGGCGGCCGCTGTATCTAGTCCGTAGCCAGCGCCTTCAGATGGCCATCCGCTCCATGAAGTAGCACAGGCAGTCCTGACGAACCACGTAGGGATCCGTAGTGTACATGGCCGGCACCACGTCTTCCTTCAGCAGGATGGCTTCGCCGTCGTGTTCGAAGTAGTCGTCGGTCACGTCGCGATGATTCACGTCCAGAACCTTGAACACCCGATCCACCGCCAGCGTGCTGGCGCCAAATACGGTGCCTCGATTGAGGATGTGGAAATTCACCGCTTCGACACCGCCGGTGAGCACCAGCGGGGCCGGCCCTTCCGCCGCATCATCGCCTTCGAAGCAGAAGCTCACCTCGTCCTGGATGTGCACGCGCACCCGCGTCCGGAACAGGCTGAACTGATCAGGCGCCGCCTCCGGTACGGCCTCCAGCTCCATGCAGCGTTTGACGTAGTCATAGACGCGATCGGCACAGCGCGGATCCCCGACCGGACCGACTTCCAGCGCGACAGCCGGACAACGTCCGGTGAATATCCGGGTCAGCACCGTATCCGGCTCTTCCACGTAAACGGCTTTATCCGAAAACAGGTAAGCCAGCCCCAGATTGTGCGGTTCCAGATCCGTCACCACCGAGTAATAGGGATTGTGGCCGGTGTTGTTGTGCAGATCGATGGAGGCCAGAAATGGCTGCTCGGCAATGGCAGCCTGCACGGCCGTCGCCAGTGCGGCGCCCGCCCCGTCGGCATCACGCCAGATGCGGTTGAAGTCGGGCTGGGTCGGCAGCGCCCGCATTCCCGCCCTGGCGGCCTCGGTGTTGCCGATAAACAGCGTGATGTCTCTGGGCAGGTCCCGGGTCTCCAGCAGATAGCGGCGCACGCCATCCCAGCCGCTGGTTTCGTTGCCGTGCAGCAGCACGGACACGAACAGAGCCGGCTGGGCGTCGCCCTGCAGCTGAATCAGGGTCGGCCCGCCGAGGTGGTCGTGCAGCTCGGTGGCTTCGCAGTTCAGCAGCCCCGCAGGCAGCTGCGTATGTGTTCGAAGTGGCATGATTCGTGAGTTCTACAACTTCCAGGTGTGCACGGGCTCGCCGCTGTCCTGCAGGGCCCGGTATTCCTGCACGAGCTGGTGCAGGTCTTCACCGTGCAGATGAACCCAGCGTCGTTGCCAGGCAGCGCCATTCTGCCCGGAATCCACCCGCTCCGCGATCACGTTGAGGTAATCGTCGATCTCCGATTCCGGAATGCTCACCGATTCAAGCCCCCGCCGGGCCATGGGCAGCAGATCGGAGAGAATCAGCTCACGCATGCTCACCTCAGTGAGCTTGCCGTTTCGGGGCCACATCGGCCGTGCGTTCAGGCCGTAGCGTGCCGCTGTATAGAAGTTATCCCGGGCCACCTCGAAGGGTATATCCGATTCCGGGGCGGTATCTGAGAGGCCAAAGCCACGGACAAGGCCAAAATAGAAGGCCGCGTTGGCGATACAGTCTCTGATCGTCGGGCCTGCCGGCACCACCCGGTGCTCGATGCGCAGATGGACCTGACCGTCGAAATCGAAGCCGATCAACGGCCGGTTCCAGCGCCAGAGGGTGCCATTGTGGAAGCGCACGTGGCTGAACTTGCTCGGCGGCGAGTCCTGAACGGCCGGGATCAGGATGAGATGTTCTGACTGATTTTCCGCAAACACTTCGAGCAATGACTCCTCGATGTAACCGGAACCGAAACTCACCCTCGAGGGATAGCGATCGCCGACGTTCACAGCCTGCTCGAACAGCGGAATGCGAGTCTCGTCCCAGAGCGTGCGGCCGAACAGAAACGGCGAGTTGGCGCTGGCGGCAACCATGGGTGCAGATGCAATCACCGAGGCGTTGAAGTCCCGCACCGAGCGCTCAGGTTTGCACTGCAGATGAATCTGAAAGGAAGTCGCCGCAGCCTCCAGCATCACATCATGGTGGGTCGTGGTCAGCTCCACTTCACCATCGATTCTGATCTCGAGCGGTTTGCCATCGCGGAGCGCCATGATCCGATCGTTCAGCGACTGATAGCGCACCATGCTCGACATGTACTCGGAGGTCAGCAGCTTCTCGCTCACCGTTGGCAGGATGCCGATGGCCACAAGATGGCAACCCGTTCTCTCCGCCGCTTCACGGCAGGCATTCCAGGTGGCGGAGAGCTCGTCGTGCAGACGCGAGAACACCCGGCCTGTCAGAGCCGAGGGACTGCCGTTCAGCTCCACGTTGAAGGCAGCCAGCTCCGGCACCACCAACGGATTGTTCAACGCTTCCAGATAGCGCTCGTTGTCCGGCAGCGGATCGCCCTGCTCATCCACAAGCCAGCCTTCGAGCTCGAACCCGGCCACATCGCCCCGATCGCTGAACTCGCCGGCTTTGAACTGCTGTGTCAGCAGTGCAGTTTCCTCATCGAGTCGTTTCCGGAACTCGCTGAAATCCTCCGCATCGAAGTAGCGGCGTTCGATTTCGTCTCCCACGGTGCTGTGGTTCTCCTGCGCAACGCGCTTTCACGTCAAGGAGACTTTACAAAGGCGCCAGGCATCTTGCCACTTGCCCTGCACTCAGTAATTGCACGTACTCTGGTAAGGTCATCACCCTTCGCACAGTAGGAAAGAGGAGCAACACGTGCGCACCACAGCAAACGACTCAGGAGCCGGCCGCCGGATGCTGGCCGGAATCATTCTGATACTCGCTACCGGCGGCTTGACCGGTTGCTGGAACGGCGACGTCTCCAATATCCGCCTGGCGGACATCTCGCTGGGCCAGCAGCTCATAGATCTGAAGCGGGCATTGGAAGAGGACGCCATCAGTCAGGAGGAGTATGACGCAGCGAAAGAGAGGCTGATCAACCTCCATGCCATCTGTGAGTCGAGCGAGGAAGAAGCCTAGCAGCCCCGAATGAGCGACGCATTTGACATCGCCCCCGCCAGAACGAATTTCTGGTTGCTGAAACTGGTGCCCCCCCTGCGCTGGGGGCGCTGGCTTGCCGGCGCTGTGATCTTCACGGTTATCCTGACGCCGTACCTCATTCTCGGCGACCCATCAGATGAAGCTGCTCCGGATGGTATCGATCCGGACGTGGGGCTTTTCTTCGCGGTGTTGCTCGCCTACATCATTCCCGTGCACCACCTGATCATGCAGCGATCTCTGACGGCCCTGAAGCAGCTGAGGCCACAGCTTTCATCGCACTCAGAGCTGGTGTCCGCTTATGCGCATCGAATCGTGAACAAACCCCTGTGGTGGCAGGTCAGCACACTGGCAGCGGGCCTTGCGGCCGGTATGCTGCACAATCTGCTGATCCTCGGATCGGAGGGACTCACGGCGTCGCCTACCCTGCCCGGCTCACTGCTTAATCTGATCATCACCGCCGTCATCTGGGTTGTGATGATGGGGACCATCACATCGCTGATCGAGAACGCCGTGCTCTTCAAGCGCCTGACCGCCCGGGTCGAGTTCGATGTGCTCAACACGCGCAGCCTGACGCCGTTCGGCAGCATTGCCGTGAGTTCTACGCTGGCGCTGATCGGCGCCCAGGCAGCATTTCCGCTCCTGATTGTTGGCTCGGATAGCAGCTGGGTTTCCTTCGCGCCAGGATTGGTCGCAACCGGCGCTCCGATGGTTGTCCTCTTTCTGCTGCCGGTGATTCCCATGCATCAGCGAATCATGACCGCCAAGCAGGCAGCGCTCGAGAAAGTGACTCAGGATCTGGCGCCGCTGACCGCATCGGCGAATTCTGACTACGCGGCTCTGCAGCCGTTGCTGACCTATCGCCGGGAAGTGATGGACGCGCCCGAATGGCCATTCGATACCAGCGTGATCGGGCGGCTGGCCGTCTATCTGATCATTCCACCGCTCACCTGGATCGGCGCCGCGCTGATCGAGATTCTCGTGGATACGGCGATCTGATGTTCAGCGGCCAGTTACCGGCACGGGCTGCCTGATCAGGCAGCGAGTCGGTCCGGAGCCTCCGGCATTTCTACCGGTTCCGGCAGAGTCGCTTCCGGCTCCGTTTCCATTGCCCGAGCACGCAACTCGAAATTGCCCGACTGAGGATCCAGCATGGAGATCGCCCGGGCGATCTCCATTGCCCAGCCTTTGCCCTTTTCGATGTTCACTGCAATGAGCACGGCGTAGCCCACCGCGAGCAGCATTGCGAGAGCAGCAACTAAATATTCCATGTCATCATCTCCGGTAATAGGAATCAGAAACGTCCCGCTGGACGCCGGAGGGAACACTTGATCTGGTGGGGTCTGGTGTTGCGTCCCGGCGCTTGCACCGGGAGGCGATGCAAACGTTACGCCGTGGCTGCGGCGTGGCAATCGGTGCCTAAAGACACCGGCAGCAGATGCTGCACGGACGCCTGGCGGCCGATATCGATATGAATTTGCATGGCGGGTCGTTTCATGGGCGCGGATTCTACGCCCGGCAGCGGTCTTTGCAAGCATAGATAGCGGTTCATACCGCAGTCTGAGGCGTTGACTAGCCGGGCGGCTGCAGGAGACCGACGAACGGATGTGACCCCGCTACATCAGAGACTTGCGGGCGGCCTCAAGAGCCTTTGCCCGCTTCGAATCCATCTTCGGGTACTTCGGATCCATCGCCCTGAGCTTGCTCGCCACCGCGGCAGACACCACCAGCCGCGCAAACCATTTGTGATCAGCAGGCACCACGAACCAGGGCGCGTGTTCGGACGCCGTGGCGCCAATCGCCTCTTCGTAAGCCAGCGTGTAGTCATCCCAGTAGGCGCGCTCATCGATGTCCGCCTGGGAGAACTTCCAGTGCTTTTCCGGATGCTCCAGGCGCTCGAGAAAACGCTCGCGCTGTTCCCGCTCGGAAATATTCAGAAAAAACTTGAGAATGTGTACGCCATTGCGGCTGAGGTAGCGCTCGAAATGATTGATGTCCTCGAAGCGCTCCCGCCAGATGCGCTTCGTGACCAACTCCGGCGGCAGGCCCTGCGCATCGAGAATGTGGCGGTGGACGCGAACGATGAGCACTTCTTCGTAGTGGGAGCGGTTGAAAATGCCGATTTCGCCGCTGCCCGGTACGGACTGGTGGTACCGCCAGAGGTAATCATGATCGAGCGCCTCATCGCTCGGATGCTTGAAGGGGGTGACATGACAGCCCTGGGGGTTCATACCGCTCATCACCTTGCGGATCATGCTGTCCTTACCTGCCGCATCCCGGCCCTGAAAGATGATCAACAGTGCCTGGGTGTTCTCCGCTGCAAGTTTCGGCTGCTGCTCCGACATCCAGTCGACAACCCGTTCGAGATGCTCATTCGCTTCATCCTTGTGGTCGCCGGAAAGGGAATCGGTGTCCCCGGGATCGTGATCCGCAAGCGATACTTTACCTGGCGCATCAATCCGATAGGGCGCGAGAAACCGTTCCACGTCCTTATCATCATCGAGTTTCAGCATTTACTTCCCTCGGCACCCGTTCACCTTTGCGGAAAACTATACCGGTTATAATCAACGGTTACTGAATATCAATTTCCGCAAGGAGTAATGAACATGTCCGAAGCCAAGGGCTCGAACGAGCCAGCACACGCGAACCCAACCTCGACAGGACAGGACGAAAACGAAACCGCACAGCAGCGACTGAGCCGCAGCAACGCGGAGATCTGGAGCGAGTGGCAGCTCGACGTGAATGCTGATCCCTATGCCATTCC
>Ga0316187_10005714_pt1 | contig 10743 bp, 8 predicted proteins | sample CroRivburrow1_MG_FD_204927 | JGI IMG/M metagenome (GOLD analysis project Ga0316187, IMG submission 204927) | Coastal sediment microbial communities from Maine, United States - Cross River worm burrow 1 | ecosystem: Environmental > Aquatic > Marine > Coastal > Sediment | place: USA: Maine...
GTGCTGTAATTGGCCAGCGTATGCGCGGTGCCAAAGAAATGGCCACCATGGCCGGCCTCGACAATCGCATCCAGCGCCAGCGTCGATTCATCGACCCGCAGCGGTTTCAGCGTCTCTGCCATCATCTGCAGCATGTCGACATCGATAATAAATTTCTCAAACGAGGCGCACAGGCCTCCTTCCAGCCAGCCGGCGGCGTGTTTGACGATGTGCGCATGCCCCATCACCGCGCCCCACAGCGACATTTGCGACTCCCAGGCCGCCTGTGCGTCGACACAGTTCGACGCATTGGTATTGGACGAACGAAACGGCAGGTTATAGCGTCGCGTGAGCTGCCCGGTCGCCCAGGCAGCGCGGGTGTATTCGGGGGTGCCGAAGGCCGGGGCACCACTGCGCATATCGGCGTTGGAAGTAAAGCCACCGTAAACCATGGGTGCTCCCGGATTTACAATCTGCGATAACGCAATCACACCCAGCGCCTCGGCGTTTTGCTGTGCCAGCGCACCAGCGATGGTGATCGGGCACATGGCGCCCGCCAGGGTGAACGGGGTAACGATGGTAGGTTGTCCGTTTTCGGCCATTTCGATCAAGCCATCGAGCATGGGGCCGTCAACCCGCAGCGGTGAGTTGGTGTTCACCACGGTAATGATACTGGGCTCGGACTTAAGCGTCTCACGGTCGACGCCACGCGCGATCGCGGTCATCTCGATACCATCATTGACGCGTCCACCACCCAGGCAATAGAGCGAAAATGCCCGATCGGTCAACGTCAATGCAGCCAGGGTGGCGTCGAGATGCCGTGTTTCCGGATGAATATCGACAGGCTCGACCGGGTAGCCACTCAGAAAATCGATGATGTCGAAGCTCTGCGCCAGGCGCAGGAAATTACAATAGTCCGAAAAATTGCCGGTACGCCGCCCGCCTTCCAGATCCGAACTGTTAGGCGCACTCGCGACCGTGGTGAAATTGATCGCGTTTTTACCCACCAGGCGATTGCGTTCAGAATTACGCGAATGCATGGTGAAGTGCGGTGGTACCGTGGCCAGGCGTGGCATCAGTTTTTCGCGATCGATGAAGACTCGCTGCAAATCCCAGTCGACGCGCGCACCATCCTGCTCATAGAGTCCGAGCGCGGTTTCGTTGAGTACCTCCAGACCGATCTCTTCGAGTATGCGCATCGAGCCATCGTGAATCAGGTCGAGCGCCTCATCACCGAGCGCCTCCACTGGTTCATAAGGATTGAACAACTGTCCGGCTTGCGGCTTGACCAGTTGCGCGGATGTGGCATTGCGGCTGCGAACTCTTCTTCGGCTCATGTTCGATAGCTCATGACGGGTTCCCTGATAGAGCCGCCGATAATAGGTGAGAAAAGAACGGCGGTCTATAAGTGTCACAGAGGTTATTTATGAACACTTGTGTTGACTTAAATCACCAACCTAATTGAGTTCCGGGTAACCGCGCGCAACGGCATATTCCTCAATCTCAACAATGCTCTGGTAATCAGCCATCTGCACAGGGGCAAAGCCGGTCAGGTGCAAGATGTCGCGTACTTTGTCACAACAGGCAGCCAGTGCCCGGTTGAGGCATTCGATCAACACAGGAATATCGGTAACGGCGAGGGCCGCATTTGACATCACCAGCGGCAGCCCGCAGGTCATCACGCTATCGCCGATAATACGCAGGCTCGTGCACAACTCGGGCTGCCAGTCCTCGATCAACTGGTAGCTGACGCAATCGATGGCGGCGATATCGGCAGCACCGTTGGTAACCGCCTGCAAGCTGTACAGATGCCCGCCCGTGTTCACGACACGGGCAAAGAAACGGTCGCCAAACCGGTCAGCATCGTGCACGGTGGCCACGGCGTGGCGCAAGACATTCATCCCACTATTGGAATCCGGGTTATTCATAGCCGCGACACGACCGCGACTATCGGCGATGGATTCGATCCCTGACCCGGCGGCAACGATGATACGGCTCGAGTAATACCTGCCGTCCGTGCCCGGCACGTCGAACAGGGGCACACAGAAGGGGCTGACATGTTGTCGCAGACGCATCATCAACGGATAACCACAGGTGTGACCGAACCACAATCCGGGCTCGAGCAGCAATGCCGGATCGTGTTCGAAGCGCAGCGCGATCTGTGTGGAGTCCACGCCGGTAAATTCGCAAAAATGATCAAACAGCTGCTGCCAGGCAAATTGCTGCGCCTCGGTAAAGGCATACATGCCCAGGGTGGCGTAACGCTCGTGGGACCGTCTCATGCGCGCTAAAATAACGCGCCCGGACGGCAAACGCCAGCACGGAAACGCTCGCTGCGCGGTTGCATAGCTATCGCTGGCGATTGCCCGCTGTTTTGCCGATATATAACCGCAGGACTTGATTCAACCCGGGTATTTGCAGTTAAACTAGTGCTTTCCCGGATTGCGCATAGCCAGTGCAAGGTTGATACACCAGTGCCCCACTCCACTTATCTCCCACACAAAATGGGTTCGGCCATAGTCGAACCAGGCGGCAGTTTCGAAGCGGGCTCTTACCAGGAGTTCACGCTCACCTATACCGCGGGCTATTTCGGCATCGACGATACCGGTTCGCTTAAAATCGTACACCGCTTCGCCTCGGATATGGGACGCCCGCAGTTCGATAACCCGAGCGCAGCCAACTACGTCACCGTGGAAGCCAGTAACGGTGCCGTATTGCACGTAGAGTACGACATGAAACGCAATATTCGACCGTGGGACAAGACACTTTACATCAAGGTGGTGCGCGGCTTTCTGCGCGAGGGCGACCAGATTGTCGTGCGCTTCGGTGATCGGCGCGAGGGTTCACCCGGCATGCGCATCCAGACCTTTTGCGAGGCGACTTTCGAGTTCAAGGTGCTGGTCGACGCGATCGCCACCTATAACTATGTCGAACTGCCGGAGCAACCCGAAATCTCGATCGTCCCCGGCCCGCCCGTGCTGTACAAGGCAATTCTGCCCACGCTCCGTCGCCATGGAGAGGCATTCCGCCTGTGCATCAAGGGTGAAGATCGCTGGGGTAACCCTTCCAACCTTTGCGACCGCAAACTGGGCCTGCGCGCCAACCTGCCGGTAGACGCCCTGCCTGACTCGATTTGTTTTGAGAGCGGTCAGTTTGCGCAAATCCTCGAGGGCCTGAAAGTCACGCAAAGTGGTGATCTGCTCGTCGAGCTGGTTGGCGAGGATGGTGGCCTGGTGGCGCAATCGAATCCCTGCCGAATCGTTGAGAACGCCGAGTTACTGCCCTACTGGGGCGATTTGCACGGACAATCCGAGGAAACTATCGGCACCAACTCGGCGCGTGACTTTTATGACTTTGCACGTGACAAGGCATTTCTCGACATCTGTGTACACCAGGGTAACGACTTCCAGATCACTACCGAGTTCTGGAACTGGTTGAACGAACTTTCGGCAGAGTTTACCGAGGACGATCGCTTCATCGTATTCCCCGGATGGGAATGGTCCGGAAACACCGGGCTTGGCGGTGATCGCAACGTTTTACACATGCACGAGGGCCGTACAATACATCGTTCGTCGCATGCGCTGGTGGATGATTTATCGGATATCGACAGCGATGCGACCTCGGCTGCGGACCTGTTCGAAGCTCTCAAGGACGAGGACTGTACGGTGTTTGCGCACATCGGCGGACGTTACGCCGACATCCGGGTGGCGCACGATCAACGTCTCGAAAAAGCGGTCGAAGTACATTCAGCCTGGGGCACTTTCGAATGGCTGATCCACGATGCGTTCGAACAGGGCTACCGTGTCGGTATCGTGTCAAATTCTGACGGCCACAAGGGACGCCCGGGCGCCTCGCATCCGGGTTCGACCAAGTTTGGAGCTTACGGCGGATTGACCAGTGTACTGGCGCCCGCCTTCACCCGCGCCGGTATCATGCAGGGCCTGCGCCAGCGACACCACTACGGCACTACCGGCAATCGTGTCATTCTCGATACCCGTGTCAAATTCACGGCAGACGCCGAACTGTTCAGCGACGATCCGCGTCTCGGTGATGTCGGTTCGCAACCGGTACGCAGTGCGATGATGGGCGATATCCTGCGCTGCGCAGACGAAACGGTCAGCTTCAGCATCGATGTCCACGGAACTGCGCCCATAGAACGCATCGATATCCGCAACGGCCTCGAAACGCTGGAGGTCTATCGGCCTTACAGCGAAGCTGACCTTGGGCGGCGTATTCGCGTCATCTGGGAAGGTTCCGAGTATCGTGGTCGTGGGCGGGAAACCATCTGGGACGGCCAAGCCAGGGTAACTGAAAATAGTTTCCAGTCGCTCACTCCGATCAACCGATTTAATATTGACAGGCGCTTTGAGCAGACTGCGGCTGGACAGGTCGAATGGAGCGCATTGACGACCGGTGGATTCGGTGGCTTTGAAACGTTATTGCAGGAGCCGTACTCGGGAACACTCGAGATCGACACCGCTCTGATACAGCAGAGCATCGAAATCGATTCGATCGGGCGCGATGAACTCATATACGAAAACGGTGGCATCGAGCGCCGCATCCGGGTGTTTCGCCTGCCCGATGACAATCCACACGCAGCGATCCACATCGAGCGAGAGATTTCCCTGGCCGACGATCGTGACAACGCGTTGTACGTACGCGTGACCTTCGAAGATGGCCACTATGCCTGGTCCAGCCCGATATACCTGTTCCGCTAGGTCTCGTTCACAACAAAACCCGATGCAAATTTCACCACTCACGCCAGGGCTCGGAGCTGAAATCAATGGTGTCGATATCCGACGCCTGGATGCTACGGCAATCAACACGCTGCACCGCAGCTTGCTGGATTACAAGGTCATCTTCCTGCGCGAACAGGATATCAATCTCGATGAACTGCAACAATTCAGTCGCCATTTCGGCGAGTTGACGCAATTACCCTATATCAAGCCACTCGAGGGCTATCCCAACATTATCCGCGTCCTCAAAGAGGCACATGAAGTCAACATGGGTGTCTTCGGCGGCGACTGGCATTCGGACTTCAGCTTCCTCGAAGCACCGCCTCGAGCTTCGATACTCTATGCCGAACAGGTACCAGCCGTTGGTGGAGATACGCTGTGGATCGATATGGCGCAGGCCTACCGGGCATTACCGCGCGAACAGCAGACATTGCTACAGGGTAAAACCGCGATTCACAGCGGAGCGCCCTATGGGGTGACGCATGCCCCTGAGGACAGCTCCCGGTTCAAGGGGTCCATTCAGATCGAGCGCAATAATCCCCAGGCTGATCGGGAAACCCGTCATCCGGCGATCTGCAGGCACCCTGACAGCGGTGAACTGTTGCTGTTTGTCAATCCCACTTACACCATCCGCATCGATGGCCTGGCCCCCGCGCATAGCGATACATTGCTGGCGAGCCTCTACCAGCATTGCACCCGACCCGAGTTTAGCTGCCGCTTCAAGTGGACCCCGGGCAGCGTTGCAGTTTGGGATAACCGTTCGACCTTGCACTATGCAGTCAACGACTACGATGGCAAGCGACGTTGCCTTTATCGCACTACCATTGCCGGTGCGGCGCCACGGCCAGCCTGACTTGCGAGGAATCCGTATCACTTCACTTCGATTGCCCGATTTCACATATAAGGGCCGAGTTTTAATCTATAATCCCTAATGTTTTGTGACCAACCAATGCAAGGAAAGACATGTCCATGCCCCAATTTAAAATCGAGCCTGAAGAAATCGACCTGAAACCGATCGAATCAGATGAAATCGATCTGCAACCGCTTGCGGATGAGACGACTCGTTTCTCCGACGACGAAAAAATTCCCGTCGAGCGCGTTAATTTCGAATTCGAACAATCCGACAAGCTACGCGGCATGTATCGGAAACTGACTGTTTTTAACGACGAGCATTGTTACCAGTCGATCAAGAACAAGCACCGCCGCAAGTATAAGTTTCGTCTCAATCTCGCGTTTCTTGACCCGCGTCCGTTCCGCTTGCGTAACATCGCCTGGAAATGGCTGTGCCTCAGCCTGGCGCTTTGGTGTAGTGCAGCGGCAATGGTGATTGGTGGCTGGTTCGACCCCTCTTCGGTCATGTCTCTCGGGATATTCACCGGCGTGATTGTCGGCGCGCTGCTGACCTTGCTGAGTTTTTTTTACCTGTCGCACGATACGGTCTATTTTCGCAGTCAATTCGGCAAGATACGGCTGTTTGAATTAGCCAACAACGATCCGAACAAGGATGAATTCCGTAAGTTCATCAACCAGATTGTGGTGCAGATCAACAAGAGCAAAGCTTCCAAGGGCATGAACCAGAGCCAGTTGCTGGCCGCCGAGCTGAAAGAATTGCGTCGCCTGAAGAACGAGGACATCGTCGCCGAAGAGTCTTATGAAAAGGCCAAACGGCTGATTTTCAGGCACGCGGCCTTCAACGCGAGTGAATAAATACGGCAGACTCGCCCCACAGGTCTGCATTCGCATTACCCGGGTTCAAGATTGGTGTAAAATAGCTGTTTTAACCAACACTCGATTTCATGCAACTAGAACCCCTGACCGCGATCTCGCCGATCGATGGCCGCTACGCGGCAAAAACTGAACCCCTGCGCGCAATTTTCAGCGAATACGGCCTGATTCGACACCGCCTTAGCGTCGAAGTGCGCTGGTTGCAGGCGCTGTCACAATATTCCGAAATCGCCGAGATCCCCGCGTTTTCGGTGGCTGCTAATCGTGCGCTGGATGACATCGTCGCCCACTTCGACCCGGCCCAGGCGGGGCGCATCAAGGAAATCGAAAAGACCACCAATCACGACGTCAAGGCGGTCGAGTATTTTCTCAAGGAACAGGTTGCCGGTAATCCCGAACTGAACGCGGTTTCCGAATTCATTCACTTCGCCTGCACCTCGGAAGACATCAACAATCTGTCACATGCGCTGATGCTGAAGGCGGCCCGCGAGCAAGTGTTGCTGCCGCGCGTCAACGAGATAATCGAACTGATTACGACGCTGGCCCATACCCAGGCGGAGACACCGATGATGAGCCGCACCCATGGCCAGCCTGCCTCGCCAACGACGCTCGGTAAGGAGTTCGCCAATGTTGCTCATCGCCTGCAACGTCAGCTAAGGCAAATCGAAGCCATCGAGCTGATGGGCAAAATGAACGGTGCGGTGGGCAATTACAATGCCCACATGTCCGCTTACCCTGATTGCGACTGGCCGGCGATTGCGCAGCAGTTCGTCGAATCGATGGGGTTGGTATGGAATCCCTATACCACCCAGATTGAACCGCATGATTACATCGCCGAACTGTTCGACGCGCAACTGCGTCTGAACACCATATTGATCGATTTCAGTCGGGATATCTGGAGCTATATTTCGATCGGTTACTTCAAGCAAAAAACCGTTGCCGGGGAAGTAGGTTCGTCGACTATGCCGCACAAGGTCAATCCGATCGATTTTGAAAACGCCGAGGGAAACCTCGGTATTGCCAACGCGATACTGACCCACCTCGCCCGCAAACTGCCGATTTCCCGCTGGCAGCGCGATCTAACCGATTCCACCGTGCTGCGCAACCTCGGTACCGGCTTCGGCCATGTGTTGATCGCGCTGGATTCACTAAAACGCGGCATCGGTAAACTGGAAGTCAATGCCGCTGCGATGGCAGCTGACCTCGACAATAACTGGGAAGTTCTCGCCGAGCCGATACAGACCGTGATGCGCCGCTATGGTATCGATCAGCCCTATGAAAAATTGAAGGCCTTGACGCGTGGGCAGAAAATCGACGCGGTAGCGATTCGCGAATTTGTCGAAACGCTGGACTTGCCCGATGCAGCCAGACGCGAATTGATTGCACTAACCCCGGCGAGTTACATCGGCAATGCGGCCGCGCAAGCCCGAAAAATCTGATCGGTACGGCAGATGCTAGATCTCAACAGCAATGAATTCGTGCAGCAATACTGGCAGAAGAGGCCCTGCCTGCTGCGTAATGCCCTGCCGAATTTCGAATCCGTTGTCAGCCCGGAAGAGCTGGCAGGGCTCGCCTGCGAGGAAGATGTGCACTGCCGCCTGGTGCTCGAAGACAGCGACGACAAGCCCTGGACGGTACGTTATGGCCCGTTCGAGGAACGGGATTTTCTCGATTTACCCGAATCGAATTATTCGTTGCTGGTCTCGGAATGCGAGAAATGGATGCCCGAGCTCTACGAGCTGCTCGAGCAGTTTCGCTTTATACCCGATTGGCGCATCGACGACCTGATGATCAGTTACGCCCCGGCCGGTGGCTCGGTCGGACCTCATATTGACCAGTACGACGTATTTCTGTTGCAGGCGCTCGGCACGCGCCGCTGGCAGTATTGCGAAACCCCATCACCGGATGATCCCGTTATCGATGGCCTGGAGCTCGCAATATTGCAGGATTTCAAGCCCGAGCAGGACGTCGTGTTAAACCCGGGTGACATCCTCTACCTGCCGCCCGGACATGCCCATCACGGCGTCGCGCTCGAGCGCTGCATGACCTATTCAATCGGCTTTAGAGCGCCGAACGCGGTCACTGCACTCGAATCCTTCGCGCTGGAAAGCGAGCCTTTTGAAGCAAAGAGCGAGCGCTACTGCGACGCCGACCTCGAGCTCGATCGGCATCATGCCGAGATCACCGATAAAGAAATCGCGCGGTTCCATGACATGGCAACTCGCTTGCTCGAACAATCGCCAGAATTGTGGCGTGACGCCATCGGCAAACTGCTATCCGACAGCGCGGTCGCCAGCCCCGACGACAACGAACTTCAGCCGGTTTATCTGTCAGATCTGCAGGCCTCGAGCTGGATCCGCCATCCCGAATCACGCATCCTTTACCATCGCTCTGCGCAGTCGATCGAAGTCTATTACAATGGCAACATGCACGAGTTACCTCTGCAACCCGAAATTCTCGAACAACTACAGAAACTGTGCGAAAATCACGAATGGTCAACCGAGCTGATGCGCGAATCGATCGAGATCGAAGCGCTGCGCAACCTGCTCATCGAGCTCGCGAAAAACCATGCGATATTACCATTGACTGATTAATTAATTATATATTTCAATGCGTTATGGATGATTATTCAAGTATATTATTAGATGGTCGCAGCGACTGTGTCGACGCTGCCAGGACCCTGGTGCTGGGCTGTGTGGGGCGGCTTTACCTGATTACCCAGAAGCTCGAGCCGGAACTCTACAATCACGCCGAAATCTACGATCACCTGAGCGCACTGGTGGCGTCAAATCGCAATACCGAGATACACATCATCGCCCAGGACACCCGCGTAGCCGCAAGCCAGGGTCACCAGCTGATTCATCTCGCTCAAAAGCTACCAACCTATGTACAGATTCGCACCACCGTCACCCCGGCACATCGGAATTTCCGGGAAAGCTGGTTGATGGCGGATGACAGCGCTTACCTCAGGTTGCGCAATCCGGACCGCTACGAGGGTTATTACGAAATCGACAACAAACTCGAATGCCGTTCCTACCTCGAACGTTTCGCGGAAATCTGGGAGGCCAGCGAACCCGATCAGAATACTCGCCGCCTCAGCCTCTAGCGACTCATTCCCCATCAACCCAGAAAACGAGGCTCCTCACGTCCGTGGAAGCCAGTCTCACTGACGACCAGTACCCTGCCCGGCCGCGCAGCAACCGGTGCCACACCGTGCACCTCGCCGCCGGTGGTAGTGACGAAGATCAGGTCAAGCCCGGGCCCGCCAAAAGTGATGCTACTGACCACCTGACCGGGGAAATCGATACGCCTGTCAATATCGCCTTCGGGCGAGATGCGCAGGATGCAGGCATCGTCCCACTGCGCGCTCCACAGGTAACCATCGGCGTCGACCGTGGCGCCATCCGGGTTGCAATGATCGAGCAATACACGACCATTACGCGGTAATTCGTTGCGGCCATAATCGAATTCTTCGATCGCGGCTTCGTCACGCCCGGTCACGTAGAGCCGTTCGCCCGCGGCGCTGAAACAGGGACCGTTGAAACAGGTGAAGCCGCCGAGGATTTCACTTAGCTCGAAATCGGGAGACAGGCGATACATCGAGCCGGGGAGGTTTTGTCGAAAGTCGATATTCATCGCACCCGTGACAAAAAAACCAAAAGGATCCACCTTGCCATCGTTCAGGCGCAAGCCATGCTTTCCTGCCAGTGGTTGTGCGATGGATTCAGCCTTGCCGCTGGCAGCATCGAATAAATAAAGCCCCTGGTCCATCGCCAGTACCAGGCCACCCGTCGCGCGCAGCGCGAGACTGCCGACAGTACGCCCCGGTAACCGCCACGAACGCGTGCAGGCATCGGCAAAATCATGGCGATAAAGCATTGGAGCGAGACTATCGACCCAGTAAAGGGCTTCTTCGAGGGGGTCCCACAGCGGCCCTTCGCCGAGATGGCAGCGGTGCTCGCAGAGCGCAGTAATATTCACTGTTCAGGCCTCGAAAACCAGCAGGGCATTCGTCGGCAGGTAAGCTGGAATGCAGCCAGGTTCCCTGCGTTCTGGCAGATCCAACTGACTGGATCGTGGTAAAGCGCACAGATTCATAACCAGTCACCACCGCTGCGTAACGGAAGTTTATTCGAGAGCCTGAATTTAAGCATAGATAGCCCGGAAACGGAGCTCTTTCCACTCGCGCGATTGGATACTGGCTATCAAGTTACCTTGTGGTCTTACGCCAGCAATGAAGCAGGGACGGTAACCAGCGCGGTTTCCCAATCCTGCAACGGAGGTTGGTTTCCAGAGCGAATTT
>Ga0316187_10005715_pt1 | contig 10743 bp, 7 predicted proteins | sample CroRivburrow1_MG_FD_204927 | JGI IMG/M metagenome (GOLD analysis project Ga0316187, IMG submission 204927) | Coastal sediment microbial communities from Maine, United States - Cross River worm burrow 1 | ecosystem: Environmental > Aquatic > Marine > Coastal > Sediment | place: USA: Maine...
TGGCCCAGATCTTTGAAGACGCCGGATGCCTCGACAGGCTTCAGGATTTCGTCAGTACCAACGCCTGCCTCCGTTACCGGATAACGCCTTCGGAAAAGACGGTTGTGCTCTCACCGACAGCCTGGCAGGTCCCAGACTATTATGGAGATGTAAGCCCCTTCTTTGCGGGTCAAACAATCCGCTGGTCAGTCAACTCAACAATCTCTGCCAAATAAGTATCATCATGAACAAAGTTATCGAACTGTTGAAGTCCCACCGGTCCATAAGAAAGTTCAAGCCAGATCCTGTAGCTCAGGAAATCGTCGAGGAGCTTATTCTCGCCGGGCAAAGTGCGGCGACTTCAAGTTTTATTCAGGCCTGCACGGTAATTCAGGTAACCGACGCAGACTGCCGGGAACAGCTCTGCGATGCCGCCGCCGGGCAACTTTATGTAAAAGAATCTCCTGTGTTTCTTGTCTTCTGCGCTGACATGCAGCGTCATCAATTAGCCTGCGACATGCATGAAGCTGAGATGTTATCCGGATTCACCGAGCAATTCCTTACCGCTTCGGTTGACTGTGCCTTGTTCGCTCAAAACGTTCTCGTCGCGGCAGAATCAATGGGTCTTGGCGGCTGCTATATCGGTGCAATTCGGAACAAGATTGGTGAGGTGGATAAACTACTCAGGCTTCCGGACAAGGTCTATCCGGTGTTTGGTATGTGCCTCGGTTACCCAGCCCAGGACCCCGAAATAAAGCCACGCTTACCCGTCGAAGTAATTCTCAAACAGCATCACTACAACAATGATGGTGATCGCCAATTGATTACCGATTACGATGAGCAGGTTCGCCGCTATTATAGTACCCGTACCGGTGGGACAAAGGATAATTCCTGGAGTGAGCAGATCTCGGATATGCTGGTTAAAGAAGCGAGGCCACATATGCTCCCCTTCCTGCAGTCAAAAGGTTTTCTTCTTAAATAGAGAGACACAAATTGCGACAAGAGGCAGCTAGCAGCAGGTGACGACCCAGCGATTTTTCATAGATGGCAATGAAGCCGCTGCCCGGGCAGCAGTAAAATCTGGCTGCAGCTTCTTTGCCGGTTATCCGATCACCCCGGCCACCACCATCTTTCAGCATATGCTCGATATGCTGCCGCCAGGAGGAGGGATCTGTTTGCAGGGTGAAGATGAAATTGCCTCCATCGGATTCTGCATTGGAGCTTCAATGGCCGGTCTCAAAACGATGACTGCCACTTCCGGTCCAGGTATCAGCCTGTTTAGCGAACAGATCTCTTTTGCCATCGCCGGCGAGATTCCACTGGTAATTATTGATGTCCAGCGTCTTGGACCATCAACCGGATCGGCCACCAAGGGAGCGGACTCGGACATACAGTTTCTGCGCTGGGGAAACAGCGGGGGGCTTCCCGTTATAGTGCTTGCCCCGGTCAATTCTGCCGATTGTTACAACTTGACCTGTCAGGCCTTTAACCTGGCTGAAACCTATCGCTGTCCGGTATTTGTCGCCTCGAACAAAGAAATCGGAATGACCAAGGAATCCGTTTCCGAAGAGGAATTGGCTGAGATTGAGGTCCTGACCAGAGCAGGTTCTGAGGAGAACTCCTCAAACCTCCCCTACCAGCCGTTTGGGGCGTCAACCGACTCGATGGTTCCAGTTTTCCTGCCGATCGGCGGTACAGCGCTGGTTCGACAGACCTCATCATCACATGGCCCCGACGGCTTTATCACCACGTCTCCCAAAGCGCTGGCAGAGGGTGTCAACCGAATGCGCAATAAACTTGTCAGCCAAAGAGACGATTTGAGCATTTATCGCCTCGACACAGATCCGGCCGCTGATACCCTCGTCATTGTTTATGGAGTGACTGCGCGGGCAGCGGAAGTTTCTATCAAAAGGTTACGGGAACAGTCACACTGCATCTCCCTTCTTGTTCTGCAGACCCTTTATCCGGTCCCGCAAAAATTGTTGAGGGATGAAATTGCCAAAGTTTCACGGGTAATCGTAATCGAGATGAACCTGGGACAGTATGTCAGGGAGGTCGAACGATTCAGCGGGGCGACAGAAGTGGAATTTTTCGGCAAAATGGACGGGGAATTGATATCTCCCGAGGAAATTACCCGGGTGATCGTTCCATGACAAGCCTTCTCAACCAGCAGAGACCTCCGTTTTTTTGCCCCGGCTGTTCACATCAGCGAGTGGTACAGGCTCTTGATAAAAGTTTTCAGGAGCTCGGGCTCTCGGGAAATGAGATCGCCATAGTCACCGACATTGGCTGCTCCGGGCTGTTTGACACCTTCTTCAACACCCATGCCCTGCATGGATTGCATGGCAGGGCGCTGACCTATGCTACCGGACTGAAACTTGCCTGCCCTGCTCTGATGGTGGTAGTCATTATGGGTGACGGCGGCCTTGGGATAGGCGGCGCCCACGTGCTGAGCAGCTGCAGGAGAAATCTCGATATTACTCTTTTGGTGCTGAACAACTTCAACTATGGAATGACCGGTGGACAGTGTTCCGCCACTACTCCTGTTGAAGCGACCACCTCATCAGGTTTCCTGGGTCAGCTCGAAGCGCCGCTCGACATCTGCGCCGTAGCCGGCGCTGCAGGAGCAAGCTGGATTGACCGGGTTTCGGCAACGGATTCCACGCTGTCAGAAACTATCAGCCAGGCTTTGACCTACAATGGATTTTCCCTGATGGATATTACCGGCATCTGTCCCGGTCGATTCAGTAAAAGAAACAGACGACCGAAAAACCTGGTTTCCTCATCGATGGAGAGCCTCGAGAAACGAAGCAAACCCGATCCCAAGAGGGTCAGACCGGAATATGGCCAGGCCTACAGACAGCGCACTAAAGAAGCACGGCCGGCAAGTCCCATGCGGCCGATAGCGGCTTCATCGACTCCTGCCGCCTCTGAACCAGTGGGGATTCTTTTTCTCGGAGCTGCCGGACAGCGGGTGAATACTGCGGCAGAAATTCTCTGTCTCTCGGCAATGCACGGCGGCTTCTATGCAACCCTGAAAAACGATTATCCGATCACCGTTCTCAGAGGACACTCCATCAGCGAGGTCATTCTCAGTTCTCACCCCATCGGCTTCAGCGGCATAGAACAACCCGATATCATCCTGGCTCTGTCAGCCGAAGGTGTGAAGCGCAGGGAAGCGACTATCGCGGGGGCCAAGCCTTCCTGCCTGATTTTGCAGGAGGCCGGTCTCGATCTCCCCAGGACCCCGGCTCAAGTGATCAAAGTGGACTGCACCTCAATGGGCGCTAAAAAGAACGAAAGACCCCTGGCCTTTCTGGCGGTGTTGAGCAAATATCGATCCTCGATAAATGAAGAGCTGCTCTACCGTGGACTTGAGGAAAAGCTCAAGGCAGAACAGCTTGAAGAGGCGCTCGACCTTGTGAAAGGTTTTCACGCCTCTTCTTTGTAATGCAATACTTCGGCGATCAACTCAATTCTAATTTACAATCTCTTCCAGAAAACCATTGAAGCGCTGCCAGGACTGTCTGTCAGCCTCCTCGCGGTAACTGTTTGAACCAAAGACAGTAAAGGCGTGGGGGGCACCGCCGTAGGTCACCATTTCATTGGAGATTTTTGCACTCTCCAGTTCCTCGGCAAGGTCACCGAAATCTTCCATGCTGATCATGGAATCGGCAGTTCCGTGAAACACCATAACTTTACCTTTGGTGGCCGAATAGTCCTGGCCCTCAGGCGTCTGCAGTCCGCCGTGAAATGAGGCGAACCCGTCAATGTCCAGACCCGATCTGGCCATCTCAAGCACCACAGCTCCGCCAAAACAATAGCCGAAGGCAACCACTTCTGAGCTCTCCCCGGTCAGTTTTTGGGCCTCAGCAAAGGCAGTTTCAAAGATACTCCTCATTCGTTGTCGGTCTTTGTAAAGATCGCCAGTCAAAAGCTTTTTATGTTCTGTCTCCGTCGGCCTCACGCCTTTTCCGAAAAGATCTACGCCAAAGACATTGTAACCTTGTTCGGCCAGCATCTCGGCGCGCTTGACCTCATAGTCGGTCAACCCATCCCAGTCATGGACCATTATCAGCAGGGGTTTCCCTTTACCCGCTTCTTTATAATATCCTTCGTACTCTTTCCCATCCACTTCATAGACTACCGGGGCTCCGGAGGCAGCCAACGGAGTGAATAAGAGTATGGTTGCTATCATCAACTTTATTTTCATAATTTATATCTCCCGAATGTGATTACCAGAGAATTGGTCGCAGCGAGCGACCAAAACAATGACTACTACAATAGTACCACTTTGTGGCAGATCAAGGCTGAAGAAAATTGGAGTGGTAATTCAGCTGGGAACCTTAATGGCCAGACCGGCAGTAGTTACCCATTCAGAGTCTTGACAGTCTGAATGACATCACACCAGACAAACAGGTCCATCAACGTATGAAAAGCCGTTGATATTGAAAAATCCGACAGAGGACGCGAACCGATTTTAGAGCTCTGGCTGGATAACCCGCTTAAACGCTGAAAGGGTAGTTAATCGCCGGGTGATGCTTATAACCGTGCAGTTCGAAGTCATCCACCGTTACCCAGGTCTCCAGGTCTTCAAGGGTTTTTATATCCGGGTTTATTGAGAGTTTGGGGAGCGGATAAGGTTCTCTTTGAAGCTGAACATCTCGCATTAGCTCGAGTTGATCTTCGTAAATATGGAGATTGATCACTTTATGAAAGGCCCTGGCAGCTTCGAGACCGGTGATCTGGGCCATGATCATTAACAGCCAGCCAATCTGGACCTGGTTGAAGGCATGGCCAAGGGGGAGATCGTCGGAACGCTGATAGGAAGTCAGGTACAACTTTCCGTCAAGAATCGAAAACGTGTGGGTATGCATGCAGGGGTTCAGGCAAGCCCGGTCGCGCTCTCCCGGATTGTAAAAGGTCATGATCTCACAGCGATTGTCTATCCCCCGTTTAAGGTCTTCATAGACATTTCTAAGCTGATCTATCCGCTTGCCTTCCGGGTTTTGCCAGTCCCTTCCCTGGGCACCGTAGCAGCGCCCCATGTCGTCAGTGCCTTTGCGGTACGGGTTTTTCAACCAATCCTCGTTATCATTGGCATTGGCATTCCAGGTATTGCAGCCGATCTTTCTGAAATCCGCGGCACTTGTATACCCTCTTAGATAGCCAAGCATTTCGGCAATTGCCGGCTTCCAGAGCAGTTTTTTGGTGGTCAGTACCGGCAGAGTTCGATCACTGACATCATATTCGAGTTCCGCATTGATAACGGTGAGGCAACGTTTTCCAGTTCGATGGTTGTCAACCCAGACACCTTCTTCAATTACCCTTCTGCATAATTCCAAATATTGTTTCATACCTTCCTCTGCTGAATCATTGAATGTCTCGCTTAGGCAGCGACAGACTTACCGGCCGATCTATAGCCAGGGCTAATTCTTGGACAAAAAAGTACAGGGGATAACTCAATTAGGACCCGAAAGTCGTATAGGACAAATTTAGGTCGGCTCAGAGAATGTCAAGCGTCATTATGTACAATGCACTAATTTGACCAAAAACGTCTTAAAAACGGTTAGTTGTCGATATCAAGCGGTAATGCTGATAATGATTGTTTGGCTACTCTTTCCGACATCTCCAATAATTTCCGATGATCCAACCACTTGACCATCAGTCTTTAATGTTTTTTGTGATTCTCGATAGTGGTTTGCTTTTTATCATAAATTAAGTAAATTTTTTGATATAATCGTAAGAGGATACCTGGTTGCTTGCTGGGTCCATCTTGAGCTGAAAGGTGGACACCAAAACTTTCAAAGACTCTGAAACAATCATGTATCTGCAAGACCACAGCACAGATCTGTCCTCCCGCCCCCTCCATGGTTGTCATCTCGGCATGGACCTGGGGTCAACTACGGCCAAACTGGTCCTGACTGACCCCTCGGGCACCATCATTTTCCAGCGCTATCTTAGACATCAGGCGGAAGTACTCACCACCCTGCTGTCCATGCTTGGTGATCTTCAAACTGCTGTCGGGCCCATAGAAGTATATCCGGTTTTCACCGGTTCTGCAGGGATGGGACTGGCTGAACAAAGCGGAATTCAATTTCTCCAGGAAGTCGTTGCTCAATCGTTTGCGGTCCGGAAGTTTCGCCCGGATTGTCGGATGCTGATCGATATCGGTGGTGAAGACTGCAAAATGATTTTCTTTGACTGCGGTTTACGACCCGACATGAGGATGAACGGTAATTGTGCCGGAGGAACTGGTGCTTTTATCGATCAGATGTCATCGTTGATCGATGTGCCCTTGGAGGAGTTGGACGAAACTGCTCAAAAAAGTAAATCCGAACATGTCATTGCCTCCAGATGCGGTGTATTTGCAAAAACTGATATCCAGAATTTGATCAACACCGGTGCCGAAAAGAGCGACATCGCCAGAGCTGTTTTCAAGGCGGTTGCCTGCCAGGTGGTTACCTCTTTGGCCAGAGGCCGAAGAATAGCAGGTCCTGTAATGTTTACCGGCGGTCCGCTCTACTTTTTCGAGACGCTGCGCAACGCCCTCCTTGATGTTTTGAATCTCTCTCAAGATGCAGCCGTCATTCCCTCCGAGTCGCTCATCTATCCAGCCTATGGAGCCACATTGGGCATCGACCGCCAGCCGGACGAAAGCATTTTGATCGAAGAACTCATCGGTAATCTAAAAAACAAGATTGGCAAGTCTCTCAGATCTGAATATCATCAGCCGCTTTTCTCAAGTCGCTCCGAGTATCTGTCATGGTCCCGGGCTAAATCTTCTCATAGGGTAGCCTCTGTTCCGCTTTCCCAAGCGGCCAATACCAACGTCTATCTTGGCATAGATGCAGGTTCCACCACTACCAAGCTGGTGGTCATCGATGACCGGGGCCGCCTTGTCTTCAAGTATTATTCTGGTAATCGAGGCGATCCTCTGGCCAAGGTTCGCCTCGGTTTAAAGAAACTTGATATGGCGTTCCAGGCCCATGGTAACCAGTTAAAAATTCACACAGCTGCCGTTACCGGCTACGGCGAAGATCTGGTAAAGTCCGCCTTCGCCCTCGATATGGGAATTGTTGAAACTCTGGCTCACTATCGTGCTGCAAAAGAATTTGAGCCACAAGTGTCGTTCATTCTCGACATTGGCGGCCAGGATATGAAAGCTGTCTTCGTGGCCAACGGTGAAGTGCTGGATATTGAAGTTAACGAGTCATGCTCATCGGGGTGCGGCTCTTTCATCGAAACTTTTGGAGAGGCGCTGGGCTACTCTCCTGAGGAGTTCGGTAAGCTAGCCTGTTTCGCCAAACACCCCGTTGATCTGGGCAGCAGGTGTACCGTCTTTATGAACTCCTGCGTCAAACAGGCACTGCGTCAAGCCAATGATGTTGCCGATGTTGCTGCGGGATTATCATATTCAGTCATTCAAAACTGTTTATACAAAGTACTGCGTATCAGCGATGTAGCAGCTCTTGGACCAAAGGTCGTAGTTCAGGGAGGAACCTTTAAAAACCCGGCGGTACTTCGGGCTTTCGAGAAACTCCTCGGTATAGAGGTGATTCGCCCCGACATTGCCGAGTACATGGGTGCCTACGGTGCCGCATTGTTTGCCAGAGAAAGAGGAACGCCGCGCTCGGCAAGACAGACCACAACGCCATCTGAACTTCTCACAATATGCCATCCGACAAAGACCACCAAGACCAATTGCCAGGGATGCACCAATAATTGTCTGATCCAAACCGTTCATTTTTCCAACACCAGGAAATTCTATACAGGCAACCGCTGCGAACGTATCGTCAGCAATAGAGTCTTAGCCAACGAGCCTGGCCGTAACCTGGTCGCTGAAAAGCTACTCCTTCTCCAAAGTTTTCCTGAAAATCAACCTGCCGAATCTAGGGTGAGTATCGGCCTGCCGATGGTTCTCAACAACTGGGAGAACTATCCTTTCTGGGCAACCTTGTTCACTGGTTTAGGCTGGCACCTTGTTTGTTCCAGCGGCTCTGATTCGACTCTTTTGAAAGAGAGTGCCTCAACCGTGATGTCGGACAATATCTGTTATCCGGCAAAGCTCGTCCACAGCCATATTCTTGATCTTATCAATCGCCGTGTCGACCGCATATTCTTTCCCCGGGTAACTTATGAACACTCACATTTCTGTGATTCTGCCAACCAATATAATTGTCCGATAATAACAGGCTACCCTGATGTCATCGATTGTGCAATCGATCCATCAAGACATGGCGTACAGATGGACAGCCCGTTGATAAATTTCAAAAATATCGGACAGCTCCATAAAGGTTGCACCGACTACCTGCATTCGTTTGGTATAGAAAAAACAGTCTTCGAGCGGGCCTTTGGCCAAGCTCTTGAGGTCCAACAGTCGTTCAGAAAAACGATAAGGGACAAAGGTATGGAAGTGATTGCTTCTGCCCGAGCTCGACGCCAGAAGCTTATCGTCTTAGGCGGCCGTCCTTACCATATTGATCCGATGATCAACCACAATATAGCAGAAATGATAGCCGCCATGGGGCTGCATGTTCTCACCGAAGATTCACTGCCGCTGGACACCATTGAAGCATCCGAGTTCCTGCAGGTCGTTGATCAGTGGGAATATTCAAATCGTTTATACCGGGCAGCGCACTGGGCAGGGTCTGAACCCCTGGCTCAATTCATTCAGCTCAATTCATTCGGCTGCGGGCCGGATGCGGTGATCATCGATGAAATCAAGGCTATCCTGAAAACCTTTTCCAAGACTCCGGTCGTGCTCAAGATCGATGAGATAACAAGTATCGGTTCGGCGCGGCTTCGAGTACGCTCTCTGGTAGAATCCAGGAATGAACCAGCACAGGTGCCAAAGAAGACTGCCCGGCAGATGCTTCCGCTGTTCATGGACGAAGACAGACAGCGAACCATCCTCTTTCCAGATTTTTCCCCAGTTTACTCTCTTTTTGCCCAATCGTCTCTCATCCCACTGGGGTATCAAGTGGAGATACTGCCGCCGCCGGATAAGGAATCGATCAGGCTAGGATTAAAATACACCAATAACGACATCTGTTACCCTGCAATCATCACTGTCGGAGACATAATCAAAGCGATGAAGACGGGCCGCTATGATAAGGACAAAGTTGCGGCGTCCTTCACCGAAACCGGTGGACAATGCAGGGCCACCAATTACCATAGTCTGATAAAAAAAGGCTTGCTCAATGCCGGCTTTGGAGATATCCCGGTAATTACCGCCTCCTTCAAAAAACTCCGCACCAACCATCAGCCAGGGTTTCAGGTCAACAGGTTACGGCTTATCTCGCTAGTCCTATCTTCTCTGTTAGTGGCGGATCAATTGATACGTATGTACCATGCAACAGCGGTCAGAGAAAAAAAGAGAGGGGAAGCTCTAACCTTATTAAAGAAGCATATCGACCGTGCTCGCCAGAGCTTTGGCAGCTGGACTTTGCGACGGCCCCAAAAACTGCTCAGCGAGGCCATTGATGAATTCAATTCAATTGCCACCTACACCGGCAACTATCCGAAAGCAGGGCTGGTCGGTGAGATTTACGTGAAATACAATCCTTTCAGCAACAGTAATATCGTCGAGAGGTTGATGCGAAGCGGTATCGAGGTGGTAGTTCCGCCGCTGCTCACCTTTTTTTCCCAACCATTCGTCAACATTGCCTTTAACCACAGCAACAACATTGACAAGACCGGGTTTGTCGAGAGAAAAACCCAGGATCTTCTGCACCGAATTGTTGTCGGCAGAGTCAGAGAGGTAAACGGCTTGATGCCGCAATTCAGACACTCGCTTGAGCCTATCAGTGTCCCTGATGCACTGGGTATGCAGGCCAGCAGAGTCGTCAGCCTGGTCAATCAGGCCGGTGAAGGGTGGCTGCTGCCGGGAGAGGTTGTCTCCATGGCTGAATCAGGTATTCGCAATATCATCAGTCTCCAGCCCTTTGGCTGTATTGCCAACCATATCGTTTCCAAAGGTATTGGTTCCAAACTATCCCGCCTCTTTCCTGATCTCAATTTTCTGAACCTCGACATGGACGCAGGCAACAGTGACGTCAACCTTCAAAATCGGTTGGATTTCTTTATCCATTCAGCCAAAGCCGATGACCACGACCGGACCCTGCATTGACCCAGCATTGATCCTGCATTGATCTGCCAGATCGACCTACCATCGATACCAGAGATTGTCCCAGGTAATTTCTGTGTAAAATCAACTAAGAACGCCCCTTCCCGCCGCTTCCGCCGGCTTGTGGCCCCCCACCATTCTGTTGACCTTGACCCTGCTGACCTTGGCCCTGCTGACCGTTCCCGCGTCCTCTCCCGTTGCCGTCGCCAAGGCCTGTACCTGATCTGTTACCTTGCCCCCGTCCGCTTCCCGAACCTAAGTAGTTTGCCTTTTCCTCTTCGGACATCTGATTGATCCGCTGCTGCCATACGGATCGAAAGGCGTCCCTCTCCTCATCGGACTTATTATACATAGTGCCACGCAACTGGCTTAACTCCTGGGTTGACATGGATTCATAATCAGCAGCCTGTGCCACAGTGAGCATTGTCAGAAATACTAGAGTTGTCAGAACTGGTTTTAAAAGGGTAAACATCGACTAGACCTCCACTTATTTGGGTTTGAACTACTTTACTGTTCATTGCATGTATTTGGCAATTACTGTGCCACAATCCCCAAATGTGGTTGACTCCTCAGTTTCACATTTGACTTCAAATGGTTACCGACTAATCGCTGAGCATCACAGTGTTTTTTTATTG
>Ga0316187_10005720_pt1 | contig 10739 bp, 6 predicted proteins | sample CroRivburrow1_MG_FD_204927 | JGI IMG/M metagenome (GOLD analysis project Ga0316187, IMG submission 204927) | Coastal sediment microbial communities from Maine, United States - Cross River worm burrow 1 | ecosystem: Environmental > Aquatic > Marine > Coastal > Sediment | place: USA: Maine...
CGGGGCAGTCTCCCAAGTCGACCATTGCCTTCACGAGAACAGCGGCCTCACCCGAGATCGACTCAGCAGCCGCATTGGCCTTGATGCCGTTGGTCTTGTCCTTCTTCCACAGCCGCAGACGGGGGGGGTAAAGGCATCCTCGTTGCCAGCGAGAATGACATCACACATCGTGTCGACCCGGGGACCCTCTCGAAGCACGAAGCTCTTGACAAGAGAGTTCTCGGTGGAGTCGTAGAAATAGTGGAAGCCCTCTGCGGCCCGCACCTCGAGATCGCCGAAGTTTCCGGTCGCGACGTCGAATTCGTTCGCCTTCGCAGCGGCGAGAAAGAGCTCCTTGATCGTTCGAGACTGTGCCACGACTCTTCTCCCCTCAGCGACCCAAGCAGCCTACGGGAGGCGACTCACCTCCCCGACTGACGCTGACCGCTGGAGTTGTCGAACAGAGCTACTGAGCCATGCGGACCAGCAGCTGAAGGGCCAGCGTCACGGCGGCATCCCTGCGCGCTGAGAGTGACGATGCCAGACCCACGACCCGGTGCGCCCGCCCGGTGCGCCCGAAGGACCGGCAACTACTCGTGTTACCTCTCCGTTACCTCGCTCGCCGAAAACGAGAAATCCCCGGCCCCAGCAGTGCTGTGACCAGGGATTATGTGGTGGCGGGGGTAGGATTTGAACCTACGACCTTCGGGTTATGAGCCCGACGAGCTACCTGACTGCTCCACCCCGCGATGAGTGGATTGACAATCGTAGCACCGATCCACATGATTCCACACCGGACATCGTCGGTTATCTGCGCTTGACTGGGGCGATGGTCAAGCTTTCTGCCAACTTGGGCTTCCTGTGGTCCGAACTCCCCCTGCCGGAGGCCATCGCTGCCGCTGCCAACGCAGGGTTCGACGCCGTGGAGAGTCACTTCCCCTTCGACGTCGATCCGTCGGTCACTAACCAGGCGCTCGGCGAGGCTGGCATCCCGATGCTCGGCCTCAACACGCGCCCTGGCGACACGAAGGCCGGTGAAGCGGGGTTGGCCGCGGTTCCCGGTCGGGAGGCGGAGGTTCGTGACTACATCACCGAGGCGGTGAACTACGCGGCAGAGGTTGGTTGTCACCACGTCCACGTGATGGCGGGCCGGGCGGCCGGGCCTGAGGCCCAAAGGACCTTCACATCCAACCTCGCCTTCGCCGCCGAGCTGGCGGTGAAGGCGAGGTCAGACCTGCGCATCGTGATCGAACCGATCAACCAGCGGGACGTGCCCGGCTACTTCCTGTCCGAGGTTGAGGCGGCGGCGCACATCATCGGACAGGTCGGAGCGGACAACGTGACCATCATGTTCGATTGCTACCACGTCCAAGTTGGCCAAGGCGACGTGTTACGCCGCTTCGAGGCTCAGGTCCCCCTCATTGGCCATGTTCAGTTCGCCGCGGTCCCCAGCCGGGCCGAGCCCGGTGACGGCGAACTCAACTACCCGTGGCTACTCAAGCAGTTCGTCGAGGCTGGGTACGTTGGTTACATGGGTGCCGAGTACCGGCCCCAATCAGCGATCGAGGCCGGGCTGAGCTGGATGGACGAGGTGTGGCGGGGATGACGGTCCTATGAGCCCCTGGTGCGCCTGTCGCAGTGCTAGGTCTCCTGCGACAGGACACACCCGGGGCGAACCCCACGGCAGCGAGAGCCGCTGCCGTCGGGGCTGAGACCCTGGTGAAAGTAACCGACCACGGCGGAATGGACCGGAAGTCCAGGATCTCAGATCTCAGATCCCCCAATCTGAGACGAATCAGTTCATGAACATGAAGTTGCCGACCATCGGTGAGAGGGTGACAACGGTGGCGAGACCACCAAGAACAGCGGCAGAGGTGAAAGCGATTGCACGGCGCATTACAGTATCTCCTGGGATAGAGAGGGCCCTGACTAATCAGGCTCGCTCCCCCCTTCACGTCGGACAGAAGACTCGGCCCGCATGGGCCAGGTTCCTCCGTCCGCCCTGTCGGGAGCGGCGAGTTCCTCACGAACATCAACAACTAACGACAAGGGTGTCTCTTAGGTGTCGAGCACCTATCTCAGATCCTTCGAAGCCAGGGGACACAGCAAGGGGACAATCTTCGAAGATGGCTCGTGAGCTGCTTAAACGCGCCCTAACATGATTAGGAAGGTTTTTCTGGCGATCTCAGAAGGGGTAGGACATTGCCCCCCAACCGCAGCTGTGCGAGGTCCCGTTTGATCGTCCGGCCGCTCACGTTCAGAAGTTCGGCCAGGTCGGCCACCCGGGCCGCCGCTCCCTGGTCGGCAGCCTCGGTCAGCAGACGCAGGACTCTCTCTTGGCGGCGATCCTTGGCTGTGCTGAGCATCCAGTCGCCGGGGTCGGAAACCGTCAGTGTCACCGGCAGATAGTCATCGGCCCTCAACGGCCGTCCTGTCGGTGCGTCGAAGCTTGGCAGGCGACACTCAACCGTCTCGACAAAATGCAACTCTCTAGCCTCGGCTATCGCCCGATGCTCGGGCACCAGGTGCCACGAGGCCTCGACCTCAGCCTCGGACACACCCTCCAGGTGCCGGCTCAGCAACTCATGGGCCAGCGCCACCTGCTCGCCTGCAGCTCGTTCCTCACCGGCAGCAGTCAAAACCTCGGCGCACCACCACGCCGCCACGTGAGCCCGGTCGGCCCGAGGACGGTTGTGGCTGATGGCCCGATGGACCAGCGCGACCGCCTCATCAGTCCGACCCAGGCCAACCATGGCCTTGGCCTCCAGCGCGAACAACGCCGCCCCCAGGACACCGACTCCATGGGCCTCCAGCAGCGAGCCGGCGACCGCCGTCTCATCGAGCGCGACCTGATGGTGCCCAAGCTCCAGTTCAACCAGGGCCAGCTCAAGGCGCATCTTGGCCACCGTCGACGGATCGCCAGCCGTGGCCACCGTCGACAGGGCGCTGAGTAGCCGTCGTCGCGCCATACGGCGGCGTCCGTGACGTCGATCGATCCGGGCCAACGTGATCAGGCAGGTCGTCTCCCGCCACTGGTCACCTACCGATCGGAAGTAGACCGCCGCTTCCTCGGCCAGCCTGTGAGCGCGCTCGTCATCACCAAGATAGAAGTGGGCCAGCTCGGACGTTGTGTGCTTGACGAAGGCCTCGCCCCGTCCGTTGCCAAGTGAGGCGAAAACCTCGGCGGCCCTCGCCACCAGAGGTAGGGCGCGGCCGCTCCGACCGATGAGGGCGTAGAAAGCGGCCAGGTTGACAAGATTGACGCCCTCACCGTGGCGGTAGCCGATATCAGCTGCCAGGCTCAGCGCCTCCTGGAACGCCGCCTCGGCCCCCACTTCATCATTTTGCGTGTGATACAGCGTGGCCAGATGCCCCAACGCCTCTACCCGACTGCGGGCGTCATCGTTCTCCTTGGCCTCGCTGTAGGCCTCCTCCAGGTACTGTCGGGCCCGCTCCACGTTGAACAGATCGTTGTAGGTGCGGCCTAACATGAGTCGAGGGCGGGTGGTGCTGAGACCCCCCGCTTCGAGTTCGACGATGGCGGCCTCCAGAGGTTCGATGGCGCCGTTCAGATCACCCGACCAGGCCCGGGCGCTACCCAGAATCGTCAGCAACTCGCCGGTGTTGTAGCTCTCGTGATGGGCCTGCTCGATGGCGGCGGCGGCCAACTCGGCCGCCTCGGCCCCCCGGTCGGTGTTGGCCAGGAACCAGGCCTGCCGTTGGCGGGCCCGCAGCATGACCAGGGGATCGGCGTCCCCCAGAGCAACCAGACGGTCGAGCAACTCCTGCTGTGCGGGGCGCCGGCCCAACACCTCGAGCACCCCTTCGTAGGCGAACAGTTCGTCGATTCGGTCGCGATCGGCCAAACCGGCCGACCGGGCCGCCTGATCGGCCTTGGCAAGGTGTTCAGCCGTCGTCTGGAAGGCGTTGAGCAGCACCGCCTGCTCAGCCGCCCCCGTGTGGAACCGGTGAGCCTCGGGCCAGCGCTCGGCCAGCCAGGCATGATGGGCCAGCCGGCCGACGTCAACGTCGGCCTCATTGACCAGAGCGTCGACGATGCGACCGTGTATCTGGCTCAGTTGATTGGGTCGCAGCTCCTCGTAAACTGCCAACCTGGTCTGCCCATGAGCGAACTCGGCCCCCCGAGGGCCTTCCACCAGGAATCCGGCCTCGACGGCATCAGCCAGGGCTGCGATGGCGTTTGCGCGATCCAGGTCGGCAACCAGGGCCACGATCCGGCTGCTCACCGGCGCGGCCAAGGCGGCAACGCATTGCAGCACCAGGCGGATCTCGTCGCCGGTTGACTCGATTCGCTGGCTGAGGATCTCGCGCACCGGCGGCAGCAGTCGGACATCAACCTCCGGGCCCGAGTCGAAGCCTCGGCCGTTAAGGAATCCATCCTCCAGGGTGTCGAGGGGGCTGCGGATCAGTTCGAGAATGGCGTACGGGTTACCTCCGGCACTTGCGATCAGGCGTTGCAGGCCCGGTTCGGAGATCCGGCCCGGACCCAACTCGGAGGTAACCAGCCTGCGGATCTCCTCCTCGGTCAACGGTCCGAGGACGAGCCGGCTCGAACCGGGTTTGGCTTCCAGTTCACCCAGGCCCTGCCAGATGGTCGGTGCCGACTCGGCAACGGTGCGCTGATAGGTGAGACACACCAACACCCCGCTGTCGATCAGGCGGTCGCCCAGCTGGACCAGCACCCCCATCGACTCTTCGTCGCTCCAGTGCACGTCCTCCAGGATCAGCAGCGTTGGTTTCGGGTTGGCTTGCGCCAGCACCACCTGGGTCAGCGCCTCGGCGATCCGCCATGGCTCCTCCTCGGGCCGCAGGGCGTGGGACACCGTTGGCTCGACGAAGACCTCGAGGCCCTCCAGGACCGTCGCCGCCTGGGTCAACCAGATCGGGGCCAGGTGGGTCGCCACCCTCTCCCCCCGTAGACCGGTGGTGGCCGGGGTCAGCGTCTCCCGGAGACCCTGATAAGGGCTGAGGACGCTGGTTGGCGAGTGACCACCGACCAGCACCTGCACTCCGCGCCACTCGGCGCCCTGGGCCACCTCCTCCATGAGCCGGGACTTCCCCATCCCCGGGTCGCCCTCGACCAGCACCACGCCCCCCTTGCCGCTGACGAGCTCGTTGACTCGCCCCAGCAGGGCCGAACGCTCGGCCGCTCGGCCGATGAAGGGCAACGATTCCTCGGGGGTGTCAACCACCACGGCGGGACTCGCCGCATCCTTGACCACACGTTCGATCAGCTCGGCGGTAGCCGGGTCGGGGTCGGTTCCCAACTCCCGAAACGCGGCCTCCCGGTACTCCTCAAAATGACGCAACGCAGCCGTTGGGTGCCCATTGAGGGCGTGCAGACGGATCACGGCACGATGCCACTCCTCCGAGAACGGCTCGGCCGCAACCAGCGCCCGGGCGTAGCGCAACGCCGACTCGTAGTCGGCCTGGCCAACGTTCATCTGCACCAACTGATCCAGTGCCGCCAGGTAACGGTCGCGCACCCGCTTACGCTGATCATCGATCCACTCGTCGTAGTGGCCGGACAGCAGATCACCGTGGTAGCTGTCGACAACCGAGGCCAGGTCGGGGCCACCGGTCCCCCGCCGCTGTGTCCGGTAGCGGCGCTCCACCTCGTCCAGACGACGTTGAAACACCTCGGCGTCGACGACCACGGTCAATCGTGGATTGAGCTGCACCGTCTGGGGTGTTCTCTCCAGCAGACCCTCGACGCCCTCGTCGGACTTGTCGTCGGCCCTGGTCCCGCCTGCGACTGGATCGGGCTCGTCCTCCCCACCGGCCAGCGCCGCGTCGGCCACCGACTGGATCTGCCACAGTGCGTGACTCAGCCGGCGTCGGGCTTTGTCCTCCGGCAAGTTCGGCCAAAATCGGCCAGCCAGCAGATCGCGGGTCTGTGCCCGATCCCGGTGAATGATGAGAAAGGCCAGTAGCGACGACGCACTCCGGGATGGCACCGGCTTGACCGACGTGCCGTCGATCTGCAGGCCGAACCCGCCGAGCATCTGCACATTAAGGACACGATTGGCCATGGTACTGCGCCCCGCACGCTGCGATTTGGTTGGAAGCCGCTTGTCGCCTTTCGGCCGACCGTCTCAGCCTCGTCCCGCGTGAACCGAGGTCGACGCAAGGCAACTTGGGTTTTTAGGTCCGGCCGCTCGGGTCGGATCAGGTCAGATCATGTTGTTGTTGACGTGGCGTAGGGCACCTGGCAGAAACCGTGATTGCAGTAGCCGCCGGGATTCTTGGCCAGGTATTGCTGGTGATAGTCCTCTGCATAGTAGTAGGGCCCAGCCGCCGCGATCTCGGTGGTGACCGACCCGAATCCGGCCTCGTTCAGCTGGGCCTGGTAGGCGTCGCTACTAGCGATGGCCGCATCCATCTGGGCGGCACTGTTGACGTAGATGGCCGAGCGGTACTGGGTGCCGATGTCGTTGCCCTGCCCCATGTACTGCGTCGGATCATGGTTTTCCCAGAAAATCCTGAACAGCTCGTCCAGGCCGACCTGCTCGGGATCGAAGACGACCAGGACGGCCTCGGTGTGCCCGGTCATTCCGGTGCAAGTCTCTTGATAGGTGGGGTTGGGGGTGGTTCCACCGGCGTAGACCGCCGCGGTGGTGAAGACGCCAGGCTGCTGCCAGTAGAAACGTTCGGCTCCCCAGAAACAGCCCATACCCACAACTAGGGTGTCGAGGCCGTTGGGGAACGGTCCAACGAGCGGATTGCCGTTCACATAATGCGCGGCGGGTACCGGAACCGGTTCGGCTCGACCGGGCAGCGTCTCGCCTGCGGTCGGCACCGTCATGCCTTCGGTACTTTTTCGTCGGAACATCGATGGCACCTCCAGATGGCCATTACCTCAGACATGATAGCCATGGGTCGATGGTGTGAAGAATCAAAGACACACCCAGTGGTGGCGCCGAGGGTCAGGTCCCCGACGTCTGGTCGGTGGGGAGGGGAAGTAGTTCGCCCCCCAGCAGGGCGCCGGCCGCATTCAGCGCGATCTGGGCCCTCTGGCGAAGCTCGATGGCCTGGGCGTCGTTTCCGGTCTCCTCGGCCACATTGGCTTCCCGTAGGAACTCGTCAGCTTCGGAGATGAGGCGAACCACCGATTTGCCGGTCGGGTCGTAGTCGGTGGCCGGCTGGTCATCTGGTCGGTCCTCCGGCGGGTCGTCGGCTTCCTCGACGTCCTCGGGAGTACCGGCGGCGATGGACTCCGGCTCATCTTCGGTGGCTCCATCGACGATGTCGGCCAAGGCCCCGTCGAGCGTCTCGGCCATGGCGATGCGATCACCGTTCACGGCAATGACCCGGCTCAGCTCGGGAACGGCGGTACGGCTCGGGGCCTCCACGTACAGGGGCCGGATGTAGACGATGGTGTCGTCGACCAACAGCATCGTCATCTCTCCGAAGGTGACAAGCGAACCGGAGCTCTTCTCCAACACGAAGTTGGTGACCTCATCGTCCTTGCGGATCTCCGAGTGGACGAAGTCCGGGGCCTGAGCGATACCACTGTCGATCTCGTACAACATGAGTTCGCCGTAGTGGTCAGGATCGGATCGCGCCATCATGATGCCGGTCAGCTCAGGCCGGGCCGTCGACGAACCGGCCTCACCCGAGATGGGAACGAACGCCCGCTGCAACACAAATTCCGACTCGGTTTCCCCCGGTAGTCGGGTAATCAGGTACTGCGGATCCATCGAGGTGTTGCTGATGGGCTCGTCCTCAACGGTTTGGGCTTCGCCGCGAGGCTTCGCCGCCACCGACCAGGCGACATCGCCCTGGACCAACTGGACCGGATCGGAAACGACATAGCGCGACCACATATCGGTCTGGACCCGGAAGATGTCCTCGGGGTAGCGGAAGTTGTCGTTGATGGAGGCCGGGACACTCTCCTGTGAAGAGAACAGATCGGGGAATGCCTTGCTCCAGGCTTCAACCACGGGATCCGACTCGTCGATGATATACAGCTTGACGTCGCCGTTGTATGCGTCGACCACCGCCTTCACCGAGTTCCGGACGTAGTTGTAACCGCCTGCCAGTTCGGACCCGACGAGGGTGGTCTCGACCCGCTGGGAGTACGGGTAGTCGTTGCTGGTGGTGTAGCCGTCGATCACCCAGAACAGCTGATCCTCGGCCAACACCGGATAGGGGTTTGAGTCGAAGCGGAGGAAGGGGGCAACGGTCCGTACCCGTCCGGCAACATCGCGGTTGTAGAGGGCCCGGGATTCGCCGGTGACCGACGCCGCGATCAGCGGATCAAGGTCACGAAAGCGCAGAGCAAAGGCGGTGCGGCGTAGGACCGAACCCATCTTGACCCCACCGGTGCCGTCATACCGGTTGGCCACCGACTCATTGGACGACGTCTGGAAATCAACCTCGTCCCGCTCGGCGTTGATAATGGCGTAACCGCCAAAGTCCTCCCCGAAGTAGACCCTTGGCTGGCCCAGCGTTTCGGTCAGGTCCTCGTTGATCTGGACCTCGCCCAGCTTCTCGACCAGGAAACGGGGGCGCCCGCTCTCGTCGACCTCCCAGCCTGCGGCCATGGCCGCGCCGTAGCCGTGGGTGAAGAAGATGTGCTGTGACTCCCAGTCGTTTCCGACCTCGTCGGCATCAAGGTTCAGGCCCCGCATCGACAACACGACGGGCCGTAACTCACCATCGATCTGGTAGCGGTCGACGTCGACAGGGTCGGAGAACCGGTAGAAGGCACGCTCACCCTGGCTGCGGGTAAAGGACTCGATGGCCAACTCGGGATCAACGAGGGGGACGCTGTCGAAGACATTCCCGTAGTCCTCGGCCTCGTCCGCTGTCAGGCCGGGAGCATAGGCGAACTCCTCGGTCGTCAACTTCGTCTCGTCGAGCCCGTAGGCGAAGCGGGTGGCCAGAATGTTGTCAAGCACAAAATCCGCCTCCCTCGTCGACCGCTGGGGCTCAATGATCAGGCGTTGATAGAGGGCGGGGAAGACACTGCCGACAAAGAGGTGGCTGATACCCCACAGCCCGATGGCGACCATGGGTAGGCCCCAACCCTGGCGTCTGATGTTGGCAACGAACAACGCCGCCCCGAAAAGCGAGATCAGGGCCAGCAGGTTGTAGGCCGGGAGCTGCACGTTGACGTCGGTGGCCAATGCCCCGTCGAATCTGCCCCGACTTGAGGTGAGAAGACCGAAACGGTCGAACCAGTAGCCCGCGGCCCGAACCAGGGCCAGCGCCGCCAGCAGGATCGAGAGGTGGAGTTTGACCCCCGAGGTCACCCGATCGACGTTGGTCGCGGCCCGGATCCCGCCGTTGAGGTAGTGGGCGACAGCGACGACGATGATGGTCAGGATCAGTGCCGCGAACAGCCAGTCGACGATGAAGGTGAAGAAGGGAAGCCGGAACACGTAGAAGCCGGTATCGCGCCCGAAGATCGGATCGACCCGCCCAAACGACCCGCCATTGGAGAACAGCAACCACTGCTGCCAACTGGTGGCGGTGTTGGCCCCGGCGATCAGGGCGAACAGGGCGGCAACGCCGATACGCAGCATGCCTGCCCGACGGCCCACGATCTGGTGGTACCGCTCGATGAGATCTTCCTCGGGTGACGCAGGACGGAAATCGGGCGCCAGCCGATCGGCCAACACCAGATTGCCCCACAGGATAAGAAAGAAAACAAGGGTGAAGACCGCGCCCAAGGCGAACTGGGTCAGCAGAATTTTGGTCCAAATGGAGGCGAAACCAACATTGGTGAACCACAACCAATCGGTGTAGGTCGACGCCAGTCCATTGGCGGAGAGGAGCAGAACCAGCCCCACGCCAAGGCCAATGGCAATCGGAACCCTAAATCGCGACCCGCGCACGTTGTCTCGAACCGTCTTCATGAGGGGCCAAGGCTACCGCTGTATCACCGCACCGAGAGACCGGGTCAACCGCAATTGCCCCCGTGTGGTCGGAGTTCCCCCCACCCGCGGTGGCGAAGAACTCCCAATCAGCCGACCGGCATCGCCAGACAGCGACAGCCAGGCATCGAGAGGGGACGGATGTGGCCGCTGGGGAACGTCGTCCCCCGCAGCAGAGGTGGTGCGGCCGAGTTCTCCTCACAGATAGGGTCGGGATCGAGGCGAGGATCGGTCAACCACAACACGTGCTCGCTTGGGTCGATGGCAGCGAACAGGCCCGAGGCAAAGGCCTCGTGGAGGGCGTCGTCGATGAGGTCGGGAAGAACCGAGTTACGGAAGTCGCGGTAAATCGACCTCACCGGATCGAGGATCAGCTCCCGATCGTCGTTGATTGACGCCTCGATGGCGGCCATGGTCGGACGGCGGAGGCAGTCCACGACATGGCGGGCCAGTTCGTGACACAACCGCTCGATGCTCTCCTGGCGGACCTCGTGGTGGTCCAGTTGCTCGCTCCCAGCCTTGACCACATCGTACATGCTCGGTTCCAGAGCCCTGACGTAGCCGCTCAGCTGTTCGTCGTAGTCAGGAAGCTCATCACCCGAGATGCCTCCCCGTCCGCCACGCAAACGATCGAGCACGAGACTCTGGTCGTCGTTCACCGCCCGCTTGAGACGTCGACGAAATCCTGGCATGGCCCGGGTGAGGGCCACGTCACGACCTTCGAACACGAGGGGAAGCTCACCCCCGTAGGGCGTGTTGCGTGGCAGGTCGCCCCGGGCTTCGCTCCGATTCCGGGAACGTGCGCCGAGGACGGGGGCGGCGTTGAACTCCAGCTCACGTTCGGTGCGGCCCCGGGTG
>Ga0316187_10005721_pt1 | contig 10739 bp, 10 predicted proteins | sample CroRivburrow1_MG_FD_204927 | JGI IMG/M metagenome (GOLD analysis project Ga0316187, IMG submission 204927) | Coastal sediment microbial communities from Maine, United States - Cross River worm burrow 1 | ecosystem: Environmental > Aquatic > Marine > Coastal > Sediment | place: USA: Maine...
GACAATGTACCTGCTTATTTAAACGACAAATAAAATGAAAGTGTTTTAATTGATAAAGGTAAAGTGATAATCTGTCAAGAACAGGGATATTTTACCTGGGGTAATTGAACAATCTTTTCGGTGCATAATTCTTAGCATCGAGCCTGGACAAATCTATCCTGTGATATTGCTTACGTCTAAGAAAGGAATTTTAGATCAGAAAGTTCTCAGCCTAATTTCAGGGTCGAAAAATCACGGTTAGTACTAAGATTTATTTCCGGGATGAATTACTCAGGCGATAATGATAAAGCCCATGGATGAATTACTCCGCAGATAATGCCTCTGCTCCTCCAACAATATCCAGGATCTCCTTGGTAATGGCAGCTTGTCTCGTCCTGTTATATATTATCTGCAGGTCACTTAATAATTCATCTGCATTTTCGGTAGCAATCTCCATTGCAGTCATCCTTGCACCATGTTCTGAGGCATTGGATTCAAGGACAGCTTTATAAAATTGAATACGTAAGGATTGAGGTATTAAATCTTGTTTTATATCAGATTTTGAAGGCTCAAAAATATAATCAGCCGTCATATTTTGCTCATTTTCTTCCGTATCCGCTGTTAATGGAAGAAATTGCTCTACGCACAGGATCTGTGTAGCAACATTCTTGAATTCATTATAAACTAAAACCACCTTGTCCAATTCCTTATTCAGGAAACTGTCCATAACTGAATCAGCTGCTTCCTTAACATTATCAAAAGACAGTTGGGAAAATAACTGGCTATACTCTTCAATTACATTAAATCCCCTCTTTTTAAAATACTCATATCCTTTTTGACCGATTGGCAGCACGTATAACTGACCACTATCGTGGACTGAACTATATTCCTCTTCTATTAAGGCAAGTGTTTTTTTAACTACGTTACTATTGAAGGCCCCACATAATCCCCTATCGGATGTGATAAGTACAATTAACACCCTTTCTACATCTCTGATCTCAGCAAAAGGACTTGCTGAACTATCTTCCGTTGCTCTAACAACATTCTGAAGAATTTCGCTTAATTTCTCTGTGAAAGGCCTAAGTTGTAAAATCGCATCCTGGGCCCTTCTCAATTTTGAGGCAGCAACCATTTTCATGGCTTTGGTGATCTGTTGTGTTGATTTTACAGATCGAATCCTGGTGCGTACTTCTTTTAAACTTGCCATGAAAAGGTCTTAATTATTTTTGATCATTTATTGAATAATTCTTAGCGATTGAAAAAGCAGTGTCACGTAGTACTTTCTCAATTTCCTCATTATAAATACCATCCCTCAGTTTTTCCATCACCTTTTTATGCTTATCCTTTAGTTCACGGATATAGTCCGGCTCAAATTCTTTTAGCTTTTCCAGTGGAACCTCATCGAGGAGTCCTTTGGTAGAGGCAAATATGATTGCAATTTGCTCTTCCACTGGAACCGGTGAATACTGTTGCTGTTTGAGTATTTCCTGGTTACGCTGTCCCCTGGATATGGTAAGTTGTGTAGCCTGGTCAAGGTCAGATCCAAATTTAGCAAAAGCTTCCATTTCCCTGAACTGAGCCTGATCAAGTTTCAAAGTACCGGCAACACCTTTCATTGACTTTATCTGGGCTTTTCCTCCCACCCTTGAAACCGAGATCCCCACATTAATTGCTGGTTTTATTCCTGAATTAAACAAATCGGTTTCCAGGAATATCTGACCATCAGTAATGGATATTACATTAGTCGGAATATAAGCCGATACATCACCAGCTTGTGTTTCAATAATTGGAAGAGCTGTTAGTGATCCTCCTCCTTTAATTTTGTCTTTCAAGGATGGTGGCAGGTCGTTCATGTTTTTAGCCACAGCATCGCTACTGATAATTTTTGAGGCTCTTTCCAATAACCTCGAATGCAAATAGAATACATCGCCAGGATAAGCTTCCCTTCCTGGAGGCCTTCTGAGCAATAAAGATACTTCCCTGTAGGAAACAGCCTGCTTGGATAGGTCATCGTATATTACCAAAGCCGGACGGCCTGTATCTCTATAATACTCTCCAATAGATGCTCCGGCAAAAGGTGCAAAATATTGCATAGGTGTTGGATCAGATGCATTGGCTGCCACAATAACAGTATAGTCCATGGCACCAGCTTTCTCAAGAACTGCTACAATCTGAGCAACAGAAGATGCTTTTTGTCCGATAGCAACATATACACAATATACGGGCTCTCCTTTTTCAAAGAATTCTTTCTGATTTATTATTGTATCAACTGCTATGGCTGTTTTTCCTGTCTGTCTGTCTCCAATGATCAATTCCCGCTGTCCTCTTCCAATAGGGATCATAGAGTCAATCGCCTTAATCCCAGTTTGCAATGGTTCACTAACAGGCTCACGATATATTACACCCGGTGCCTTACGCTCTAATGGCATTTCAAATTTCTCACCCTTAATTTCACCTTTACCATCAATCGGATTGCCAAGCATATCCACCACGCGACCCAACATTCCTTCACCGACCATTATCGAACCGATCTGCCCGGTTCTTTTAACCGTATCTCCTTCTTTAATTTCTTCAGAATCTCCAAACAAAACTACCCCTACATTATCCTCTTCAAGGTTCAGAACAAGCGCTGTCACACCATTTTCAAATTCAACGAGTTCACCAGCCTGGGCTTTATTTAGACCATAAATCCTGGCAACTCCGTCACCAACCTGTAATACGGTCCCGATTTCCTCAAGCTCCGCTTCAGTCCGGAAATTTGATAATTGTTCTCTTAATATTGCAGATACCTCATCGGGTCTAACTTGTGCCATTATATATTCAATTTTTATATGCTATGAAACGATCAATTTCTTTTTTAAATCCCTTAGCTTGGATGATACAGAATCATCAATCTGTTTATCTCCAACCCTTAAAATGAAACCACCAAGAAGGTCTTCGTTAACCTCTTCATGTATTTCAACTGTTTTATCTTTGCTGATTAATTTCTTTGTTAAGGATATAAATTCATTTTTAAGTTCCTCATCTAATTCAATTGGAGTAGTGATGGCTACAATCTCAATATTTTTATACTCCCTGTATTCTTTTATGAATTCTTCCCCAATCTCAGGTAGAATATCTTCTCGCCCTTTTTTTGTAATGATCTCAATAAACTTATAGGATAAATCATCAATTCTATTCTCGAACAATTTTTTAAAAATACCCAGTTTCTTATAACTGTTTATAATGGGATTTTTAATAAAATTATGGAATGGTTTAACCTCAAGACAGAGGCTGTTAAGCATATCTATATCTGCTTTAACTTTATCCAGCTTTTTGTTTTCAATAGCCAGAGAAATTAATGATTTTGCATACCTGACAGCTACCCTGTAGTTCGACATTTTTTAATTCTGGTTAAGATCCTTCATATATTCCTCGATAAGTGCTTTTTGATTCTTATCATTTGACAGGTTTTTTCTAAGAATCTTCTCTGATATCTGAAGTGACAATTCTGCAACCTGATTCCGTATCTCATTAATAGCGGCCTGCTTTTCCAGATTGATAGTATGCTTGGCATCCTCTACCATCTTTTCAGCTATTTTGGAAGCATCATCTTTAGCTTCTTCTCTTATATTTGAAGCCATAGCTGCGGCATCTTTAATCACCCTATCCCGCTCTAATCTGGCCTCTGCCATCAATTTCTCATTATCTGCAGATAATTTCTCCATATCTTCCCGTGCTTGTTCCGCAGCATTGAGAGCATCTTCAATTGAACCCTCCCTGGCCTTTAAAGCATTCATTATTGGCTTCCAGACATACTTTGATAGTATAAGCAGAACGATCAGAAATGTTAATGTCTGCCAGAAAATTAATCCAATACCTGGGGTTACGAGATCCATATATTATAAATTTAAATAAGTTCTAATGAAAAGCCTGAACCAGCCAAATGCGTGAAATTCAGGCTTTTAAATTTAGCCTTTAAATGATATAAGTAAGCAAACAACCACACCAAACAATGCAACACCTTCTATCAAAGCTGCAGCAATAATCATTGCGGTTTGAATTTTACCACCTGCTTCTGGTTGCCTGGCGATAGACTCCATTGCGGAACTACCGATTTTACCGATTCCAAATCCTGCGCCTAATGCAACAAGACCAGCTCCAATAGCAGCACCCATTATCGCAATGCTCATATCAAGTAATAAGAAATTTAACATAATTGTAATTGTTTATAGTTAAACAGAAAAAACGCTTTCAATAATCACTTCTAGTGATGATCTTCTACGGCTGCACCGAAATACATGGCCGAAAGGATCGTAAAAATAAACGCCTGCAATAATGCGACGAATAATTCTAGAAAAAACATAAAAACCGCGAAGGCCACACTTAAAGGCCCAACCCAAATACTTTGAAATATAAAGATCAAACTGAATAAACTCAGAATAATAATATGTCCCGCAGTTATGTTGGCAAATAATCGAACCGTTAATGAAAATGGTTTGGTAAATACACCAATTAATTCAACAACCGGCATAATCGGCAGCGGGATCTTCAACCACCAAGGAACTCCCGGGGTATTAAATATATGCTGCCAGTATTGCTTATTCCCACTTAACTGAGTGATTACAAAAGTAAATATGGCCAGGGTACCGGTAACAGCAATATTACCTGTTACATTGGCTGCCCCTGGAAACAATCCCATAAGATTGTTGAACCAGATAAAAAAGAAAATGGTCAATAAATAGGGAAGGAATTTTTCATACTTATCCCCTATGTTGGGCCTTGCTACTTCATCCCTGATAAAGATGATGATGGGCTCAAAAAATGACTGAATCCCTTTTGGCGCCCTTCCATCATTTTTAGAGTACCCTTTCCTGACACTAAAGAATACAAGAAACAACAGGGCCACACTTACAAACATGGAAGCTACATTCTTCGTAATCGAAAAATCAACAATATATCGCCCTTCCTCTACCGGAACAATATGCGAGTGCTCTATTTTATACCCATTATAATCAATAAGTTTATGATGATCATCATAAAAATTACTTGATAAAAAGACCTCTAATCCTCTGTCAGAAGAATACAGGATTACAGGTAAATATAAAGTCCCAAGAGGACCATCATAAAAATGCCAGATATGATCATCCACAACATGGTGCAAGATCATATCTCCGGGATTAAATTCCTCACCTGAATCACTCGCTGCGGAAACATGATTAAAACCTGAAAAAATAAATATTAAACCTAACGTGAAGGCTAGTTTTTTTAAATAATTACTCTGTTTCTTCAACTTGTCTTTCACTGCTTAATCGGGGTTGCAAAATACTAATTAAGTAATATATTTCGAATCCAAGGTATAGTAAATACAGGATTAAAAAGTTCAATGCAAATATAGTAGAATTTACTCTATCAAAGTATATAATTATAATAGCAATTATCACACTTACGAATAATCTTAACATCATGGCAGAAAAAAAACCTTTTGCTAATTTTTCCGCATCCTTTTGTGTGGTCTTTTCAATGATCACAATACTTAATACCGTAATAAGATAGAAATATAACAGAAGATACCACTGATGGGTGTAAAGTAATCCGGCGTTAAGCTGATAAACCCCGTATTGTATAAAAGCCAGTACAAGTGTATATAGTGTGGTTATTAGAAAAGCCTTTTTATAAGGATTTGCAATCATGATTTTGTTAGACTTCTGATAATTAAAAATAATGTGGCTAGTAAAAATACCAAAGTGGTTAAAGCCGTGAAAATATTATTTTCTATTCCCAGGTAATCATCAATTTTCATACCTATCCATAAACCTAACAGGATGGCAGCAATCATTTGAAAAGCCAACCCTGAATACCTGGAATACTGTTTAAGGCTATCAGGCTGTTTCGATTTTTGGCTTTTTCTCTTCTTTGGATTGTCCGTTTTCTCCAATTTTTATTTCAGCTTGTGCTACCCCCATTTTACAGCTACCATTAAAGGTTCCTCCAGATTCAACAATGAACTTGTTGGTAATGATATCACCATTAATAACTGCTGAAGGTTTCAAGATGAGTAATTCAGTAATTTTAATTTTCCCTTTTACTTCACCAGCCACCTCGGCATTTTGGGCAATAATATCACCATCAACATAAGATGATTGCCCCAATGCGATTTTAGACTTGCTTTTTACACTGCCTATGATCCTGCCTTCTACACGAATATTCCCGAATGACTCTATATTTCCCTCAAGGGTAGAACCTTTCCCTATGATGTTACTCGAGTTACTTAATTCTTCTTCTGACATTCTCTGGTTTTTATTATTGTTGAACATTAGATTGATTAAATTTTAAAAAGAAACAAAATCCTCTGGATTTACCGGTGCGCCATTATACCAGATCTCAAAATGTAAATGAGGCCCGGTGGTCAATTCACCAGTATTTCCAATAATTGCTATGATTTCACCAGCACTTACAAAAGTACCAACTTTTTTTAATAATGCCGCATTATGTTTATATACTGATATCAGATTGTTACGATGCTGAATAGCAATAACATATCCTGAATCCTGTGTCCAGTCCGCCATGATCACTGATCCATCGGCAATAGATTTTACAGGCTCGTCAGATTTTGCAACGATATCGATCCCATAATGCTCTTCTGACAGATCAAAAGGCCCTGTTACTATTCCTGCAATAGGCGAAAAGAAAAATACTTCCTGTAACTCCTGATCGTACTGTCTATTCAGGCCAAGATACTCTTCACCAGCTTCCTCAAACTCCTTGCGAATTAGTGAATCTATTGGCAATAATTCGTTGTCACTTTGATTTGATTCCCTGTTAAGGATTTGGGGGTTTCCTGAGCGGGTAGAATCAATCCCTTCAAAATCCTCTAAAAGAATACTTTTAAAAGTGTTAATAAACATCTGTTTTCTCGCCGCTTCATACGATAATGAATCGATCTTCAACGTTAATTGTAGTAATTGTTTATTGGCCTCTAAAGTGGCACTCCTTGGATCGAACCATTGTGAGAGAATGGTTCTTGACAAATACAAGCTGAGGATTAGCATCACGGTCATTAGCGCAAAGGAAAAAACGAGTAATTTTGCGTAGGTGAAACTGAAGGGAGATCTCTCAGACAAATTTTCCTCATTTCTTACAATTAGCAAGTATTTGGTTGTTAGCCAGTTTGAGAGTGTTTTTTTATTTTTCAATATTTATTGGTCTTAAGTCGACAAAATTATAATATTATCGAATAATTGATGTTGAATAATTGTATTAATTGTTAAAATAAAACGTTTATTTAACAGATATAATATCAGGTTTTGAATAAATATTTACTTACATACATTTTCATTATTTCTGGATTATTTCTGTTGGGCTGTTCATCTGAAAAGAAAAATTTTGCCAGCAAATCCTTCCATAATACTACTGCAAGGTATAATGCCTATTTTATAGCTAAGCAAAAGATGTTGGAAGTGGAAACAGCCATAAATACAAACCATAAAAACAATTTTAACAAATACCTGAAAGTTTTCTCGGATGTGGATTCATCTGTAATCCGGTCTATGGATGTTCAGTTGGACGACTGTATTAAAAAGTCGTCGATTGCCATTCAAAGACATCCGAACAGCAAATGGGTTGATGATAGTTATGTAATCGTAGGTAAAGCCAGGTATTATCTGGCTGATTTTGTGAATGCCATTGAGACCTTTAAGTATGTCAATACCAAGGGAGAAGATGATAATGCCAGGCATGAAGCACTGATTTGGCTGATGAGATCTTTTATTGATTATAATGAACCAAACAATGCCATCGCTGTTTCTGATTATCTTAAAAAAGAGAAATTAAACCAGGATAACCAGGAATTACTGGCACTTACAAGAGCGTATTTTTACCAGCAAAGTGAAGACTATGATACCATGCTGGATTATCTTGTCGAGGTTGCCCCGGAACTTTCAAAGAAAGAAAATCTAGCCAGAATATATTTTATTATAGCTCAAGTGTACCAGGATAAAGGAATGGAAGAGGAGGCCTATAAATATTACAACAAGTGTTTAAAAAGCAATCCGGATTATGAATTGTATTTTTATTCCAGATTGAATAGCGCACAGGTATCTTCTCTCAGGGATGAAGGAGATGTAAAAAAGATAAGAAAGTACTTTAAGAAACTTCTTAAGGATAGTAAGAATATTGAATTCCAGGATAAGATCTATTATGAAATGGCAAATTTTGAAATAAAGCAGGACAATTATGACCTTGCCATTGAATATTACAAGTCATCAGTATCTACCAGTGTCCGAAACCAGAGGCAGAAAGCCTACTCCTATTTAAAACTTGGTGAGATCTATTATGATCATTTTAAAAATTATGAAACAGCAAAAAATTACTATGATAGCACAGTGAATGTTTTACCCAATGATGATGAATTGTACGAATCTGTTACTGAACGGCACGTGATTCTAACGAATTTTGTTGAACAGATCAATATCATTCATTTGCAGGATAGTTTACTGACACTTTCTGATATGGATTCGGCAAATTTATATGCATATCTAGATGAGGTGATTGAGGAAAAACACAGACTTGCTGAAGAGGAAAGGGAAAAACTTGAAAAGGCCCAGAAAACACAATCCTATGCGCAAACAAATGTATATGACCCAAACATGATCAACCGGAATACAGCTGCTTCGTCAACGGGATCAGCATGGTATTTCTACAGCACCTCCGCAGTAAGTACAGGTCAATCTGAATTCCGGCGTAACTGGGGTAATATAGAATTAGCAGACAACTGGCGCAGATCAAACAAATCACAGGCAGTTCCATTTGATGATGTAGGTATTCAGGAAGAAATAACTGAAGTCCAGGACAGCCTGCCTGTTGATGATGGATTAAGCAAAATAGTTGAACGGGATAACCTACTCGCCACCATTCCATTTACCGAAGAGGCGAAACAAGCTTCTCTGGATATGATAGAAGAGGCCACTTATCTACTTGGGAAAATCTATAATTTCGACCTTGAAGAGAAAGATAATGCAGCAGAAACTTATGAAAACTTTTTGGACAGATTTGATAATTCCGAATATAAACCTGAGGTATTGTATTTGCTTTACCTGGCATATAAAGACCTGGAGAACACTAAATACGAAGAGGTGGGGAGAGAACTCGTACTTCTATACCCAAACACGACTTTTGCGAAACTGGTATTGAATCCAAATTATAAGGAGGAAAGTGATGTTGCAAGTGAAAAATTGAAACAATATTATAAGATTGCTTATGAACTTTATGAAATTGATAGCCTGGATAGCGCTTTATTGCTAATCGATGAGGGTATGACAAAATATCCAGACAATAGTTTTTCGGATAATATGAAATTATTAGAGATAATGATCTGGGGTAAAACAGATGGATTTTATAAGTATCAATATGAACTGCAGCAGTTTGAAAGTCAATACCCTGAAAGTGAACTTATTGATTTTGTTAATCATCTGATCACTTCCTCAGATGAATATCAGCAAGACTTAAAGCAAAGGAATATACAATACATAAAATACTTTGATCAGGTACACTTTTATGTGCTTCTATATCCGTCAGGCAACCAGCTATCTGACGAACTACCCAAAATGATGGACGAATATAACGAACAAAATTTCCAAGATAGGGATCTGAATACTGGCAATCTTATACTTAATGATGATTACTCTTTGGTTTTAATTAATGAATTTGAGAACCAGTCAGATGCTGAAGCATATTATCAGTCAATAAATGGTGATGATTCACCATTATCTGAATATAGCAGCTATAAATTGTATAATTTTGTAATAACTAAGGATAATTTTCAAATATTATATCAGACCAAAGGATTACAGGAATATTTGAATTTTTTCGAAATGAATTATAAGTAGATGTCTTCAAACAATAAAAAAAGCAAACGCATTAACCGCCTGATCCGGTGGATCTGGGGATTGTTTTTATTTGGAATTATATTCAGCATATTATTCATAATATCAATTAGAATAAATCTAGGTAATCTTTATGGGGATTTCCCTTCTTACAGAAGCCTGGAGAATCCGAAAAGTGAATTGTCATCCTTACTGTTTAGTGTAGATAATGTATTGCTTGGATCATATTATAGAAAGAACCGAAGTCAGATAGAATATAAGGACCTTTCTCCGGAGCTTGTTAATACCCTCGTTTATACTGAAGATTACAGGTTCGATAATCACTCGGGAATATCTTTCCCAGACCTGGTGCGGGTGGCTTTAAAAACCATCATCCTTCAGCAGGCTGATGCCGGAGGAGGAAGTACCATCACTCAGCAACTGGCCAAAAACTTGTTTAAAACACGTACAGACCTGAATGACGGCAAATTGAATGATGTTCCTTTATTGGGTATGTTGATCATCAAGATCAAAGAAATGATCATGGCCGTGGAATTGGAGAAGAATTTCACAAAAAAGGAGATCCTGGCGATGTTCTTGAATACAATAGAATTTGGAGGCAATTCTTATGGGATTAAAGTAGCTACCCAGACATTTTTTAATAAAGAACCTGCTGAGATCAATTATCAGGAGGCAGCCTGCCTTGTAGCTATGGTCAACAAACCGACCAGGTTCAATCCGGTGCGTAATCCGGAAGTAGCATTGGAGAAAAGAAATCAGATCCTCAGGAAGATCGCAAACTATGATGTAATAAGTCCTGAAGAAGCTGACTCTTTAACACAATTGCCGATTGAATTGAATTATAAAGTAGATAGTCATAATGAAGGGCTGGCAACTTATTTCAGATCATATATCCGG